>Ga0208694_1004181_pt1 | contig 13301 bp, 10 predicted proteins | sample AD_UKC078_MetaG_FD_184442 | JGI IMG/M metagenome (GOLD analysis project Ga0208694, IMG submission 184442) | Active sludge microbial communities of municipal wastewater-treating anaerobic digesters from USA - AD_UKC078_MetaG (SPAdes) (version 2) | ecosystem: Engineered > Bioreactor > Anaerobic >...
AGCTGAGATCGTATTTGGCCGCTTTTTCGTAAAAGACCATGCCCATGTAAAGGCGGGGAACCGCGACGATATACGTAACTTTCTCCCGCTCCATGGTGGAAAAGAGGCCGTCCATGGTCAGACGGTCCATCATAACGGTGGAGCAGCCCGCCTGGATGACGTTGAGCATGTTCACCGTGACGCCGAAGGAATGGAAGAGGGGAATCAGGCACAGGCCTATGTCGTCGGGCGTTCTGCGAAACGTCTCGTGGCATACATTGAGTTCGGAGGCGAGATTGCCGTGGGTCAGCACCGCCCCCAGCGGCTTGCCGGTCAGGCCGGCGGTGTAGATCATGACGGCCGGATCATCGGGATCGATGGGGACAGAGGGGGGCGCGGCGATGTCCGAGGCGTTTTCCGAAAGGAAAGCGTTTTGCGCCGGATCGATCGTCAGAAGGCTGTGGCAGGTGGTTAGCTGATCCTTGATTTCCTGAAACCGTTTTTCACCCGCCGCATGCGTCACGAGAATTTTGGCGTCGCTGTTGTTGAGAAGATAGGTAAGCTCGTAGGGCGTGGAACCCGTGTTGAGCAAAACAGCCACGGCGCCGGATTGGAAAACGGCGAAGCAGCTGTAAACAAATTCGGGGATATTGGGCAGCATGATGGCCACCTTGTCGCCCTTTTGAAGCCCCATTTTCTTCAAAGACCTCGCGACGGCCGAAACAGCCGACTGCAACTGCCGGTACGTGATGCGCTGGTTGTCCGTAATCAGGGCGGGCCGGTCGGCGTGCAGTTGAACGGCCTCCGTCAGCAAAAGTGCCAGATTAACAGCTTTCATATTCCCCCTCATTTTTTTGAGGCACCCTTAACAGAGAATCGGCATTTTTTCAAGAAGATATCCGCGCGCGTTCCGATTTTCTCCCCGCGGCGGTTTTCTTCTTGCCAGAGTTTTGTTTTTACACTATATATCCCCCACTTAACGGCGGCCGGTTGCCGCAGAAGATCTCTTTGGAAAACAGACTGTTAAGAAAGAGTAAAGATTGCGGGAAGGAAAAGGAAAAATACATGTCCATCATTATTGACGGAACTAAAATCGCGCAGGATATCCGCCGGTCTGTCCGGGAAGAGACGCTGGTCTTCACGGAGAAAACCGGCGTTGTGCCCGGCCTGGCCGTCGTGCTGGCGGGCGACGATCCCGCCTCGAAAGTTTATGTGGGGAGAAAGGCCAAAGCCTGCGCGGAAGCCGGTTTCCTGTCGCGCGAATACAAGCTGCCCGCCGATGTCGGAGAGGCGGAGCTTCTGGCCCTGATCCGCGATCTGAACAACGACCGCCAGATTCACGGCATCCTGGTTCAGCTTCCCCTGCCCAAACACATCGCCGCGGATAAAATCATTGCCGCCATTGATCCGAACAAGGACGTGGACGGATTTCATCCGGCCAATGTCGGCCGTCTCGTCACCGGTTCGCCGCTGTTTGTTCCCTGCACGCCCCGGGGCATCATGGAGCTGATCGCCCGCACCGGCATCAGCCTTTCCGGAAAAGACGCAGTCGTGATCGGGCGCAGCAACATTGTCGGCAAGCCCATGGCGCTTCTGCTTTTAGCCCAGAATGCCACGGTGACGATGTGCCATTCCAAAACGAAGGACCTGCCCGTCGTGGCAAGACGCGCCGATGTCCTGATTGCCGCCGTCGGAAAGCCACGCATGATCACCGCGGACATGGTCAAAGAGGGAGCGGTGGTGATTGACGTCGGCGTCAACCGGCTGGAAAACGGCAAACTGGCGGGCGATGTCGCTTTTGATGAGGTCGCCCCCAAAACATCCGCCATCACGCCCGTGCCCGGCGGCGTTGGGCCCATGACGATTGCCATGCTCATGCGAAACACGCTGGACGCGGCAAGACTGGCCGCGTCTTGACCTTCCATCTGTTAAAAAGACTTTCTACAAGAAATCGGCACAATGGTCCAAAATACACAGCGTCAGGGTGACTCCCTGATGCGCCTCACATACAGAAGTGATATTGATGGCTTACGGGCCGTCGCTGTTATGTCCGTTGTTGCATATCATGCATTTCCGGATTTTCTGCCAGGCGGCTTTGTAGGTGTTGATCTTTTTTTCGTCATTTCAGGATTCTTGATATCAGGCATCATCCTCAAAGGTCTGAAAGAGAGCGCCTTTTCGTTTCGCTTGTTCTACGCGCGGCGGATCAAACGAATTTTTCCAGCGTTGATACTGGTGCTGATGTTTTGTTTAGCGCTTGGATGGATGGTATTGTCGCCGAATGAATATAGTACATTGGGAGAGCATGTCGCGGCAGGAGCAGGCTTCATTTCTAATATTTTGCTATGGAGTGAATCCGGATATTTTGACAAGGCGAGCGGGCTAAAGCCTCTTCTACATCTATGGTCGCTCGGCATTGAAGAACAATTTTACATCGTATGGCCGCTTCTTCTGGCCACGATGAGTAAAAAACAGATTAAACCATTGTATTTGTTGTTGTTTTTGCTGGTGACATCATTTGCAGTGAACCTATGCTTAACCTGTAATAGCCCGGTGGCGGCATTTTATTCTCCGGTCACTCGCTTCTGGGAATTGATGCTTGGAAGCATTCTTGCCTGTTTCAATTTGACGGACAAAAGCAATGTGGTTGATTCCAAAAGCGAAGTCCGCCTGTTTATGTCAGTCTTTGGATTTTTACTCATTCTATTGTCTGTCGCGCTATTCAGAGATACTGTTGAATTTCCCGGATGGAGAGCGATGTTGCCTGTTATCGGGGCCGGTCTGTTGATCCAAGCCGGGCCGGACGCATTTTTTAATCGGGTGGTTTTGTCACGGCGCGTGTTTGTTTTAGTTGGGCTTATCAGCTATCCATTATACCTCTGGCATTGGCCGTTGCTCTCTTTTGCGCGAATTATACATTCAGAGATACCGCCGGCATGGGTGCGCTTCGCCATCGTTATTTTAAGTCTCTTATTGGCCTATCTAACTTATCGCCTCATTGAGAAGCCGATACGATTTACCTTTTCAACAAAGAGAACAGCGCCGGCATTGTTCTTGACAATGGCAATCGTCGGGTTGACGGGCTTTTACTGTTTCATGATGAACGGTATGCCTGCACGGTTCAGCGCAGACATACAGTCCTATGTAACGTATAAATATGATCCGGCGACTGACACCCGACGGGGCGCCTGCTGGCTGGAGGTTAAAGCCGATGGACAGGGGTATTCCGATGACTGCGTTGATCCGCCGGAAAACGGGAAGCCATTAATGCTGGTATGGGGAGACTCCCATGCGGCCCGCTTCTATACCGGCTTAAAAGCATTGGCGGGCGATGATTTCCGTCTGGCGCAATTCGCCCGCAACGCCTGTCCGCCTGTCTTGAATTACGGCTATGAGAACTGCGCCAAATCGAATGCCTACATTATCGGCAAAATAAAGGAACTGCGGCCGGCGATCGTCATTCTGCATGCGCATTGGATAGGCTATTTTAAACTGGATCATAACGATGCAGTCATTCGATCGCTGGCGCCGACCATTCAAAGACTGAAAGAGGCGGGTGTCTCGAAAATCATCCTTGTCGGCCCTTCGCCGCAATGGCTGGGCCCTTTGCCCAATCTTCTCATAAAAGAATTAAGACGCAATCGATCCGCCAACGTTCCGGAACGCACCTATCAGCATTTTGATCAAAGCGTTGTTGCCGTTGACGAAATGCTCAGGGCTCAGCTTCAGGGTTTGGACCATGTCGTGTATTTTTCTGCGTTGAATGCCATGTGTGACAAAACAGGATGCTTGACAACGATTAACGGGCGCGCCGATGGACTTACAACATGGGACGAAGGGCACTTAACGACGCCCGGCGCTCTATACCTGGCGCGGAAGCTGGCCGAATCAACCGGAGAGTTGAGCGCTGAAGAAAGATAAACATATTTTAATTTCTTTCCGTATGGTTTTCCGATGGCTTTCCTCGTCGGATCGAACAGCGCGAAAAATCGTTGATGCTATCAGCAACCTAAAGGATAGAGGCGTTCTTTGTTGGCCATTATACATTCAGAACTTTGCATGTGTAATTCATTGACAGGATTCAGTATATTTTGTATTGAAAACAACAAGCTATATCGTTTGTGTGCAGATCATTGCACTCAAAGCGCCAGGCGGAAAGAGATTTTGAAGAAAACCGAAAAAATAATGCCTTACGCAACATGAACCCGTTATGGAATCAAACAAAAAGAAAATAGCTATTGTCCAATCCAACTATATTCCCTGGAAGGGATATTTCGATATGATCGCAGCCGTGGATGAATTCATCCTTTATGACGATATGCAATATACGCGGCGCGACTGGCGCAACCGCAACCAGATCAAGACGCCGCAGGGCGTGCAATGGATGACTGTGCCCGTAAAGGTGAAAGGAAAATATCACCAAACCATTCGCGAAACGGAAATCGACGGCGCGGATTGGGCAAAGTTGCATTGGAAGTCTCTTTGTCAGCACTATCGCCGCGCAAAACATTTCGATGAAATAGCGAAGGAACTTGAGCCGCTTTACCTTCAAAACGAGTACTCGCATCTGTCACAACTCAATCGAACATTGATCGAATGGGTGTGCATGAAGCTGGGTATTCGTACCGTCATCCGTAATTCGTGGGATTACCAGTTGATGGACGGCAAAACCGAGCGCCTGGTCAACTTGTGCGTCCAGGCCGGCGGCAACGAATACATATCCGGACCTGCCGCACGGGGTTATATTGAGGAAGACGTTTTTATTGAAAGTGGCATCCGGCTCACCTGGTTCGATTATGATGGATATCCCGAATATCCCCAGCTCTGGGGTGGTTTCATTCACGGCGTCACGATTCTGGACCTGCTGTTCAACTGCGGCAGCGAGGCGCCGCGGTATATGAGGTATGTTCGCTGATGAAGCTATCAGATTACGTCATGAACTTTCTTTTTGAGAAGAAGATCAGCCATATTTTCGGATATCAGGGCGGTTCCGTCACACACTTGATTGATTCGCTTCATAAGGTCAAAGGGCTGACCTATGTCCAGAATTACCATGAACAGGCTTCCTCTTTCTGCGCCGACGCCTATGCAAGAGTGAGCGGCGGCGTCGGAGTCGCCATTGCCACGAGCGGCCCCGGGGCGACCAATCTGATCACGGGGATTGCCAATGCTTTTTTTGATTCCGTGCCGTGTCTTTTCATCACCGGGCAGGTGAGTCAACGTGAGATGAAGACAAAAAAATCCATTCGTCAGCAGGGTTTTCAGGAAACGGATATCGTGTCGATTGTTCATCCGATCACCAAATATGCTGAAACGGTTATGGAGCCGGAAAAAATCCGTTTTTTTCTTGAAAAAGCTCTTTTTTATGCTCAGTCGGGGCGTCCCGGACCTGTTTTAATCGATCTTCCGCACAATGTGCAGGCAAGCGAAATCAACGTTCCGTTGCTGCAAAGCTTCTATGATTCTGAAGAATACGCCGGGGAAACGAAAAGACTGTGCCATCCCGATCCACAGACGGTAACAAAAATTGTATCCCTGCTATCGGAAGCCAAAAGACCGGTTATTTTGGCCGGTGGCGGACTGGCGTCGATCAGAGGCCAGGGAATATTCGAAGAATTTTATAATGTCTGCGATCTTCCAGTCGTCTGTTCCCTGAGAGGTCTGGATGCGATTGACCATGATGACGAACATTTCTGCGGATTTATTGGATCCTACGGCAATCGCTATGCAAATTTTGCCGTGGCAAATTCAGATCTGTTGCTGGTTCTCGGTTCAAGGCTGGACGAACGGCAGACGGGGCCGGACAAAACTCTTTTTGCGAGAAAGGCGAGGATCATCCATGTCGATGTCGACTCAGATGAACTGAACCATAACATTTGCGAAGCAATCAGCGTCTGTTGCGATGTGGAATCGTTTCTGAAAGAGGCGCTCGCGGCAGTAGGCGGCAGAACTTCAGACCATAAAAAATGGTTGGCCCAGATTCATCGGTGGAAAGTTCAATATCCTTCATGCCTGGCGCACGATCAAGCTTGCGGCGTCGATCCCAACGAATTTTTGCACATTCTGAGCAGGAAAGTCTCCGGAAAGGCGGTAATATGCGCGGATGTGGGACAAAACTTGATGTGGGTTGCCCAATCCTTTTGTCTCTCCGGGGGGAAACAGCTGCTGAGTTCCTCCGGGCATGGCGCAATGGGATACTCCCTGCCGGCGGGGATTGGCGCTCATTGTGCGTCACCCAATCGGCAGATTATCTGTGTAATGGGCGACGGCGGCATTCAGATGAATCTGCAGGAATTGCAAACTGTTTTTCGGGAAAGAATTCCATTGAAAATATTTGTCATGAATAATCAATCTCTGGGGCTGATTCGGACTTATCAGGAAAAATATTTCAATGACCGATGCTACGGTTCGGTTCATGGATATGCCAATCCGGACTTTGAAAAACTTGCATATGCATTTGATATTTTATATACAAAAATTTGTACGCGTGAAGATTTTGATGGGCTGGATAGAGGGCTCGAAATTGAAAAGCCTCATCTTTTTGAGGTAGTGCTTTCTCCCAAAACTCAGGTTGTTCCCGAGCCTGCTCCAAGGGGCCCGGTGGAAGACCAACTTCCTCTGCTGGACAGAAAGGAATTGAGTCGTCTTTTTAATATGGACGACCCTGTTTCCAAGGATGAAAAAATATAATGTATTGGTCACCGGTATCGGTGCGATCATCGGCTACGGGATTGTCCGTTCTTTGAGACAGTGCCGGTATGACGTCAACATTGTCGGGATGGACGTCTATCCGGACGCCGTGGGCCGGCGATGGTGTGACGCTTTTCTTCAGGCGGTTTGGGCTTCCGATCCCGGCTATTGCGACTTTGTGGCTGACATGATTGAGCGATACAGGATCGACCTGGTTTTCCCGGGTCTGGAGCCGGAGATTTACAAGCTTAGCGACGGGCGGGAACATTTTAAGGGTGACTTCAGCAAGATTATTTTAAACAACAAGGCGCTGATTGACATATCCAGAGATAAATGGCGTTTGTATGAGTATTTACGGCAGCATTCGGTCAGGTCTATCCGGACTTTTGTGACAGGTGAATATGATTTGATTGCCCGTGAACTCAATCTTCCCTTCCTGCTGAAACCGCGTCGGTCATCCGCCTCTAAAGGCATCGTGACCGTCGAATGCCGGGAGGATTTTGACTATTGGAAAAAGAAGCTGGGCGACAACTTCATGGTGCAGGAAATTATCGGCGATGATGAGCATGAATACACAGTCGGCGTTTTTGGACTGGGTGACGGAACATTTTCACAGTCCATCGCTTTTTCGAGAAAACTGAGCCGGGAAGGGTCCACCGTCAAGGCACGCACGGTGGATATCGCGGCACTGGACGAAGAAGTCCGGCGACTGACGGCGTTATTCAAACCGGTCGGACCAACGAATTTTCAGTTCAGACGTCATCAGGAGGATTACCTTCTGCTTGAAGTCAATCCGCGATTTTCATCTTCGCTTTCCCTGCGGACGGCGTTCGGCTTTAATGAACCGGAAATGTGCATTGAGTATTTTGGCGAAAAGAGAATGCCGCGCCCGGCAAGCATCACGGAAGGAACGGCCGTTCGATATATCGAAGACGTTGTGAACCGCGCATGATGGCTGTTATTTCCGATATCCACGGGAATTTTCCCGCGCTCCAGGCGGTGCTGCGGGAGATTGAAAAAGCTGGCTGCGCACAAATCGTATCGCTGGGCGATGTTGCCGGATATTACTGCCAGGTCAATGAGTGCATCGAACTGCTCCGGGAAAAAAATATTCCGAATATCATGGGAAACCATGATTACTACCTGGCGTATAACCAGTCCTGTCCGCGTTCAAACGCCGCGAATGTGTTGCTGCAATACCAACGGGAGCATGTTATGCCGGATCATCTGGAATGGCTCAGGCAGTCGGCGGCGAAGATGGAATGCTACGGGATGTCGCTTGTTCATGGAGGCTGGATCGACCCGCTGGACGAGTATTTAACCGATGTCAGCCGGGAGTATTTCGCAAATGAGCGGGCCGCGTATTTTTTTTCCGGTCATACGCATGTTCAGTCGCTGAGCCTGCTGGACGGGATTTGCCACTGCAACCCGGGCTCGGTGGGGCAGCCCAGAGATGCTGATGCCCGCGCGGCTTTTGCCCTGTTTGACGGGGAAAAGGTTTATCTGAAAAGAGTCGATTATGACATCGATCTGATCGCAGCGCAGATGAAAACCTGCGGTTTTGATGACTATTTTTACCGGGGCCTGTACAAAGGACAAAAAATCGGCGCTTGACTGATTGAAACGGTAACGGAGAGGAGAAAATACCTATGAAATGGAAAAAACTCGGACAGGTTTACTGTCCGTCAGAGACGGACAAATATACGCATGCCATGTTTCCCGTCGTGGAGGTAACGGATGACAGCCGGGGTATGCTGCGCATTTACTATACCCACAGGGACAAGACCAATTATGGATTTCCAACCTATCTGGACGCATCCATTGTGGACGACAGGTTTTCGATCCTTTATAATCACCACGAGCCCATCATTGAGAAGGCTGCGTTGGGCAATTTTGACGACAGCGGCGTGAACGTGACTTCGATCGTAAAAATAAACGGGAAAAAACGCTTCTACTATTATGGTTGGAACCTTGGAGTAACCGTGCCGTTCAGAAACTCCATCGGCGTTGCCGAGGAAACCGAAGATGGAGGCATGCTGAAACGCTTATATGCGGGTCCCATGATGGATCGGTCGAAAGAATTCCCCAATCTTTGCGCCACGCCGTGCGTACTCAAGGACGGCGATGTCTTCAAAATGTGGTTCGCATCCGGAGAACCCTGGATATTGATCGACGGCAAACCGGCGGTAGCCTGTCATGTCGGATACGCCGAATCGGAAAACGGGCTGGACTGGAAACGGGAAAAAGTCCCGGCCGTCGGGCATCAAGGTGCCGATCACGTAGTGTCCACGCCATGCGTGCTTAAAGACGGCGATATTTATAAAATGTGGTATTCTTATCGCGGGCTGAAGTACCGGATCGGATATGCCGAATCCGCAGACGGCAGAACTTTCCAGCGTCTGGATGAAAAGGTCGGGATTGGCGTGTCGCCGGGAGAATGGGATTCAGACATGGTCTGCTATCCGTGCGTCTTTGACCTTCAAAGTAAGAGATACATGATTTACTGCGGAAATGAATACGGCAAAACAGGATTCGGCATGGCCGTTCTGGTTGAGGAATCAACATGAAACTTTCCATTGTTACGACACTTTATCAGTCGTCGTCTTTTATCCCGGAATTTGTCCGGCGCGTTAGCGCGGAAGCGAAAAAGATCACAGGTGATTATGAGATTGTGATGGTCGATGATGGATCGCCGGATAATTCCCTGGCGCAAGCGCTTGCCCTCCAGTCAGCCGACCCGCATCTCCGCATCATTGAACTGTCGCGCAATTTCGGGCACCACAAGGCCATGATGGCCGGTCTTGAATGCGCCAGCGGCGATTTTGTTTTTCTGATTGATGTCGATTTGGAAGAGCCTCCGGAACTCCTGACGAGGTTTTACGATGAATTGAAAGCCGGTAATTGGGATGTTGTTTACGGGCTTCAAAAGGAGCGAAAAGGCGGCTTGATCAAGAAATTCGGCGGAAGATTCGGCTGGTGGTTGATAAGGCTATTGGTTTCCGTTGATATGCCCTTTAATCTTTGCACGGTTCGCCTGATGCGCTCCTCCTACGTCCGTCAACTAATCCGGCACAAAGAGCATATGACGGCTATTGGCGGATTGTGGGCGCTGACGGGATTTCGTCAGCATGGCCTGGTTTTTGACAAGCTGTCACGCGGAGAATCCGCTTATTCTTTTGTCAAACGACTTAAGGCGCTTTTGGATTCGGTGACATCGTTCAGCCACGTTCCGCTCTACGGTGTTTTTTTTCTGGGACTGGCGATTTTCTTCGTATCGTTTCTGGTGAGCGTAGCCCTTATTATCCGCCGTCTGACCGGTTACGTTCTGGACGGTTGGATTTCCGTCATGATTTCGGTGTGGAGCCTGGGAGGGCTGATCCTGTTGTGTATTGGCTTGGTAGGGCTTTACATTTCCCGCATTTTTATTGAGACGAAGAACAGGCCATACGTCATTATCCGGAATGTTTTTGACGCTGATGTGCCGGATCGGAAGCCGGAGGAGAAGAATTGAAATACCCGGAAAGGAAGAAGATTTTATGTCCATAAAACAGCAATATGCATCACGTTACAAGGGTGACAACACTTCCGCCGTTTATCCGGTGGAGTTTGTTGTGCGGGCGTTTTTGGGTACGTATCCCAAATTAAACATGCCACGGGGGGAATACGACGGTCGCAGCGTCCTTGACTTGGGTTACGGCGACGGTCGGAACATGCCGCTTTTCAACAATTTACACATGAAGATTCACGGCGTGGAAATCGCAGAAGGCATTAACCGTCATGTTGGAAAGCGAATGAAGCAATTGGGGATCAACGCTGATTTGAAAGTAGGCTCAAACGCACACATTCCTTATCCGGACCAATATTTTCAATATGTGGTGGCTTGTCATTCCTGCTATTACGTCGAGCCCGGCGATCGGTTTGAAGACAACCTGACCGAAATTGCGCGAGTTCTCGAATCCGGTGGCTGGCTGATTGCGTCTTTGCCGATGGTCGGATCGTATATTCTCAAAGACGCCAAACCATTGCCCGGTGGCCACTATGAAATCACGAAAGATCCTTATGGGTTGAGAAACGGTGTCATCTTTCGCGTTTTTCATTCCCGTCAGGAGATCCGAAAAGTTTTTTCGCCGTTTTTCGATCATTTCAATATTGGATACTGCAATGATCTTTTTTGGGGAATTCACCAGAAAGTATGGATATTAGTTTGTAAACGCAAAGGACATAAAGGGTAGTGTTTTGGTAAAATGGGCATCCAGATACGCGCATCGTATCCTAACGGTTCCTTAGAATATAATAACCGAACTGGAAAATGGCCTAAGAATTGATTCATATGATAATTACCAGTGTTTATCGTAATCGAAATATATGCATTTTCTTGACCCTGAGTGTGTCTGTTTTTATTATTCGGCTCCTGATGGCGCCGCTCCAGTATGACTATGTCGATAACCCGTTTTTCATTCTGGCGCAGCTATCGACAATGGAAGGACGACCAATGTCGCCGCCGACGGCTTTTGTGAATATTGTCGGCGGTCTGTTTTTAAAACTGAATCCAACGCCATACATTTACTTCTGGGCGATGATAGGCGGCGCTTTATGCAATGCATTAACCGCGGGGTTCCTTGGGCTGCTTGCGTCACGTATATTCCGGGGCTCTCACTATCTAATCATTGCAGGAGTTCTGGTTTCGTTCGTAGGATCGCCATTCGACAATATGGACGCAATTATTCAATATTATACATTGTCTCGTCTCCTTGTTATAATTTACCTTTATCTTTTTATTTATCTTGTTAGCCGAGAAACAGACATGGATTACCCGTATCTGTTTTTGGGGATGTTGAATGCAATGCTTATATTTTGTTTGCCTCAATTAATCTTTTACTTGTTTATCCCGCTGATTTTTTTTTCAATAGAATCGTTTCTGTTCAAGTCACAGAAATTCCGTTGGAAGGAATTCCTCTTTATTTTAGTCGGCTTTTTCATCACCCTGTTGCTGATGCTCGGATTACTTGAAATATTTGGATTCTATGCGTATCCAGAACCGATTTTTTCATTTCATGAGGATGCGCCGTCTTTATTTGCTCTTATGCACGATAATTATAATTATCATGATTTGTTCATGAACGGCGGGCTCGATTTTGTATGGGTAATACTGATTGTTTTATTATTTGTAGATGAGCATAAATTTAAAACGTCGAAATCTTTTCTGTTCTGTCTTACACTGTGCCTTCCGATATGCTATCTCATTTTAAAATTTGTATCCGTCTATGAAAATGACATTCACGGCATCTTTCAAATGCAGTTTGCTTTATACAGTTACTTGAATCGAATTATGCTGTTGTTTCCTTGTTATCTTGTCATTTTATTCACGATTTATTATTTTTATCCCGACTGGAAAAAAATCTTTTCTGACCAAGGTTTTAATTATCATCTTGCCAATGAAAAATTCAGCATGGAATTTAAATTAAAGATGTCGCATCAACAAAATGAAGAATCACAAGGATTTTTGGCTTCAGGTGTGTCTCCGCGTCATTCTTTGAAAATTTTCTTAAAAAAATTCTCCAAGCTTTCCGTGTTGAATTTTGTTGGAATTAGTACAGTTTGCTGTTTTGTGGTTTTGACATTTCATGTTTTCTCTTCAATGGGCCTTTATAGAGCTTATTATATGCAGCCGATTGCCTTGCTATTTTTCCTGATTCCTGCAATTCAGTTATCAATCTATCGTAAAAAACGCATTTATATCATTTCTTTTTGTATTTTCATGATGGTGGCAAGCCTTTTGATTCAGAATACTTTCTCGTATTCACAGCCACTAAAAACGTCATTTACAGATGCTTTTATCTCGGCCCCATTACGTGGACTGTTTTATGAAAAGAAATACGTGCTTACACAGAATGAATTTATTCAGGAGGCGTCTCAATATATTCAACCTGGAACAAAGATTTTTATGCCATCGCAGGAATATGGTTTGCTTCTTGCGTTAAATGCGCGTCCACAATATGTGTCTTATTTTATTCCTGGCAACCATTTGAAAAAATTACAGAATGGAGAGCGACCGGAATGGATTCTGTTGCATCCCCAGCCCTGGTGGGAAGAAGTTATCCGGAAGGAATTTCGCCTGCGATTTATGCCGGAAGACAATTTGATGTTTGCTCCTTTCTCTTGCCTGCAGGATATTAAACTACATCTGCCAAAACAATCGACTCTATATGGGTATATTGACATGATTTACTGGTTGCGAAAAATAATACTGCCTGAAGAATATGAATTGGTCATAAAGCAGGAACATTATCGCCTTTATCGCCATAAAGGAAGAACAAAACACTCACATGAATATGAAAACAGTTCGGGGTAAGCCTATTGAAGTGGCCTAAAGAGTTTTTTCGTTATGCCGTCGTCGGTTTTGCGGCGAATGTTTTTGGATTTTTACTCTATGCCCTGCTTACGGAACTCGGCGTTAGTCCGGTGCTGACCATCAGCATCTTCTATCCCGTCCATATCGGGATCGCTTTCTATTTTAACAGGAAATGGTCGTTCAATTTCAAAGGACACCTTTCAGCGTCGGCTGTCCGATATCTGGCAGCCTATGTTGGATGCTATGGCTTAAACGTGGCCATGCTGAAATTCTTTAACGG
>Ga0208694_1004186_pt1 | contig 13290 bp, 15 predicted proteins | sample AD_UKC078_MetaG_FD_184442 | JGI IMG/M metagenome (GOLD analysis project Ga0208694, IMG submission 184442) | Active sludge microbial communities of municipal wastewater-treating anaerobic digesters from USA - AD_UKC078_MetaG (SPAdes) (version 2) | ecosystem: Engineered > Bioreactor > Anaerobic >...
ACTCTTCCGGTCATTATCCTGTGCATAAATATTTTCGACGACCTTAGAAAGCTTCTGCCATCCGTCTATTGACATCTTAACCAGTTCATCAGACATATTTGACAGCTCTGATCCAAGTTTCATCAAATCAAAAATCAAATCTCTTTGATTCTCAAGAACCCTACGAAGGTGTTCAACCATCGTCACAACGCTTTCAATCAGCTCTTTAAATACAACGCTTCCGAACATCGCAGGTACAAGAATAGGAGCTGCCGAACGGATTATAAGAAGAGAACCGGGAATATTTGGAGATATTATTCCGTAAATTGTAATAAACTGTGCGACGGCAATAGAAAGAAAAGCAAGAACAAGCCTGAACCGGTAGGTTTTTCTGTATTTTACAAGATGGTAGATTGAAAAAAGAAGAATTACTATGAAGAAAACAGAAAAAATCATTTGAAGATAAGATGAAGAAAAAACCATTCCTTCCCTATAACCGTGAATCCATATTGCCTGAATCACACCGTAAACAAAAATCATTGATGCCATCGCGAAACGTATTGCAAAGGCAAATTTTTTCTTATTTGAAACAAAGTTATAAACAAAAGCCCGTGCGAGCGATAACACTATTATTGAAAAAACTGAGTTTGTGATAAGCGGAATATATTTCTGTGAAAATTTAATGCCGTAAAAAAGATCCGCTGTCAATGTTGCAGTCGTCAGAATATTTATCATAGTTATACAGCTTGCGGCGACAAGTTTATAAACCAGATCTTCCCGTCTCGTTCTGATATATTCCGCAAGCAGAATATATACCATCATCGAAAAGAGCAGAGTCTGGGTGAAATGCAAAAGAGCAATGCCGGGTTTATTATGCAGAAAATTAATTATTTCCATAATTCAAACATCCAGACGGCACCCTTGATAATATAAAAAACACCTATAATGATTATGGCGATTGAAAAAACAATTTTAAGTATTTTTTCCGGAAGAAATCTGGAAATATACGGCCCGATTTGTCCGCCGATTATAACTCCTGACGCGGCAAAAACCCATATGTTAAGCATAATAAGTCCCGCATGAAGATTCAATATTGTAATAATCCAGTCGCCGGTAGCCTCGAGAAGTATTGCTGTTGCGTTTGCTCTTCTCGTTTTAATTTTAAGCCCCTTTTCCAAAACAGGCTGACTCAATTCCGCTATTCCTGTGCCGGTTGAGGCAGAGAAAAAACCTCCGATAGGCGGAATCCACATAAAGGGATAAATATCTTCTATCGGAATATTTTCTTTAGTTCCGTAAGAGTTTCTTATTGCAGAAAAAAGCTGAAGAAAAGCCAGAAAAATTAAAACCAGACCGAGAATCAGTTTGAGCAGATTTCCGTTTATAATCAGCAAAGCATAATTCCCGAGAACAACTCCAGGAACAGTAAGCATGATCATAGTAAAACCTATCGGAAGCTCAACCATTTTATACCAGAGATATCTCAATGCACCGCTGGTCATTCCGACAGTTTCCGTTGCAATTCCAGTTGCAACGGAATTCTGTACGGGAATCTGAAGAACAAGATTATATATCGGCTGAAATAAAACTCCGCCCGAAAAACCTGATGAATTCGCAAGCACCGCTATTACAACGGCTAAAGGGAACATATACCAATATTCTAGACTCATTTCACCTCCGGATTACTCAGCAATATTTTTGTAGTGTGAAAGAGTCTCATCAATCTCTTTCTGGGTTATATCGGATGAAATAGAATATGAAGAATAAGTATCCATGAAACTGTGGAGCGATTCAATATCAACGCTCATTTTTGAAAGAATTTTTTCAACTTCCCTGTAAGTTTCAAGCATTGTTTTAAAATCGGATATTTTTAACCGGCGGCTTTCGAGAACATTATCAGAATTTTCTACACCGCTTAATGTTGAAAGCTGATTTACGGCAAATGCAAGTTTGACGTTATAATTGTCCAGTTCCCTGCGCATCTGTTTTATCATATCCTGAAGACCGATATTCATATCATTTACAAGATTTGCCATCTGCCCGATCTCGTCCTCGGAAACAACGGGCGCATGAGCATTTAAATCACCGGAAGCTATTTTTTTTGTCGCATCAACCAAAAGCTCCATTGGAACGACAATATCCTTTGTAAACATGTTAAAAGCACCTATTACACACACAGATACTACCAGAAGCATTAAAAGCATTCTGTTTCTCAACTGGCGAATAGGCTGGTTTGCACTATCTGCATCAAAATTCTTTTCGAGCAATTGAAATTGATCAGGAGAGAGAATATTCCTTGCATGTTCTGTATAGTTTTGCAGAATTTTTTTCTGAAATACGGGAGAACTCACTTCAAGAATAATCTGAACACTTACTGAAATTGTTACTATAGCTATTAGTATAAAGTAAATTGACAGTTTTTTCTTAAGCCGTGAAGGATTAGCATGCTTTCTTGTTAAGCGGTTCTTCAGAGCATTAAAAGTGATTTTCATCAGCATTCTCCTGTCCCTCAAATTTTAACCAGCGATATTTTTAAGGTCAATTATTAATTAAAATTGAAAAAAATAATATGCACTTTTATAATAAATCATTCAAGTCGCACCGGTCACCAAAGCCGCCCAAGGTTATTATCTATTCCACATCCACAATGAAGCCGCAATGCTTTAAGAGAAACTGAACCGGCTTTCTTAATAAAGCCCATAGTATTATTGCCGACAAAATCACAGCCAAAGGAAATAAAGCGGCAGAATAATACATCTTCTGCGTCAATATAGTAAAATCAGCAGGAATATTATTACTGTAAAAATAGCCGGTTGTTTGAGCTTTAAGCATTGAAAATTCTGAAAATGAAAAAGATAAAATAATAACAAAAATAATATCGCGCGGTAAATGTGATTTTTCTAAAAACAGAACCGAAACAAAAAGATATCTGGCAATATTTATGAAAAAAAACAGTGAAAACGAAAATTTAACGGAAGAAATAATCGTCCAATAAAAAAAAGCCGGCAACAATGAAAGAATAAATACAAACATCCATATCCTGCTGCTGTTCAGGGAATGACGGCGCATTTTCAGAGCGAGAAAAAAAGATATAAACGAAACAGAAAGAGAAAATAATAACCCATAAGTATGAGAATTAAAATATCTGATACCTTCAAAAAAAAGCGAATAATCTCTCTGTGAAATAACACGGAAAACATTGCCGGTCAGCCAAAAATCATCATCGGAACGAAAAGCCGTAAAAAAAACAGCAATAACTGGAAACAAATAACATAAGACCAGAAAAAAAGGAAGAATCTTTCTGATAATATAAACAAAATCTGAAGCTATAATTTTTAATTCGCTTTTCAAAATATCAGCACCCCGATACTTCAAATATTAAATCAAAAGGAATATCCTTCAAGCATTTTTCACACAATTGATTTCAAATATCATTGACAAGAATATATCCGGACTATATCTTAAAAATATGAAGATGATCAAGAAGACAGAAAAAAACGGAACGTACACAGAGAGACTAAAACGTATCTTGGATGATGACGTTTCCGATATTGATTCATCAGAAATTCTGAATGCAGCTTATGACAGTCTCGAAGCCGGCGATATTGATGACGCGAGAGATCTGTTTCTTATCAACATCAATATGGACGGTCATTCGGAAGATTCCCTGAATGGTCTTGCAATAGCTCTATGTGAAAATGGTGAACCAGAAAAAGCTCTGGTAGTAATAAAAAAAGCTGTTGAACTGTACGGCGACGACGCTATTACTCTCGCAAATATGGGCACAATTCTCGCCGAAAACGGAAAATTTTCTGAATCTGTCGAATACTATGAAAAATCTATTTCAGCTGACCCTTATTCTTCTGAAACTTATCTTGGCCTGATTGATCTTTATGTCATGTTCGGAAATCCTGCCATGGCATTTCTCTCATGCAGAAGAGCTCAGGAAGCGCTGCCTGAAGATCCGGACATTAAAGAAACCATGGCTCAGATTTTAATTGAAATAGCAGCTTCCCTTTAAAAAAAATCTGTCTTGAAATCAATTTATTGACTAATTTCCGCAGTAAATTTCAATTGTATAACATGCATTGGAGCAAACAATGAAAGACATACGAAACAGCTATATGACGGTAATGGATGACCATTTCCCTGACGAAATGTCCATTACATTCGGAAACCAGACACTTAAATACAAGAAGCGTTCATGGAAAATACAGGACGAAGGAACACTAATAGAAAAAGGTCTTCGTTATGGAGAAAATCCCGGTCAGGAAGCAGCTCTTTATGAACTCGTTAACGGAAACCTTGTTCTTGGCAAGTGCCAATTCATTACGCCGGGAAACTCGCTTGTTTCAGCAATAGACGAAGATGCTATGCTTCAGGCTGGCAAGCATCCGGGAAAAACAAACTTTACAGATATCGATAACTCACTCAATATATTGAAATATTTTGACCGCCCTACATCTGTAATCGTTAAGCATAATAATCCCTGCGGCGTTTCCTCTTCGGATAATATTCTTAACTCTCTTCAAAAAAGCTATTACGCGGACAGAATTGCGGCTTTCGGAGGATGCGTTGCCCTCAACAAAGCACTTACCAAGGAATGTGCCGAATTTATTGCCTCAGAATATTTTGAAGTAGTTGTTGCTCCTGAATTTGAAAACGGAGCTATGGACATTCTTTCAAAGAAAAAAAACCTCAGAATAATAAAAATTTCTGCGATGGAAAATCTTTCTAAATACAAATCGATGAGATTTGTAGATTTCAAGTCATTGATTGACGGCGGAATTATTGTTCAGCAGTCTCCAATAAACATCATTAATTCAAAAAGCGATTTAAAAATTGCCGAAACAGAATACAAAGGCACGAAATATGCTGTTGAACGCAAACCAACCGAAAATGAATACAAAGACATGCTCTTCGGATGGAATGTAGAACAGGGTGTTACATCAAATTCCGTTTTATACGTAAAAGACGAAACAACTGTAGGAATCGGAACAGGTGAACAGGACAGAGTCGGAGTTGCCGAAATCGCTATTTTTAAAGCTTATCAGAAATACTCCGATAAACTATGTTTTGAAAAGTTCAAACTACCTTTTAAAAATCTTGAACTTGCGGTGTCCGAAGGAAAAGAATCCGCAGATAAAATTAAAGAAATAATGAATGAAACGAAAGCAGCTAAAGGCGGACTTATCGGTTCAGCAATGGTTTCCGATGCATTTTTTCCTTTCAGAGACGGAGTAGATGTAGCAATAAAAGAAGGAATATCGGCAATAGTTCAGCCGGGGGGATCTGTAAGGGATTTTGAATCAATTGAGGCATGCAACAGCGCTGATCCGAAAGTGACAATGGTTTATACAGGGCAAAGAGCTTTTAAGCATTAAAAAGGCGGCTAAAAGCCGCCGTAAAACTTATGCTTCTACAATCGCGTCCATCGGACAAACACTTGCGCAAAGTCCGCAGCCAGTGCAGGAAGATGCATCAATCTGATAAGAACTTGATCCTTCAGATATAGCTTCAACAGGACACTCGGATGAACAAGCACCGCAAGATGTACATTTGTCAGTAATTTTGTATGCCATTGGAATACTCCTTTTGTTTATGGTGTATACAGGCTATTTAGAGCTCAATATGAGTCAATAAAAAAAATGAATGCCGGAGTTGCTCAAGATGAAGTTTTTACACAATATTTTCAAATCAAAAAAAGATAATGGCATCTGCGCGGAATGTAAAGCTGTATGCTGTCACCATATAGCGCTCGAAATAGACAAACCTACTTCAAAGGCATCAAAAGATCATATCCGCTGGTATCTTCTGCATGAAGGAGTTGAAGTGTTTATCGACCATTCCGGATCATGGTTTCTGAAATTTGCTACAAAATGCTCAAAACTCAAAGGTACAATGTGCGGAATCTATTCATCAAGACCCGATATCTGCAGAAATTATCCTGAAAAGAATCAATCATGTGAATACGAAGGAGAAGGAGAATATTATAAAAGCATTTTTAAAACAGAAGAAGAATTTATAAAATACATGGACTCGAAATCATCTAAAAAAAGAAAAACTTCACCGCATCGATAATAATAAAAATACCTAGAATTATCAGGACAAGTCCCATAAGAAATTCAAGCAAACAGCGTTTTGTCATATATCTGTTTCTAACAGAAGCAGATGCAAAAATAAATGCTGCCAGAGAAAACCACAGCAAAGTAACAAACAAGACCGTTGCGGAATAAATTATTTTTACAGTTAAGCTAATTTCATCTGTTATAAATTTAGAAAATATTGATACGTAATACAAACCCGCTTTGACATTTGTGATGTTAGTAATAAATCCCGAAAAAAAAGATTTTCCTTCCGACTTAGCTGAAAATGAATCATCCGAAGCTTTCGACATTGTTCTGATTGAAGAATAACCCATATAAATAAGATAAATTCCGCCGATTAGCATTATAACGCTTCGCAAAGAAGGAATGCTGTTTATTACCGCTGAAATTCCGAATACGGCTCCAGCAACTAAAAATACGTTTCCGCATACAATGCCGAATGTAGTAAATAACCCGCTTTTTCTGCCGTAAAATACGCTGTTTCTTACTGTAAGAGCGAGATCAGGCCCGGGACTCATAACGGCAACAAGATGAACAAATGAAATCGTTAATAGTGAGATAATCATTAAAATTTCTGAACCAAAGCGAACATAATGTTCGGAACAAACTCATAAGCATCTATTTTAATGGATAATCCGGATGCCTTCGTTTCAAGTTTGTTTAAAATCAAATGATTTGAACTCGCGACTATGATTTTAGTGTCAGGAGATAATTTTTTATCAATACCTAAAGAAAAAAGAAAAATCCTGACATCAACACGATCTTCTCCTGACTCTGTTAATTTTGATAAATCATTGTTTTGACGCATCTGAATATATCCTATCCCGCAGGATACAGCCGTAGACCGGGATATCATATATTCACAACCAAGTCTTTGATCAATTCGGAATGTGTTTTTACATTTTTTGTCTGTAACAACAATTGAGGTACCCTCATCATTAACCGAAAAACCTTTATCATCATATTTTGCAGGAATATAAAAAACACTTTCTGCAGAAAAAGATATTTTCTTGAAACGCTTAAGAATGCCGATGGTTATTGATGGAGATTGAGTCATTTCAAACTTCGAAGAATACGAATCATTTCCTTTCTTTCCGTCAGATCTTGTAAAATTGTAGTCATACTTTTTCTTTACAAAAGTTCCGCCGGAAAGTAAAAAACCAAATTCGACTAGATTCCTTCTGCTTGTCATATTAAAACCAAAAGCAGGACTAATTGCAAAGGAATCCGTATTCTTTTCCTTAACAATTCGTATTACGTTAAATTCATCTTCTTCATTACTTTCTTTTTTATATGATGTATACATCCTTAATCCGATGGAATAAGCAGAGTTTATTTTATATGCGGCGCTGAGAAAAGCACCAACAGCATTACGTTTCTCATTAGTTGAAAAAGTGTCGGTTCCCAAATACGAACCACTAGATTTACGCGAATAATAATTATCATCATCATTCTGTAAAGCAAAAGATAAACCAAAAGAAACTTTCTTTAAGGATTTCACAAATGACAAATTGGAGGATGCAAATTTGCGTGAATCTGTTTTAGTATTGCCGTCATCATTACCATTAATTTCCAAAAGAGTAGATTTGCCTTTTGCATACGGAGAACCATAAATAAATAAACCGACAGATGAATCAGTTCTAACGAGAAGAGCCGGATTCTTTACTGCATTAAACGGTCCGTCATCATAAACAGACATTATTCCTCCGGCAGAAAATCCATTGGCACTAAGAATTTGCGTAAACAGAAGCAGCAACAAAAATATTTTTAAAAAGAAATTAAATCCGAATATTCTCAAAAACAATACCTCGCAGAAAGACCGAATTTTAGAGGATAAAACCTGTCATCTTTTTTTGTCACAATGTTAAAAAGCGGATGCCAGTCAAGAGACAATGCCAAAGGAATTTGCTTAAACCTGTATTCAAGCCCTATTAAACCGTCAGGACCTGCAACCGGAGTATCTTTTTCCCAAAACCCCAAATGCCCCCCGACTCCCGCATACCACTGAAACTCTGAAGTGACACCTGGAAGATTATTCTGCAAAACATAAAAAGCATGAAACTCAATACCATGGTCAAGATCAGAAAGGGCCATCAGTTCAACCGCATTCGGTTTAGCAAAAAAATACTTATAAGACAAACCGTGATTTCCATCTCTGCCCGCCTCAAGCCTAGCTCCAAGCGCCGCCTTATAATCTGAAGCAAAACATATACCGGAAACCAATAAAAACAAAATAGCAAAACATTTTTTCATCTGTAATCACCGTAAGCTCTAAAATATTATCAGTAACACATATTCTTGAAATTACTTAATATTATATCAAGAATTTTTTGTTTAATCAAGTATTATTAAATTATCAAGAAAAGCATTCATTATTTGATAATTTAACGGTATATTGGTTTTGCCTGTAATAATATCATTGATACTCTGAACATATCTTGATTTGTCTATATCATCCGCACAATTTTCTATCATCGATGTAATTGAATCATCATCTGATTCGATATGAAACTGCAGTCCGACCGAATTTCTGTAAGCAAAACCCTGATTATCACAAGCTTCACTTTCAAAGATTTTTACCGCGCCGTCCGGAATATTAAATCGCTCTCCATGCCAATGAAAAGCTTTAAACTTTGCAGGGAATTGTTTTGTGACTCTGATATCATTGCATTTCTCCACATCATACCAGCCGATTTCCTTATATTTATTTGATGAGACTTCAGCACCGAGCACATCTGCAATAAGCTGAGCGCCAAGACAAATACCCAGTATTTTTTTATTATGAGATATACACTTCTCAATAAATTTTTTTTCATTTTTCATCCAATGAAATTTAGATTCTTCATTTACGCTCATCGGCCCGCCCATAACTAACAGAAAATCAAAATCCGGCAATTCGGGCAGCATTGCTGACTCAAACATTTTTGTAGAAGAAATTTCAACAGAGCGCGAGGAAGCCCATTTTAGAATACCCGCTGGAGTCTCAAACGGAACATGCTGAATATAGTGTAGTTTCATAGTAACCTCTGATTAAAAAGTAATGACTATATCATTAAGTCGCTATTTATTTTTAATCTGATTTCATTTTATTACCCTATTTTACAAATATGAAATACATTAACAATACATCATTTCCATTTCAGCAATAATCAACCTTAATGAAATACGAAACACGATTTTCAAGAAAATCGCTAAAGTAATTAGTTTTTAGTTGTTTTATGATATTAACAACATCAATTTCAAGATTTGTTAAGATTTAACAACTAACTGAGCCAAAAAAACATCATTTGACATAATATGGATTTTTCTAAATTCTGCACTAAGAGGCTGTAATATGTTTGAGAAAAGAAAATGTTATGCAATAATTCTTGCCGGAGGAAGCGGTAAACGCGCAGGTACAATTTTACCGAAACAGTTTAACGAAATCAACGGTAAAGCAATTCTTGCATATTCACTTGAAACTTTTGAAAAAAACAGTTTTGTTGACGGAATTGTAATAGTGACTCATCCTGACTATTTTCCGCTTACTAAATCCATAGCAGACAAATCTCAAATCAAAAAACTTATCGGCATAACCGAAGGAGGCGTCCAGCGTAAAGACTCATCATACAATGGTCTAAAATATCTGAACTGCCGCTCCGATTCAATTGTAATGATTCATGATGCGGCACGCCCTTTTATCGATGATATGATAATTGAAAACTCCGTAAAAAATGCATTTCTAAACGGAGCTACTGCGGCATATATACGCGCAACAGATACAATTGCAATATTTGAAAATAACTGCCTGAAGAGCATTCCTCAACGGGAAACGTGTTTTATGGCTCAGACTCCGCAAACATTCAAATACGATCTGATAATTCAGGCACACCAAAAAGCAAACCCCGATAAAGAATATACAGATGATGTATCGCTGGTGGTTGATTTGGGGAAAGACATTACCCTCACTGAGGGTAATGCTTTAAATTTTAAAATCACAACACCCGAAGATTTTGAAAAAGCTCTCATCTACCTATGCAAAAATAAGTAAACCCTTCCTCTTTCATTTTCTTCGGTTCATACTGGTTTCTTCCGTCAAAAATGACCGGATGCTTTAAAAGCGATTTCATTCTTGAAAAATCCGGATTCCTGAAATGGAACCATTCTGTGGCAATAATAAGAGCATCTGCATTCTGAAGAGCGTCATAATTTTTTTGAAAATATTCAATATCTTTATCTGCAAAAACCGCCTTAACATTTTCTGCGGCAATAGGATCATATGCTTTTATTTTAGCACCGCGAGAAGCAAGCTCCCGTATTATGTCAATTGCCGGAGCTTCTCTGATATCATCAGTCTGAGGCTTAAATGCAAGACCCCACAGAGCAAATATCTTTCCATTAATATCTTCACCATAATGAGAAATAATTTTTTTTATAAAACGTTCGCGTTGATTTTTATTTACTTTCTCTACGGCTTCAAGTAAATAAGGTGCAATACCGTAATCATGAGATGTTTTAATCAAAGCTTTAACGTCTTTCGGAAAACAAGATCCGCCGTATCCGATACCTGCATACAAAAATCCCTTTCCTATTCTTGAATCAGAACCGATACCTTTTCGGATCATTTCAATATCAGCACCTGTTTTTTCACAAAGAACTGAAAGTTCATTCATAAAACTTATGCGTGTTGCAAGCATTGCGTTAGCAGCATATTTAGTCATCTCTGCGCTTGCAAGATTCATCACATGAAATCTGTCATTTTGACGGACAAATGGAGAATACAATTCCATCATCAGTTCTGCAGTTCTGACATTATCAGTACCGATGATTACCCTTTCAGGTTTCATAAAATCTTCAACAGCATTGCCTTCTTTTAAAAATTCAGGGTTGGAAACGACATCAAATTCAATATCTGTTCTGTCACGCTCTTTTAATACTTTTGCAATGCGTTCTTTGACAAGAGAAGCTGTTCCGACAGGAACAGTCGATTTATCAACGATAACCGTATATTTATCCATTACGCCGGCAACATCTTCCGCAGCCTTTAGAACATATGACAGATCCGCAGAACCGTCTTCTCCGGGAGGTGTTCCAACCGCTATAAAAACAAAAAGCGAACTGGAAACAGGTTCCTTAATATCAGTCGTAAAAGTCAGACGACCTTCTGTATAATTACTTTTAACAAGTTCTTCAAGTCCCGGCTCATATATGGGAATGATTCCGTTTTTTAAATTATCAATTTTTTTGCTGTCAATATCAACGCAGCATACATCATTTCCCATATCTGCAAAACATGTCCCGGTAACTAATCCGACATAACCAGTGCCAATTACTGTAACTTTCATAAATCACCTCTAACTCCTACTGAACGTAAAAAAGATTCTGTAAAGTGCCCGTTTTTGTAAATCAATTTTCCATCTGCCAATATTTCAGAATTAGATCTCATGTCTGAAATCATATCCCAGTGGATTGCAGAACGGTTTTTCCCGCCGGTTTCCGCATAAGAATCACCAAGAGCGAAATGAACAGTTCCGCCGATTTTTTCATCAAATAAGATGTTTTTTGTAAAATTTTCAATGCCGTAATTTGTTCCGATAGCGGCTTCTCCGAAAGTATCAGCCCCGTCAATTTTCAGAACCTGCGAAAGCAATTCCTCCCCTTTATTGGCGGAATGTGAAATAATTTTTCCGTTTTTTACGGTAAGTTTAACCCCTTCGACCTCCTCTCCCATATAAATAGCCGGATAGGAAAAAGATATAAATCCGTTTACGGAAGATTCAACCGGAGTAGTAAATATTTCCCCTGAAGGCATATTTCTTCTTCCGTCAGAATTAATCCAGATTCTTCCTTCACATGAAAATGAAATATCCGTTGCATCGTTTAACATTCTTATTTCAGTGCATTTATTCAGATAATCTGCGATCAAACCCTGTTTAGCGCTGAGTTCGTCCCAGCTTCTGACCGGATCTTCCTTATCAAGATAAGCTGATTTTATTATAAAATCCTCATAATCATCGAGACTCATACCTGATTCAAAAGCCTGGGATTCGGTGGGATATTGACAAACACACCATTTTAATGTTCCATTAGAGCTTCTTTCACTAAAGAGTTCATGCAGAATTTTGGCAGATTCGTTTTTAACTTTCTTCTTTTCAGCCGGAATTCCCTGGAGCTCCTTTGCATCAAATGGGGCTCTTATAGTAAGAAAAGCATCATAATTTTTATAATAATTTATTTCTGTATCAGACAAATACATCAAATCTTCAATTGAAGAATTGTCATAGTAAATTCTTTCAGAATTTTTCAAAGCGATTTTTATTTCAGGATGAGCTCCCCTTGAATAAGCTATTGAACAAAATTCATTTATCAAATCCTCTGCAAGATATGAAGATCTTATAAGAATCTTTTCATTTTTACCAACCGAAAGACAATAATCCGCAAGAAGCGCGGCATAGCGTTTTAAATAATTTTCTTTCATCATTTTATCTCATATTTAATTTTAAGATCATTAGCTATACGGAATATCCTATACTCGTAAATATTATATATTTCGCTAAGTAAAAAAGGCATTTTACGTTTAAAGCTGTTGAACATCGTTGTTGGAGTCGGAGACGAGTAATTCACTATTTTAAAATCATCTGCAATCATCGAAGCTCTTTTCATGTGATAGGGATCGCTGACAATTATAATTGAATTAATATTCCTGCTTGAAATAACCGGAAGCGAAAAGAGAAAATTTTCGTAAGTATTATTTGATGAAGTTTCTAAAAGTATATCACTTACCGGGATACCGTTTTTAACAAGATAATCCCTTGCTACAACAGCTTCTCCTAAATCTTCAGCAAATTTTTTCCCGCCGGTAAGAATAATATATCTGCAATGCCTCGCCAAGTATATATTCATTGCATGATTTATTCTTTCACGGAATACAGGTGAAGGATTTTTACCATAAGCTGCAGCACCAAGAACAAAAACAGCATCAGCCGAGCCTTCATAATTCACGCGGGAATATGAAAGAATTTGAAATGCCTGAACAGAAAGCATAGCAAATCCTGCAACAAAGACAATAATCAGAAAATTTCTAATCTTTTTAATCAAGAGCTTTCCTTCTAAAAAAAGAGATCGAATTACTTCCGTAATCACGCCGCTTCTCATAATCATAATAATCTGCATCAAATTCAATTACATTTTTTCCAAAATGCTGAATGACGGCCAGCGCTGAAGG
>Ga0208694_1004187_pt1 | contig 13287 bp, 13 predicted proteins | sample AD_UKC078_MetaG_FD_184442 | JGI IMG/M metagenome (GOLD analysis project Ga0208694, IMG submission 184442) | Active sludge microbial communities of municipal wastewater-treating anaerobic digesters from USA - AD_UKC078_MetaG (SPAdes) (version 2) | ecosystem: Engineered > Bioreactor > Anaerobic >...
TGGTAGATCGGCCCGGCGGCCCGTCGCAGTTCCTCCAGCGAGGCGTGATCGTGGCGGCCGTGTTGTTCGAGCCGGTCGGCGTAGGCGCGCAGCCCCTCGGCGTCGAGGGCGGCGGCGGCGGAATCCAACGCGACGGCGGGAACAGATGATGTCGATGACACGGGGATCAATCCTCTCCAGGTGTGTACAAACTGTGTTTATGACTGTCCACTTATGTGCATTAGTGTGTATCGTCGGCGGCAGATGCGCAAGTGTTGCCCGCGCATGGGCAGCCCACGACCGATCGCCATCCCGTCACAAGACGACAGGAGACAGTCACCGATGACCCCACCCGCACACCGTCTTTCTGTTTCTGTATCCGTCGGCCCGGCGTGGCGCGCCCTCACCGACCGTGCGTTATGCAGCCGTGACGACCATGCCCCGTCCCAGCAAAGGAGATCGCCGCGCGGTTCTGGTGCGGCCCCCCACACCGGTCTACGACGAAATCGTGCGATTGAGCGCCGCCGCGGGAGCGTCGTGCGTCTCGCAGTACCTCTGCGATGTCCTCGCCCAGCATGCCGGGCGCACGACCTGGTCCGCGAGTTGAACCAGGAGGTACTCACCCTTGCCGACACCGGCTAACCCGCAGCATCGAACCTCACCCCAACGTGCTCGGCAGACCGGCCCGGCCTGCCGCATGACGGACCCCCCGAAAGGAGACCCGCCGCTGAGGTGCCCGTAATCGGACCGACTCCATCAATTCAATAGCGGCGCGGTTGTACTTTCCCAACTGAAAAAAGCCCCCCGTAGGAGGCTTTTCAGACGGATTGAGATTTGAGTTGGCGCTCAGATCCGAGGATTCCGCACCCCAAAAAAGGGACTTTGTCTTGGACGACTGGTCTCACGATAGCGCACATCCTGCTGCAGTTCGAGCACCGGCGCGATTTCGTGATCTGAAACTATTTCCGCTCGCACCTACGGCCGATGCCGACCGTGCTGTTCACCCTGCTGGGATGCGGTCCGCGCGCGGGCGGCGGGTCGGGGCGCGGCGGCCATGACCGCCCTCGCCGCCCCGGATCGGCCCGAGGAGGTCTGGCGGGCGCTAGCACCGCTGCTCAGTGCCCCGGGGCGCAGCTCGGTGCGCGTCTACGACCCCGCCACCGGCCGGTTCAGCGGTGTCGCCCGACTTACCCGGTCGCTGCCGACACAGCCGGCGGCGACCTACCTCTACACCCGCGCAGGCCGCACGCACCTGCTGGCATTGGACTTCGACTGTTCCCGCGGCGACCGGGCCGCCGTCGAAGCTGACCTGGCCACCGCCGCCGAATGGATCACCCGCTGCGGCGGGATGACGGTGTCGGACCGCTCCCCCGGCGGCGCCCATCTGCTCTGTCCGCTCGCTATCGGCACCACCGCCGGTGTCGAGGAGATCACCCACCTGGTCCGCCTGCTGGCCGCCCGCTTGCCCACCCTGGACAAGACCCCCAACACCAACGCCCACACCGGGTGCCTCGGCGCGCCGGGCACCCCCGCCAAACAAGGCGGCTACCGCCAGCTGACCGGCCCGCTCTCAGCGGCGATCGAAACCTTCACCACCCGGTCCTCCCCCAGCCTGCTCCCGCGACTCTACGAACTTCTCGGCGCGGTCACACCCCGCACTGGCTCTCCCCGACCGGCCGCGGGCACACCGCCCCCGACCCCCGCCGACTACTGCGAGGGCGATGGCGACGACCGCCGGCTCGCCCCGGCCTGGGTACGCGACGACCCACTAGACCCCGACATCACCCAGTACGCCCAACACGGCACCCTGCCCACCGGCCAGCGGCAGTGGAACACCCCCTCCGAGGCCCGGATGGCCGTCATCACCGCGGCGGTCGCCCGGGGCCACAGCCCGAACACCATCGCCAACCTCATCGCCCCCGGCGGCCCATGGCACCACGGCCTCGGCGCGTCCTACACCGAGCACTGCAAGTCCAACGCCGCCGCGGAATCCGCCATGAGACGCGACTTCGACAAATCTTTGACCTGGCTGTGCACCCACGTTTTGGAACACCGCCGCCGGCAACACAAGAGAAAGAACTCACGGGGGGGTAGCGGGGGTGCTACGGGCCCGAGCGGATCCGCCGACCTTCGCAGGTGGCTTGCCGCCGCCCTGCTGTGGGCGGATGGGGAGTACCGGGGTAAACGTGCCCGCTGGACCGTGTACGTCGTCCTACAGACCCTGGCCTGGAACGCCTACACCGCTGGAGAGCGGGTCAACGGCACGTGGATCGTCGGCGTGGGCGGACGTAGTTTGTCCCTGGGTGCAGGGCTGTTGAGCCACGATGCGGTCTTTAGAGTGTTGCGTGACCTGCAGAAGCTCCCAGGAGCACCGCTGATCCTGAGCAGGCCTCACGTCGGGCTCGACGCTGACTACTACGCGCTGACCAGACCTGGGGGGATCACTGCAAGCAAGACGGCCGTCGCGCGTGTGCGTATCGAGCCCATCCATGACGCCTGGTCGGTCCTGGGTCACCATTTGCGTCGGGTGTACGAGTTGGTCGCCTACCACGGAATCACGACCAGGGCCGAGCTGTACGCCGCGGCGGGGATATCACCGGGTGCCGGCGATGAAGCGGTCACCGCGCTGCAGATCGCCGGCCTGCTGACCAGACCCGCCCGCGGCACCGTCGCCCCTGGCGATGTCACGTTGGACAGCATTGCGGCGGCTCACGACACCGCCGGGCAGCGCGAGGAGCGTATGACCCGCTACCGCGTGCAACGAGGCGAATGGCGGAACTGGCTGGCCCGCAACCTTGAAATGAACGTCGCAGCGGCTGCAGAGGCCACCGCCCGCTGCGCGCCTGCTGGGGACCCCGATGTCGAACGATCATTCTGGACCTCAGCGATGATCCACGGACCGCCTCCCGACGACGACAGTGTGAACGGCCACTATCAACAGGCCGTCGACACCCGCCACATCACACCACTTCGATCGCGAGCGAACGCACCAGGTGTGCATCGGCGCGAATCGCCAGGCAACCCAAGGCAGGGCGTGGCGTAAACGCCGGAATCGCCTCTTCCGCGGCTGAGATGCCCTCAGCAACATCGGTTCTCTCTAATCAACGGACCTGGCGCCGGTGGGGCTGATCGGCGAACAGGTGCATTGGTCGGAGCGCCGCAGCGCGACGGTACGGAGGGCAGCAGAACGGATGACATCGTTCTCGCTCCGCCGATCGAACAGCGTCTCGACAAAGACGCCTGTCGCGGGAACACGAGACGAATGTGATGGGCTGTTGACGGTCTCCTTGGATGGCGACCAACCGGTGGCGGTTCGTCATCGAGGTTGCCGACCAGGGTTGGGTGGTTCGGGGCTTCGTCGGCATCATCGCTGTGCCGAGCACGGCAGGGCGCTGGGGCGAGGACCGGAAGGGCAGCTTCGGGCGGGCGGCGCAGCGACGGCCCGGCGGTGGTCGGCATCGGCAGTGACGGGCTGTCGCCGAATACTGTTGCGACTGAGACGAATTTACCCCTTCCCGTGTTGATCGTCCTACTGCGTGACGACCAGGGCCGGGGTATTCGTCATTGGTCTTGCTGATCGTTGTTGTTCGGGACGATCCTCGTCTGCATCGCCAGTGTGCAGACGAAGGGACCGCCCGCCGGTGGAGCCACCGGCGGCCCATGTCGACCTCGTCGGAATGAAGGAATCCTCTGATCGGCACGATCAATGACGCCAGTCGAGCCAAATCCATTGTTACCCAAATCCGAGAGCACGCTGTCTCCATTGCCGGGCCGGCGTGATTGCGGCGAGTAATTGCTCGGCGTGTTCCGTCGTGCGGGCGACGATCACTGCGGGGCCGTTCCATGGCACATCAGCCTCACCTATCGCCCGGGTCGGACACAGGGGCTATTGCGTGGTTCGCCGATACCGCCGCGATGGTCACACTGAGGAGAGCCGCAATAGGTTCGGCGCCGAGTCGGAGTCGGCGGCCGGCTGACGAGATCGCGGCGACTGCCACGCTTCCTAGGTCAGCTCCCCTGGGTCGTTAGGGATGTACTGCGTGGCGATGAGGTCGCGGTAGATCGTGGAGATCCGCAACGATGTCGCGGCTTCGGTCCGTGACTCGGCTATCGCTTCGAGGAGCTGCTCGAAGACGCGAATCAGCTTCTCGTTCGTCTTGTGCGCGGAGTCGGCTCGTTCGGTCTCCAGCGCCGCGGCGGTCGTCAGCTGACGAATGGTTTCCTCGCGGTCGGCCAGTCTTGCGTCGCGGGCGGCGAGCTGCCGCCGCAACTCTTCGTCGGTTCCGGGTGGGTGCGCCAGCTCCGGTAAGGGTTCGGTTGCGCTCGGTCGCTGCATCACGCCATGCACCGCCTGAATGGCCGGGTCGGCGTCGACGTACACCCACCAGCGGGCTTTGTCGGTGTACCGTCCCCCGTCCAGCCGTCCGACGCGGATTTCCTTCTGGACGGTCTCGGGGTGTTTGCGGAGGGCTCTGGCCGCGACGGCGACCGGCACGACGGAGCGGCCAGCCTGGGGGTCTCTCACCCACTCGCCGCTTTCCACCGCTTACCCTCCCTCTGACCCGGAGCCTGCGAGTTGATCTTATCCGCCTCGATGCGCTCAAAGCCCGAGAAAGCACGAAGCTCCAAGGTCGTGAACTCGTGATACCAGAGTTTATCGGGGTTTGTTGCGACACGCCGGCGGCGGGTACCCGCTCATCGGAGTTCCGTGCCTACGATTACGCCAACAAACTCCGGTTTCCGGACTTGAAAAGTCCGGAAAGTGCAGTTCGAGAAGTCTTCGTTATTCGAGGAGGAGCGGCTCATGGCGGACATCAACGTGGAAGCCGGCCCAGGATCCCGGCGTCCCCGCTCGGAGAACCGGCAACGCACCCAGCAGGTGAAGCTGCGGCTCCTCCCCCAGGAAGAAGAACTGTTGCGGCAGCACGCCCAGGCGAGTGGTTTCCCCACCGTGCAGGCGTACATTCTGCATCGACTGCCGGAGATCGCTGCCTCTTAAACCACATCTTTCACATTTTCCCGGCCTCGGCACAGCGTGTCGCGGCGGGTACCCGCCGACTACGTGCCACCATCCCAGATGAACACACCGTTCACCGATGGGAAGGTTCGCATGACTGACCACTTCTCGAAGACGCCCGGCCCACCGCTGCGCGTTCCGCACGCATACCTCTGTTGAGTCGAAAGACCCAGCGGCGCTGAGCCGTTGGACATTGCGACTGCTTACCCAGTCTATTCCACGACTTTCGTCTGGGATGAATGCTGGCCGTAACCGATTGACGCCAATCAACCTACGGGCCGGGTGGGCACGGAGGCTTGCACAACTCCATACGTTGCGGCACAGCCGCTTTCAGAAATGCCGAGGCCCCCAGCTGGCGGGCTAGGGGCCTCGATCTGAAGTTGCGGGGCTCGAGCGCCAACTCGACTCCCCAATCCCCGAAGGGATCGTCATGCTCAGACGCTCTCATGATAGTCCGCGCCCTCGATCAGCGGGGGATGACGCGCGCTTTTGTGCTGCAATTCGTTACCCGGCTGTCCGGTTCCTCCGTGCCGACCCCCGGGCGGTCCGATGACTGCAGCCGTTTCTGCGTCGCCGGCGGCGGTGTGGAAAGCGCTCGCGCGCAGGCTCTCTCAGCCCGGCCGCGCACGAATGAAGGTGTTCGACGCGGACACCAAGGCGTACCAGAAGACGCGCCTCATCACCGACAAGCTGCCCTCCGCGATGGCCGCCGTCTATCTCTACAACCAGCGTCGCACCACGCTGATCGCGCTCGACTTCGACAGTAAGGTCCACGGCTCTGAGCAGGTCGATGCCGACGTCGAGAGGGCCCGCTCCTGGCTGAGCGCGTGCGGCGCCCGGATGGTCAGCGACCGCTCCACCAACGGAGGCCGGCACCTGCTGATCCCACTGGCCATCGGCACCACCGCTAGCTTCGACGAACTTCAGCCGCTGCTGCGCCAGCTCAAGGCCCGCCTCCCCAGCCTGGACATCACGCCGATGCAGAACGCCGCCGAAGGCTGCATCAGCGTTCCCGGGACTCCCTGCCGCGGCGGCTACCGCACCCTCGACGGCAGCCTCATCGACGCCGTCAACGACCTGACGGAGCGCAGCGCCCCGACGCTGCTCCCCGAACTCCACGCCCTCATGGGCACCATTCCCGCCTCCCCCGCTGCCGCCAGGACGCCGGCTCCCGGCAAGGCCGCCCACACCACCGGCAGCGGCGACGACGAGCGCTTGGTCGAGCGCTACCGCTGGACCAAACCGCTACCGGCAGACGTGGTCGACTTCGCCTCGAAGGGGACGATCAACTGCCCTTCCGAAGGCCAGCGGAGGAAGGCCCAGAGAAGCCCTCACAAGGGGCGCAAGAAGAAGCGCAGGAATCCCGGCTGCTTCGACAGCCCGTCGGAGGCGCGGATGTCGGTGGTCTTTCACGCCGTTCTCCGCGGGCACAGCCTCGCTGACCTCCGCGCAGCGAGCCGGCCGGGGCAGCACTGGAGCGGCCTGGGTGACTCCTACCGCAAGAAGTACGACCGCAAGGCCGATGACCAACTGGCACGCGACGTCCGACAAGTTTTGGACTACACCGCGGTCCTCGCCGCAGAAACGAATCGTTCCGCACACAGGTTTAACTACCCACAGGGGGGTATTGATGGCGGGAGCCGCTTCGGCGACTGGTTGGCGTACGCCTGGGCCTGGGCGGACCACGAGTTCAGCGGCAGCCCGCTGCGGTGGACTGTGCGCGACGTGTTCCAGGCTCTGGCGGTCAAAGCGGTTCTGGCCGGCACAGTGAAGGCCGGTGTTCCGGTGGTCGGGGTGGGAGGGCGGTCCCTCAGCCTGTCAGGTGGGCTGATGGCTCCTACGACGGTGTTCGAGGTCCTGCGCAGAACCCGCGACATGGTCGGCTCCCCGATCGTCCTCGTCCGGCCCCGAGTGGGCCGGGAAGCGGACTTCTACGCCCTCACCGCCACTAACCCCGATGGACTGAGGCCGGTCCCCCGAGACCGTGTAGCGGTTCGTGACGTGCATCCGGCGTGGAGCATCCTGGGTCGTCAGCACCGGTTCATCCACGAGCTCATCACCGAGACCGGACTGACCAGACCCGCTGACATCTACGCTGCGGCCCGGGTTAGTGCGCGTAGCGGGCAACTGACCCTCGCGGCGCTGACCACCGCCGGTCTGATCACCCGGGTGGGCCGCTTCGTGGGTCCAGGATCGGTCAGCCTCGACGACATCGCCGCGGCGCATCACCTCGACGAGACGATGGCGGAACGCATCGCCCGATTCCGGCGCGAGCGCGCAGCCTGGCATGACTGGTTGGCCCTGCAGGACGAGTTGCGGGGGCTCGCCGCTCCAGAGAATGCCAGCGACGGTGCGTCGGCATTCTCAGGAGCGGATCTCGCTGACCAGGACGAGTACCTGGCCGCGGTGCTGGCACACGGGCCTCCTCCGGCCGCCGACGAGCCGGAGCCGCCGCTGCCCCGATTGCAGAATCGGGACGAGGCCGACGCCATCGAGCTGCTGGAGTCTCTGCTGGGCGCCCGAGTCCTCGCCGGCCCGGCGGCGACATGACGGGGCCGATTGAGAGCGGAAACGGCAGCGATGTGGCGTACAGCGAGTACGTTGCTTGTACCCGGCACGTTACTACCGTATCTCGGCGGATCGCTGGATCGTGATGGGAGGCCGGTATGCCTGCGAAGAAAACCACCGCCACCGCGGCCGCCCTGGCCGACGCGTTCGCTTCACTGAGTGTGGAGGGAAAGCCGGTCACCGTCCGCACATTGCGGGAGCGGGCCGGGGTGAGCACCGACGCCGCCGCGGAATGGCTTCGCACCAACCGGTCGGCGCGGGACGTCTCCCCTCCCCCGGCCGACGTGCTGACCCGGGTCCTTGAACCACTATGGTCGGCTGCCGTCGCGGTGGCTCGCGACGAACAAGCCGAAGCCACTGCCGCTGAGCGCGAAGGCCTCGTCCAGGCAGAGGCCGAGGCGCTGGCCGAGCTGGCCGCGGAGACCGAGAGGGCCGACGCCGCCGAGGCGGAGATTGCTCAGCTGCGCCGGGAGGTCGCCGACTTCCAGGTGCGGCTGGACACAGCCGAGAGCGCCCGTGCCGAGCAAGCCGCCGCGGCCGCAGCAGCGCTCAAAGACGCCGCCTGTGCACGGGACGCGCAGCATTCCGCCGCTCTGGCAGCGGCCGAAGCCCAAGCGACCGCACGCACGTTGCGCGAGGTGATCGACACCCAGCGATGGGGCGCTCAAGGCGACTCGAAGGGCACCGACTAATCCATCGCGGCTGTTTCGTCACTGTGTCGATTAACCGCGGTTAAGCGGGGCGGCAAGCCGTATCAGTGCCGGCGGCGGGATCCCGGCGCCCCACCGAGAACTTCCCGCCCGCCCTGGGTGAGTCCGCGGTTCCGAGCCCACCCGGCTGGGTGGGCGCTCCGGTTCGGCCCTCCGGCTAGTGCCAGCGCCCGCCGCTGGCTTTTCAACGCCCGTTCGTACAGGCGGCGTGAACCCTCACTGCTGGCGACGAGCGGCGCCGCGTCGTTGAGGATCTGCTCGATCTGTGCGAGGAGCTGCTTGAGTCGGTGGATGTTGTCCGGGTGGAGCTGCTTCCGGGAGGCCAACTCTGACAACTCGGTGTTGATCTCCCGCAGGGTCGCCCTCCTGGGCGGTGGATCAGCAGATGCGGAGGAGAAGACGGCACCTCGGGAGTAGGGCGGGGCGGATCGCCCGCCCTCCAGACGCGCGTGCGTGACTTCAGCGGTGGCTTCTTGGTCACCTCGGCCGTCGCCGCTGGTGGCCGAATGTATCGGCGGCGTGTTCGTAGACGGCCCAATCACCGGTTCCCCCTGTTTTGCTGCAGTTTTCGTCAGCATAAGCCCCGCGTCGGACCGTTTGGGCATGGCGCCAAATCGGCCGCGGTATGGTTCACCGCGGCCAACCCGAGTGGCGGTCAGCTTGCCGCCCGGCTCTCCCGCCGTCGACGGATCTTCAACATCTCCTCGATCAACTCGGAGGCGAAGTCCTGCGCGGTGAGCATCACGTCCTCATGCTTGGCTTCGATCCACGCCTCCCGCAGCGCCTGGGCTGCAGCCGGCCGCAGCCGCAACGTGCGAGGCACCTCCGCGGTGGGGGCCAGGCGCTGCGGTCGAGCGCTGAGGGGTCGCGGCGGCTCGGCCGGTTCGACCGACTCGAGCTCCGGTTGCGACTCCGGTGCCGGCTGGAAATCCTCGGCAGGGACCTCGTCCACGAACGGCGGGGTGGGCTGCTCCTCCCCCACCGCTGGCGCAGGGGCCGGGACGGGATCCGCTGCCGGCTTCTCCTGCTCGGCGCGTGGCGCGCGGACGGGCCGGGTCGCGCTGCCCGCGCTGGACAGCATTCCGAGGACTGCTTGGTTGATGTCCTTCTTAGGCATGGTGCTTTCCCTTCCGCTGGCGTCCTTCATTGATGCGTGTCATCACTTCGACGGTGAAGTTGGCGTAGGCCGTCGACAGATCGGGGTCGGCCTCCGGATCGCCGAGCACACGCAGGCCGTCGATCATCGCTTCTGCCGCGGTGCGCTTCGGGATCGTGGTGTCGAACAAAGGCACCCCGTCCTCGCGCAACCCGGCGAGGATCTCTCGGCTGGCGCGGGTCTGAGGTTCGTACTTGGTCAGCAGCACACCCAAGACCTCCGCCGAGAGCACTTGGGCTTGGCGGAGCCTTTCGGACCACCCGAGGAACATCTTTACGCCGCGCCTGCCCCATTTGGTTGCATCGGTCGGGACCACGAGCCAGTCGGCGGCGTTGAGCGCCGTGATCACAATCTGCCCCAGGTTGGGAGGCAGGTCGAGGACGATGGCGTCGTACTCGTCGAACGCCGGCTCCAAGGCCATCGCGAGCTGGTACTCGCGGCGGTGCATCGTGACGAGCTCCTGCTCAAGCGCGGCGACTTCCAAGGTCGACGGGAGTAGATCGAGGTTGTCGACTCTGGTCTGCCGAATCACTTTGTGGAGCGGCAGGTCTTCTTCCGTCGTCTTGATGCAGTCGTAGAGGTCGAATTCGACGTCGTCATCCGGGTCGAACATCGTGGTCGCGTTGCCCTGCGGGTCGCAGTCCACCAGGAGGGTGCGCCAGCCCGCCCGTGCCAGACCGGTAGCAAGGCTGACAGCGGTGAACGACTTCCCCACCCCGCCTTTGTGGTTGGCGACGGCTATGACGTCTGCTTTCACTGGAACTCCTTCGGTTGCGTCGATAGGAGCCATGGAACCGCGGCGTGGGTCTGCCTCAGCTTGGCAGCCGTGGCGTGTCGCCTGGATGTGACTGCTGTGATGCGGTCGCGGGATCACTCCGTGACCTGGTGACCTGGTGACCTGGTGACCTGGTGACCTGGTGACCTGGTGACCCGGTCACCGCGTGATGCGGTCACTCGGTGATGCCGTGGCGGAGTCACCGAGTGACGGCATCACCAAGTCACATAGTCACCGGGTGATGCCGTGACGGAGTGACCGAGTGATGTAAACACAGTGTGACGGAATGACAAGGTGATGGCGTGATTGCGTCACCCCGCCACACAGTGATCTCAACACCCTGTCACGGCGTAACACGGTCACGCCGTGACGCTGTTTCTCGGTGACTGTGTGACGGGGTGATTCCGTCACCCGGTGATCGGGTGATCCTGTTGCACGGTGATTCAGCGACGCCATCACAGTGCAATCAGGTCACTCAGTGACGCCGTGACCCGATCACCCGATCACCCCCTGATCACCCGGCGGCCCTGGTCACGTTGCGATCGAAACACAAGGTGATGTGGTCACCAGGTGATGTGGTCATCCCATCCCCGTGGAACGGAAAAGTGGAGGACAACCTCTACTTAACCGCGGTTAAGTAGCACCTTGTCGAGCCGAGAGTGAGCGGCCCGACAGTTCGCCGAGGGGCGTGTTGACGGCGGCGGGGGAGTGCTGGCCGTTAGCATCAGCGGGACCAATCCGAAGTACCCCGCCGTGCGGGCGAAGCATACGGAGGGCCATTGTGGCTGTTCACGTTGTTCTCAACCAGAAGGGCGGGGTGGGGAAGTCCACCATCGCCGTCAATCTCGCCGCCGTCACCGCCGACGTTCTCAACCAGGACGACGACCCGGAAGCCAGCTCGCCGGTCGCGGCGATCTCGGTGGACCCGCAGGGATCAGCGGTGTGGTGGGCATCGCGGATCGACGCCTTGCCGTTTCACATCGTGCAGGCACACGACGACATCGAGAACCTCAAGCGGATCAAGAACCTGCCCGGCATCAAGCAGGTGTTCGTCGACACACCGGGCTGGATCGACCTCAACGCCGGCGACAACGGAGCGGACCCGCTGGGCAAGGGTCCAGCGGCCGACGCGCTGCGTGCGGTCCTCGACGTCGCCGACGATGTCATCGTGCCGATCGAGACCGAGCCGCTGAGCTTTGACCCGACCGTTCGGACCATCAACAAGGTGATCCGCCCCCGGAAGCTGCCATACAAGGTCGTCATCAACAACTGGGATCCGCGAGACGGCGTGCACGACCTCAATCAGACGCGGGAATTCGTCAAAGCCAACGGCTTTCCCCTGGCCTCCAGCGTGATCCGCCACTACAAGCTGCACGCGCGGGCCAGCGCGGACGGCCAGGTCGTCACCGAGTACCCGGCGAACCGTGTTGCGCTGCAAGCGAGGGAAGACTTCTACAAACTCGCGTTGGAGCTGATCGCCGGGGGAGCGGACTGATGGCGCGGGGGAGGCGAACCGATCTGGCCTCGCTGACCGCAGCGGTGGGGGAGCACTCGCCGGTCGAGCAAGCAGCCGCGGGGCCCGCTCCACGCACCGCGCCGCTGGACGACCTGACCGCAAATCCCCGCAACCCGCGGGAGGACGTCGGAGACCTCAGTTCGCTGTCTTCGATCGTCGACATCCAACTACAGCCGGTGACCGTGGTGAGCCGCGCCGCGTATCTCGCCCTCTACCCGGACGACGGGATCGAGACCCGCTGGGTCGTCATCAACGGGTGCCGGCGGCTCGCGGCGGCGCACGAGTACGGCCGCGCCGAGCTGGACATCTCCGTCAATGATGCCGTCGCGCGTGATCGGGTCACGCTGATCTCCGCGGCGATCGCCGAGAACGTCGACCGGGAGGACTTCGACGTGATCGAGGAGGCCCGTGCGGTACAGGCGCTGGTCGCCGAATGCGGCCGCGCCGATCACGCCGCCGAGCGCCTGCACCGGACCGGCGCCTGGGTGTCGCAAAGGCTGGCGCTGCTGAAACTTGCACCCGAGCTGCAGGGCGCCTTACGTCGCGGGGAGCTTGCGATCCGGGAGGCACGCACCCTGGCACGTGTCCCGCGCGAGGAGCAGGTGCTGCGCTGGCGGAAGACCTTCGAGCGTGAGGAAGGGGCGGGGGATCGAGCGAAGCCGCCCGAACCCCGACGGGCGCCGGGCCGCGTGATCGCCGCGGCGCTAAACAAATTCGACAAGGAACCCAAGCTCCTGGTCGACGCGCTGCGTGAGCAGCTGGGGGAGTCGGGCTTCGCGACGTTGCTGAGCCTCTTGGCTATTGAGGAGCCTGCCGAAATAGCACTCGACGTCGACCGGCCGGTCTAGGTATTCGGTTTCGTCCACATGCCAGGCGGCTCCACGCGGCCGAGCCTACAGTCGCTCTAATAGGAACTCTGTCGCGGCGTTGATCTGCTTCGACAGGTAGTCGGAGCCGTCGCGGTCGGGATGGATCTGCTGCATCAATCGGCGGTGCGCCCGCACCACGTCCGCGCGGGAAGCGCCTTCGTTCAAACCCAGAATCTCCAGGGCCGTCTTCCTGTCCATCCAGGTCGGCGGTGGAGGCGGGGGAGGAGAGGGAGGCGGCGGCGGGGGAGGGGCGGTGCAGAGGGATGTGGAGGGAGAGATGTTGGCGATACTTGCTCCGACAGTTTCTGCCTGGTGGAAGCGCGCTCCAACAGTGTGATCAGTGCTGAATCATGACGATGACCCCGACGCCAGCTCACCAGTCGCAGCGATCTCGGTGGACCCCCAAGGGTCAGCAGTGTGGTGGGCATCGCGCATCGACGACTTGCCGTTCCACATCGTGCAGGCCCACCCAAGGGTCTGTGAACAACAGGGGGTGTGTCCCTGTGTATCGTTGTTCTATCCTGGTTTAGGATTGGGCAACAAGCCTGGAGGGTTCGGGCGCGACGCAACTTGGGAGGCGACACCATCACCGAGACGCCGCGCGCTGTGTCCAGCATCGCTTATCTGAATGAGGAACACGAGGGTGAACCGAATGTCGCCCTGCTGGCCAAGCACGTCCAGGCGAGGTTGGCCGATC
>Ga0208694_1004193_pt1 | contig 13283 bp, 7 predicted proteins | sample AD_UKC078_MetaG_FD_184442 | JGI IMG/M metagenome (GOLD analysis project Ga0208694, IMG submission 184442) | Active sludge microbial communities of municipal wastewater-treating anaerobic digesters from USA - AD_UKC078_MetaG (SPAdes) (version 2) | ecosystem: Engineered > Bioreactor > Anaerobic >...
TTCCCATGATTAAAGTAGACTCCTTTCTCCCGGTGAAGTCCATCATCTCCCCAATGAAAGATGCTCTTTTCTCACCTCTTCGTGTCTACTTTTACGATAGCATCATATGAAGTAATAAATAAGACTCGGGAGCAATGTATTAAGGAAGAGATTCCCTTCTATATTGCAAAGTCGCATCTTGATTGGAAAGCATCATGGGAGTTGTTTGGACCCCCTTCACGTGTTCTGCGTTGGTGCTGTTCGGTTCATAAAAGCACACCTCAAACATTAAAACTGAGAGAAGTTACAGGAATGAATGACTATATCGGTCTTGATTTTGTTGGTGTTCGAGCTCAGGAAAGTGTAGCACGGAGTTCCTACAAGTATGAGAATTACGGGGTTAAACAGAAGGGTCAATTCAGCCATAACTCAATTCTAGAATGGTCTTCTGCTGAGATTTGGCTTTATATGTTTGCAAACGATGTGCTGATCAACGAGACGTACAAAAAAGGTAACAGTCGAGCTGGGTGCTTGTTTTGCCCTATGTCGGGTGGAGCAAGCGATTACTTTCGTCGAACAAGCTATCCTTCAGAAGTAGATAGTTATGTTGATGCAATTAAAAATTCCTACGATGGAGATAAACGCAAGAAAAGCAACGCTGACTCCTACGTGCTGAATGGAGGATGGAATGCCAGGAAGAATGGTCGTGAACTAATAAACAATCCGTTTCGGTGTATTGAAAAAATCTCAGATGGAGTGATGACAATTACCGTTATAGACCCAGATTCTGAATGGAAAGAATGGATAAAGACCATCGGCGATTTAAGTGGAGAGGACGGAAGTTACTCGGTTCGCTTTGATGATGAGCAAATTGATTTTACTATAAAAGCTAAGAAGAATGGCTATGTGGTCTCAATACCAGCAGTGGTACTTAAAGAGCAGCCAACGTTTGGAAAATTGTTTAAGCAGGTCTTCAGGAAGGCTTCGTATTGCGTTGGCTGCCGAGTATGTGAGACGAACTGTCGTAACGGATGTATTAGCTTTGTCGATGGCAAAGTTAAAATAAGTAACTGCATCAGGTGCCATGAGTGCCACGAAATTGACAGTGGTTGTTTGCTGTTTCACTCATTGCGCCACCCACAAGGAGGAGGGAAATCAATGAAAAGCCTAAATTCATTTGCTGACCATGCACCTAAACCAGAATGGTTGCGCTCATTTTTCGAACTAAAAGAGGACTTCTTCTCAGAGCACACATTGGGACCCATGATGTTTGATATGTTTAGGCGTTTTTTGCGAGATGCATCTTTGAATGAGAAGAATCACTTCACACCCTTTGCCGAGCTAATATCTCAAATTGGGTGGGAAACGGATACGGCTCAAGGATTGATCCTCGTTAATCTTGTGTCTGAGAATCCACAGATGGAATGGTATGTTACCAATCTTGACGTAGGCGTAAGTTATTCACGTCAAACTGTAGTGGACATGCTTACTGCTGTTAACGTTAAACCAAAGGACGCAAATTCAATTGTAAAGTCCTTCAAGCGTCTCGTGGAAACACCGCTAGGTACAAACCTGCATTGGGGCTTTGTCTCCGATGAAAATGACCTAGTCCGTACCAAGTGCTCGATCAGCGATCAGCGAGTGGTATTGTATGGGCTGTTCAAATTTGCGGAGAAGTGCAACGACTACAAGGAATTCACGCTAGCCACACTTCTTAATGATAGTATCGATCGTGATGGAATTAGCCCGACACGACTCCTGGGGCTTAATCGTGATGATATGACTCCCATGCTTCTAGGATTAACAGCCAAATATCCCGAATTCATCACTGCCTCGTTTACTTACGACCTTGAAAAGATAGCTTTAGCAAATGATAAATCATCACAGGACGTACTCTGTCTATTCCAGGAGGATAACGGAAATGTCTAACAACAAATACCGTGAATATTTCGACATCGACGAAAAATATTTTCCATGTATTGATGACGCTGCCATTGACGCTGGAGCCCCTTGGGAAACTACGTATCCCCATAGTTCATTTATTGAAATGCTTACAGAAATGGAGCGTGCCTTAGCACGGCAGAACGATGGCAAGACACTTTGGATTGAAGGTGCTTACGGCACGGGAAAGTCCCAATGCGTTTTGGCGTTACGTCGAATACTTGAAGTTACAGAGGATGAGGTTCGTGCCTACTGGAAAAATTACGAACCTCTGAAAACTAAAACCGACCTTTGTGAGAAATTAATAGGACACAAAAGGAAGGGCATCGTCGTGGCGCATCGCTATGCGTCTGGCGGAATTATGTCTGCGCGCAACCTGTTTTTTGCTATACAGGAAAGCGTTAAGGCTGCTCTTGTACGTCAAGAAATACCCTATCATGGAGAAAATACTTTAAAAGAGAGTATCATCGCTTGGCTTGAAGACTCCGACCACAGATTGATGTTCCAAAGTCTGTTGGATAATCCGAATAAAGAATGGCGAGCGTCGTTCTCTCAGTCCACTGTTGATGAAGTAATAAATATGTTACGAGATTCCAGTGAAGTCAAGTCATTGGTAGATAATATTTTACGTCTCGCTGATAAGGAAGGCATTACAGCATTAACCATTGATTCAGACCGACTTATTGCTTGGCTGACAGATATAATAGATAAGAACGACATACGAATCGTGTTTATTTGGGATGAGTTTTCCGACTATTTTAAAAATAATAGCGAGAGCCTTTCTGAGTTCCAAAAAGTTGTTTCCTTGGTTCAAAATAAGCCTTTCTATTTGATTGTGGTAACCCATGAGCCGCAGAAGAACTATATTGCTGCTAGTGACCGCGACAATCAATCAAAGGTTGTTGACCGTTTTGTTTCTATTAAGATTGATTTACCAGATAACATTGCATTCAATCTCATCGGACATGCTTTTAATGTTAAGCCTGCTGCAAAACAAGAATGGGACAGCCTTGCCAGCGATCTGAATTCCCGAGTCAGGAACTCCCGCTCCAGAGTAATGGCAGCGGCGAAGATTACCGACTCGCAAGTGATGGAGGACATTTTGCCTATTCATCCGATGGCAGCATTGTTGCTGAAATATATTGCAACTGGATTTAAATCTAACCAGCGAAGTATGTTTGATTTTATCAAGACCAAAAACACAGAGGATGTAAAGGCGTTTCAGTGGTATATCGAGAATACAGGACCATTTGATGATTATCCGCTTTTGACGGTGGATATGCTTTGGGATTTCTTCTACGAAAAAGGCAGAGATAATCTAACTCCAGATATCCGGTTGATACTTGATACCTATCCACAACAACAGAACCTGCTTGAGAACGAGAAGTCAGTCTTGAAAGCTATTCTAATTATGCAGGCGATTGACCAACGATTGAATGGTGCGATTGATCTTTTTAAGACGACCGATCAGAACCTCAGCTATGTTTTTGAGGGTATTGCCGATCTCGAAGGAACGAAATCTTCCAACCTCGCTAAGGGTATGAAGGAAAAGGGTATTCTCGTCTCAAACCCAATTAGCGGTAATCGGTATGTATATTCGGCAGCCGTGCTTGCAGGGGATCAATCGAAAATTGACAACTACAAAAAGGAAGTTCGGCAGAGCACAACTACAGCCAAGCTCGTATCTGAGGGTGGGCTATCTGCTGTTCTACCGCTCTCCCCACCTCTCCGATTGCGTTTTGAATCAGAACCTGGTAGCGGGGAATTGACTACTGTGACAGTGCTTGATTTTCATCGTAAACTTAATCTCCTTCGCGAAAAAGCTACTGGTTGGAAATTCCATGCCGTCATCGCGTTTGCCAAAGATGAAGAAGAGGCAGCCGCTTTCCGCAGGACGCTGAAATCAGCTGTTGTAGACAAGCAGAATGAAAACATTGTTATTATCGACGCGCTGTCAACGCCTCTTGGACAGGAACAGTTTGAACAGTACGTCGACTTCTCTTCGATGGCACTGTACTATCAAGGTAATCAAAACACCTCGTCTAAGGAAAGCGGGGATAAGGCTAAGCGAATCCTGGACCAAGACTGGAAAAATCGTATTTATAATGGTCAGTTCGTTGTGTACACTTATGCAAATCAAGAGGGTGAAAAACTTGGTAATGGGCGGGAAGTGGCTGGTGTTCTTGAAACAATTGTGATGACAAAGTTCCCGTATGTATTTGACTTTGCCAAGAACTTGACAGAGACCCAATTGAAAATAACGCCGCAGATGAAACAATCTGCGAAGTGCGGCATTATTACAACAACGAGTGGGGTTGTTGGGGGTATCGAGAGGAATATCCTTCCAACTGTCTGGACACTTGATAAATATTGGGAAAATCCAACAACTGCTTCTTTACCTATCTCGAAAATCAAGATTGAGGTAGATAGACGTATTGAGGAAGCATTTGCGGATAGTGGACAGATTGCTATTGGTGAAATATATGACTTCCTTGAAGATGCCTATGGCTTTGCACCGTGCAACCTTTCTTCTTTCATCGTTGGGTTCTTATTGAAAGAGTATTCCACTGATGAATATAGATACAACGATGGTAGCGGAGCCCATGGATCTATGGCTGAATCTGTAGAAGACACAAATTTACCCAAACTCGCGCAAATGATTGGCAACTACATCGGTAAGCCATCAAGGCCGACCTATCTTGTGAAGATGACAGCTGAGGAGATGGCATTCTATAGATTAACCGAAAAGGCATGGAGGCTACCTGAAAATTCGTGTTCATCAGCAACCCAGACAGCCATATTGGTTTCTAACAAGATGCGTGAATTGAGCTTGCCTGTATGGTGTCTAAAAGATGTCGATGCATTTGGTGTTTATGATGTAGTCCAACAATATATCGAATTTGTTCAGAAAGAAGGGTACGAGGCTCATGTCAAAGCAGTAGAAATCGGTAGGATTGCATCTTCAAAGCCATCTCTTGCTGGTAATCTGTTTACTCTGCTTACCAGTGAGAATTGTCAAAGAGGGATGCGTGAATATCTTCGTTATTTTGAGAATGGGAGGATCCTGGAACTTGCTACTGAAATTGGTGCAGAGAATAATATAATTACCGATATTCGTAGTTTATTTGAGATTAAGCATTCGTGTCTTTGGGATAAAGAAGTTGGAGAGGATGAAATACGGAAACTGATTACCGAATATGGCGTTGTTAAAGAAACCAACGCAATTCTTAGTACAGCAGCACATTCAATAAATGGGGCATATCAAGAGTGGCGTGAACGTCTAAAGTTCATCGCGATTTCTTGTGAGACATTAAGAACAAAATATCCAACCTTGGCAAAACCCTTAGACATACTCCTTAAAATCTATAAACAGGGGGAGATTCTGCCTGAACAGTTAATAGCTTTTCATTCTGAGTTAATGGCGCATGGTGCAGAAATGAGAGAGCTCCTTAATAATGATAGGCGTGTATTTGCTGAAATTTATGCAGCATATCTTGAAGATCTGAGTAACGATGATATCGCTTGTGTAAAGGCCAAAGTTGGAACAGGACTTTTTGAGCTACCTAGAACCGACTGTAATGTTAAAGTTAAGGAAGAGGCCGAAGAGTTTCGTAGTAACCAGTTGAAGTCTCAACTCTTTCGGTTATGGAAAGAAAAAACTAAAACTAAGAATCCACGAGAATGGTCGAGCCGTTTCAGAACCCCGATTCTTTGCCTAGTTCCTACCTCGGAGTATGAACAAGCGAGAAAGGCGTTTGACACTCTTAATAACAACTGGGGGACGGATATAGACATTCATACTGCGATTAGATTCTTAGAGACTACTAGGTTATTTGAACAGCTTTCAGATGATGAGAACAATAACGCTGCTTTCAAAAGAGATATAGTGGGAGCGTATAGTGTCTTGTTGTCAGATCTCGATAAAGTAAGAGATGCACTAGATCATCTCTCCATTGATGTTTACGACTGGCTAGGCCATCCAACTGTTAAGGCTAGGATCGAGGAACTTGCTGAAGCTGAGTACGATGCTGGAGGAAGCGACAAGGTCATGCGAATCATCGACAACATGGAAGATTCTCAGTTGAGGCAGTATCTGAAAGAATTGATTGAAGGCAGAATGGCTGTAGGTATTGAGATATTAGAAAATGGAGGTTGATGACTATGAGAATGGACGCGGCAGTGAAAGACTACTTGAGTTCCACGCTCAAAACACCGTATTTCCTATTCATCGGAGACGAGGAATATCTATCAACCATTAACGAATTCCAAGTTCACGGACTGACTTTTCTGCCGATGAGTAGCTTTTGCAGTAGTGGGGATAGACAACCTGACATTGATGGCCTTTGCAATTATATCGAGACTGCTGATTCAGATGCAAACAAGAAAGAATTTGTGGTAACAGGACTAGGAGAGTTTTTGGCGCTTCGGGGAAGAGATGAAGCAACCAGTACTCTATTGAGGCTGAAAGATTTTATTATAGGTAATGCAAAGGTTATTCTTCTTCTTCGAGGGCTTGCTCCACTAATCGCTGTTATGGAATCTGATCCTCGATTTGATAACCGTAGGCATAGTATCGTGAAAAGAGCCGAAAGTAATCTTTCGTTCACTATCGCTCCACCTTCGATTGATTTATCAGCGTTGAACGGGTTCAAGGCGCTACTCATAGCATTGGAGAACGGTAGAAATGGCAATATTGCTGTGAACACAGCGGTGAATCTCAGCGAAGCAATGTTCACTGTGTATCAAATCAGCAATGCTTATGAGGGTATAAAATTCTTGAATCATGGATTTGCTTTGGGGCGTGCTTGTGGCGAAGATGAACAATGGGCAGAACTACTTTCTGTACTCAACCAAAATGATGGTTCACTAGATGCGGTTTTTGATCGGTATGGATTGAGTGATGTTCTTGAATCTGATTTCTATTTACGTATTGGAGGAAAAGATTTTCGTAGCTGGCTCTATTATATTTTTCTCAAGCTTAAAGCCGACACTTTGAGGAATGGGTATCTTCGCTTTGCACTTGAAAAGACAGAACGATTTAGGGACTTTGCACGGAATGTTCGTAATGCAATCATTGATATACCTCATGATGACACGAGGTTCACTACATTTTATCAGGAACGCAAGTCATTGATTGAAAAATACCCAGAATCGGATATTGCTGATTTTGTTATAAACAATCGACTAGATGAATCTGAGAGTATTTATAAATTGACTGATGGCACAAAATCTGAGCGTGAAGAGATAATCGTATGGATTTCGAAGAATAGAAAGATCCCTCATCAGCTTGAGAAAATCTACCCTCTATTAACGTTATATTTGAGGAAATATCATTTTCGTTGTGCTGACCTATCTGATTTATTGACAGACTATTTCGAGGCTTATAAGCAACAGAAATTGTATAATGATCTTGAACCTAAATTCTTGGAGACAGTCGATGAACTTGCAATGTCTCGTCAATACAATCGGTTACCTACGCGTAATGAGATTCTAGACAGTGTGGAGAAGGAAGGGACATACTTGTATTGGCTTGATGCTCTTGGTGTTGAATATTTAGGGCTGATTGAAGCCTTGGCTCAAAGAATAGGGCTTTCCATTCATGTTGAAATAGCCCGTGCCGAGCTTCCAACAATAACCTCCATTAACAGAGGCTTCTTTGATAAATGGCAGGGAAATAAAAAAGAGAAAAACAACGAATTGGATAATACAAAGCACAACGATGATGGTGGGTATAATTTTACAAACAATGAATTGCCCATACATCTTGAAAAGGAACTTCGAATCGTATCCGCGATGATTGAGAAGGCGGCAACAAAATTAGCATCTAGGGAATGTAAGCGTTTCTTGATAGTTAGTGACCATGGAGCTTCTCGGCTTGCCGTTCTACGTCGCAAAGAAGAGAAATATGATACTGATACTTCTGGTGAGCATTCTGGTCGTTGCTGTAAGTTGTTCCAGCCTTATGAACTTCCATTTGCAGCAGAGGAGAATGGGTATCTTGTGCTTGCTGACTACGGCCGTTTCAAAGGCAGTCGAGCTGCTAATGTTGAGGTTCACGGGGGAGCTTCTTTGGAAGAAGTTGTTATTCCTGTAATCGAGCTGACACTCAAGGATACAAAGATAACTGTCAAGTTAGTGGATGATAAGGTTACCGTCGATTTCCGCACTGGGGCTGAAATCGGTCTGTTCTTTAACTCGCCTGTGCAGGACGTTTCGGTCAGATTGAATGGCAAGCCATATAATGCAGTACAAATTGATAAAAACCATTATAGTGTTAAATTACCTAGTATAAAACGGGCGGGAGATTATCCAGCCGAAGTGTATGTAGGCGATAATCTGATTGATAAAGTTATCATTAAAGCCCAAGGCAAGAGCGGTAATATCAATGACGCTTTTGATGATTTGTTTTAGGAGGTGTTTTCTGTGATAGAAAAACTCAGAAATTGCTTTGATGAAATGGTCGTATATAAAGACCTGAAAAAGAGCAATTTCTTCTCTGCTCTGAGCCTCCCGTCCTTTATGCGCGATTGGCTATTGAAAAAGTTCGAAGATGAGGATGGTCGCTTTGATTCAGAAGAGATGTTGCGCTTTGTCAGGACATATTTACCTCGAAAGGATGACTGGACGGCGATAAAAAACCAAGTTGTCATTGAACATGAAAGGGTGAAATTTCTTGCTAAGGTATCAGTTGACATTGATATCCGAACGGGCGAGGTGTCATTTTTACTCCCCGACTTTGGGCTGACAAGTAAGGACACCATTATCGAGGATATGGTATGGCAGACTTGCAAGGATGAGTTGGTGCGTGGTCGTGAGACATGGGGTATGGTAGAGATTGGGTACCGCCCACCTGATGACTACGATTTTGATTTCTCCAAGAGTAAGACAAAAAATAGAGGAAAAATCAAACTGACATCTTTCAAGAGCTTTTGCCCTTACACGATTGACATTGACTACTACAAAGAAGCGAGGCGAGAATTTACTACTGCAGAGTGGTTGGATGTACTATTGGGTGCTGTAGACTACAACGCGGCAGGTTACCTGGGTGACGAGGAAAAGAAACTCACGATGTTGACCCGATTGCTTCCTTTTGTTGAGAAACGGTTGAACCTTATTGAACTCGCGCCGAAAGGAACCGGGAAATCTTACCTGTTTGGACGTGTCAGTCGTTTTGGATGGCTCTCGAGTGGTGGAGTAATGAGCCGTGCTAAGATGTTCTATGATCAAAACAAGCGAGCTGAAGGTTTGGTGTCTGGCAATGATTTCATTACTTTGGACGAGGTGCAAACCATCTCTTTTACCGATGTAGACGAGATGCGCGCCGCTTTGAAAGGCTATCTTGAATCAGGAATTTTCACCGTTGGCAACTATGAAGGTACTGCCGAGGCGGGTGTTATTCTATGTGGGAATATCAAGCAGGAAACCATGGATAGGGATGGCTTCGGGAATATGTTTGAAGAGCTTCCAGTAGTTTTTCATGAGTCCGCCTTAATCGAACGATTTCACGGTTTCATTAAAGGGTGGAATATTCCGAGAATGAATGATGATCTAAAAATTGCAGGTTGGGCTTTGAATTCTGAGTATTTTTGCTCAATTATGCACGAACTCCGTGACGATATGAGTTATCGAGCCATCGTTGATGAACTCATAATAGTTCCAGAAGCAGCCGATACGCGCGATACCGAAGCAATCAAACGAATTGCAACGGCTTATTTAAAGCTTCTCTTTCCACACGTCCGTAGTGCAGGTGATATATCCGCTCGTGAGTTCAAACGATATTGCCTCGATCGTGCGCGAAGTATGCGAAACACCATTAAGTATCAGTTGGGACTACTTGATGTGGAATATCGGGGAAAAGATCTTCCCCTGTTAAGCGTTAGGCCCGATCCAGAAGATTAGGGGATTACTTGTGGATAAGAAGAGTTGCTACCTTTGTGGGAAGGAAAATTTGAGTAAGAATGAAATAGGCTTAACTAAAAAACTCTTGGATCAGGATGCTAAAAGTTTCTATTGTTTGGATTGTCTTGCTGAATACCTTGAAGTAGATGCGGACTTTCTACTGGAAAAAATCAGGGAATTCAAAGAGCAAGGTTGCGCATATTTCTGAGGGTTTTGCAGAATGATTTATGCGGATAATGCAGCGACAACTCAAATATCGGATTTGGCTTATGAAGCCATGATACCTTTCCTACGCTATGAATATGGCAATGCCTCTAGCCAATATATGTTTGGGTCAAAAGCGAAGCGAGCTATCGAGAGGGCGCGTCTTCAAACAGCTGACGCAATAGGTGCAAATCCTGCTGAGATTTTCTTTACATCTGGTGGTTCTGAAACAAATTCTTGGGTTTTGGGTGGAGTCACGGACTTATACAGTGACGGGCCAATACATATTATCACATCCTCGATAGAGCACTCTTCTGTTTTGAATACATGTTATGAGCTGGAAGGGAAGGGCGTTGACTTAACTTATTTGCCTGTCAGCAATGATGGTGTGATAAGTGCTGAAGACATTAAAGCAGCTATTCGTCCGAACACAAAACTTGTTTCTATTATGCTAGCCAACAATGAAATTGGAACAATACAGCCCATTGCTGAAATTGGAGCATACCTTCGCGGCCAAGGAATATTGCTACACACAGATGCAATCCAAGCGGTTGGGCATATTCCAGTTGATGTTGAAGAATTGAATGTGGATTTCTTATCTGCATCAGCACATAAGTTTAATGGGGCAAAAGGAACAGGATTCCTTTACAAACGCAGTGGGACAATATTACCTAATATGGTGTTTGGCGGAAGCCAAGAGCAAGGTCTCCGTGCTGGCACGGAAAACACTGCAGGAATTGTTGCTTTAGGAGTTGCTATTGAGGAGGGTGCCTCAGTTCTTAAGAATGAACAAATTCGTATAAACGAACTAACAAGGAGAACGATTGAAGGGTTACGTTTATCTATTCCTGGTATTTCTGTAAATGGAGAACATGCAATACGGCTTCCAAATATTCTTAATATTACGATTCCCAAGGTGTCTGGCGAATCACTACTACACCTCCTCGACCTTAAAGGCATCTGTATTTCAACAAGTTCTGCTTGTAATGCAGGAAAAGACGAACCCTCACATGTCCTATTGGCTTTAGGCTTGTCTGAAGAGCAAGCGAAATCTTCCATTAGAATTTCTTATGGGAGATATAATACGGAAAGAGAAGTAGAACAAATTGTCGAAGCAATTGTGGACGCTTATAGAAAGATTGTAGAATGTCAATAAAGCAATTTGTCTACAACGTTTAGAGTGAACAATTCATTTGTAGTTTGAGGGGGGTAACATGAAGAAATGGAAGATCGTCTTTCTTGTTGGTGTTGCATTGATGCCTCTCTATGCACATGGGACAGCTGAAAATTATTCAAACACTGAATTCTGTGCGCCAGTTCGGCGCCATACATATAGCTGGGTGAAACTCCCAGCCTGACAAAGCCTGACCAGCAGTCAGTATCCAGCCTTGGAACCGAAATCGTGAGATTAGGTTTAAGCGTAGGCGGGAAAGCACAAGAGCCGTAAGGAGGGTCCTGAAGCCGTAGTAGCCTCGTGAAGTGAATGAGTGGAAGCCGATGTGTTTGAATTAGCAGCAGGCAGCAAGAACAACCCGCTTTGGTAAGGGTTGGGAGATTCCACCGGGGTTGTAAGGCATGGCGAGTGTGCGAGGTATGTATGGTGTACCTGGGAGGACTTGCATCCTACCGCTTGGAGCGGAAGCCGCTGGCACAAGGCCCAGAAAGCCAAGGCCAGGGGTGGGTGCAAGTAGTCGGATCTTCTCATAGTAGCGTTGAAACCGATGAAAGTCGGCGGAGCAAAGGGGAAGACATTTCATTCGTTTCCTTTGATGAAACACTTTGGGACACTGGAGGCCCGTTGTGAAGTGGCAAATGAAGAGAAGGAAATATGGGAGCTGTCCGGCACCCATAAGCGGTTGCAGACCCTTATCCACCATGTGAACAAGAAGAGTCTGAAAGAGGAACACCAGCGTCAGAGTGGGGACAAGGCCCCCGGCGTGGACGGGGTGACGAAGGCTGACTACTCAAGGAACCTCGATGACAACATCGACGACCTGTTGAAGAGGATGAAGACCTTCTCATACCGACCGAAGCCCGTGAGGAGGACCTATATCCCCAAGCAGGGGGGCAAGATGCGCCCTCTGGGTATACCTTCCTACGAAGACAAGCTGGTACAGGGGGTGATGGCGAAGGTCCTGAACGACGTGTATGAACCGAGGTTCATGGATTGCTCGTATGGGTTTCGGCCCGACAGAAGCTGTCATGACGTGATTCGGCAAATCAATTCCACCATTGGTAGACGGCCAATCGGCTGGGTGGTGGAGGCCGACATCAAGGGGTATTTCGACAACATCGACCACTCATGGCTGATGAAATTCCTCGAGCATGACATTCAGGACAAGAATTTTCTTCGCTACATCGTCAGATTCCTCAAGGCGGGGGTCATGGAGGAGGGGCAACACCTCGACAGCGAACGAGGTTCGCCGCAGGGGGGCCTCATTTCACCGATACTTGCAAATGTCTATCTGCAATACGTGCTGGACATCTGGTTTGAGAAGGTGGTCAAGCCTCGAATGAGAGGAGAGGCATATCTGTTCAGGTATGCCGATGACTTCCTTGCCCTGTTCGAGTACGAGGATGATGCCCGCAAGTACCATGAAGTACTGCCAAAGAGATTGGGTAAGTTCAATCTCGAGGTCGCCCCTGAGAAGACCAGGATGATTCCTTTTGGAAGAAGCTCGGGTTCGAGGGAGACCTTTGATTTTCTGGGTTTCACCCATATCAATGGGAAAGGCCGAAAGGGCGGTTACCGTGTGGTGCATCGGACAAGTAAGAAGAGGCTGGTTGCCAAGCGGCAGGCCATGAAGCAATGGCTGAGACTGAATATGCACAACCCTGTCAGGGACATCATCAGGGGCCTCAACATGAGGCTTGTGGGTCACTACAGGTACTATGGCATAAGCGGGAACAGCAAGAGCCTTGGGAAGTTCCACTACTACTGTGTCAATACCCTATTCAGGGTACTGAGGAGGAGGGGCCAGAAGAGGAAACTCAACTGGGCGACCTTCGGCAAAATACTCAATGCGCACAATATTGCGAGGCCAAGAGTCTGCGTGGACATCTGGCACTGACCCGAAGAGTGGAATGAAGAGCCGTATGCGTTAGTAGCGCACGTACGGTTCTGTGAGGGGTGTGCGGCCTATGGGGATACGGAGCAAATATTGTGACACTTTCAGAGGAAACGGAAAGCAACAGGGAACACAAACCCGCTCCTAACGACCCAGAGGCGCACATCTACTCGACCCGTCGGCAATACCAAC
>Ga0208694_1004208_pt1 | contig 13233 bp, 21 predicted proteins | sample AD_UKC078_MetaG_FD_184442 | JGI IMG/M metagenome (GOLD analysis project Ga0208694, IMG submission 184442) | Active sludge microbial communities of municipal wastewater-treating anaerobic digesters from USA - AD_UKC078_MetaG (SPAdes) (version 2) | ecosystem: Engineered > Bioreactor > Anaerobic >...
ACAAGCAAGGATGAATCTTAAATATAGTGAGTTAGAGATAGTAAAGGAGGTATAACAAATGAAGTACAATTATCCAGTAGAAAATAATAATCCTTTAAAGGCTGGTGTTTTGGCTGGTAACAAGGTTGTCTTTGGTGACTTTTCTCAGTATGCCGTTTTTCCAGTACATACACGACATGAGTCTGTTTCCTGGTTTGTTGTCAATGTTGAGGTTATGGATGAACTAGGATTGCCTGCAGTGATTCGGCAGGAAGATTCTTTTGAGGAAGCAATAAAGGATTTAGTGTAAAATAAATAAGGAGGGTAATAATATGAGTGATTATAAGGTAAATGATCCTGTTATTGTTTCTACAAAGTATGGTGTTCATTTGGATAAAGTGGTGTTAATAACTCCCGCTGGGAATATTAAGACAGAAAAGAGTGGATTGTATTATCCTGACGGTTATGAGAGAACTTCTAACCCTTGGCGTAGAAATACTATAAGGAAGGCTTCTGAACAGGATATCAATGAGGTTAAAAGGAGACAGATTGTTCGTATTCTTAGAAATAGTGTAAACTATGAGAATATGAGTTTAACATCTTTGCAATCTCTCTTGAAACTGATAAGGGAGGAACAGGACACAAACCCCAAAGTAGAAATTATAGGTACTAAGCAGGGGTATTGATTATATGAAAATCTATAGAATAGGTTTTACAGGTACAAGGGAAGGATTGACGGAAGAACAGAAAAAAGCTCTTAGAACATTCTTACAGAACCAATTTCTTCATATAACAAAAGAAGGTCATTTTCATCATGGAGATTGTATTGGAGCGGATGAACAGGCCTCTTTTATTGCGAGAGAAGTTGGTTTTTCGATATACGGACATCCTCCCATAAATCCTAAGTATAGAGCTTACTTTGATAATGATGTTGAGTTTGAATCAAAAGAATATCTCGTCAGGAATCATGACATTGTTGATAGTACTTCTCTTTTGGTCGCTTGTCCAAAGAGAGATTTAGAAGAGTGGAGGTCTGGCTCCTGGGCCACTATTAGATATGCACACAAAATTAAGAAAGAGACAAAGATAATTTTTCCTAATGGAAGGATTTCCTCTTATCCATTTAAGTCTGCAATAGATAGAATCAACGAAGATCTCTAAACCTGCCCAAAAAAAGAGAGGGGTAACACCCTCTCTAAACCCTCTTATTTCCTCATTCTAAAATCTTTTAAAGAATTTTTAAATTTTTTACTTGACTTTTATTATGTTTTTGTTTACATAATAATTCTCAGGAGGATTACTGTATGAAACTTAAAGTTAAAGTTGATACTATTGAGGGAATGGATGCATCAATTGCTGGTTTGTATGAAAAGGGTGATGATGGAAAGTATTATCTTAGTCTTGACGGATATGACCATGAGGCACCTACCAAGATTAAAGAGTTTCGACAGAACAACATTGACCTTCAGAAGAAGGTAAAGGAATTTGAGGATAAGTATAAAGACATCGACCTTGACAAGTACAAGGAGCTTATTGCAAAGGAACAGCAGATGCGGGAAAAGAAGCTTCTTGAAGAGGGTGATATTGATAAACTGGTTGAAGAGAAGACAGAGCGTATGCGACAGGATTATGAAGGTCGTGTTGAACGTCTTGAGTCAAATAACAAGGAACTTCAGGATAAAGCAGAAAAAGCTCAGAAACGTCTCAAGGAAGTACTCATTGATTCCGAAATCACCAAAGCTGTTCTTTCTATTTCCCAGCCGAGACAGAATGCCATGCAGCTTATCCTTTCTCTTGGCAGGGAAACATGGGATCTCAATGATGATGGAAACCCTGTTCCCACGAAAGGCGGTAAACTTCTGTATGGCAAGGATGGTAAGACTCTGATGACCTTTGAGGAGTGGGTTGAGACTGTTACTATTGACAGACCCTTCCTGTTTGAAACTGTTCGGGGAGCAGAAACAAAGGGTAGTCAGAAGAAGACTATTACGGGAGGAACAGCAGCAGAATTGATGGACATGGATGCTGGTGCCAGATTGGAAAGGATGTTTACTACTGGTGCCGGAATCCGCAAACAGTAGACCACAAAAGCATGAAATATAGAGGGGTTGCACACTCGGAGAGTTAAGCAACAGATTCGGTGCCTGGGAAACCAGGAAGAAACAAAAGGTAACAAGCTTATTTAAGCGGTGCTTATTTAAGCGGTCCCGGTGGGACTAGATCGTTTTTATAAACGGTTTCGTCCTGTTAGGACCGCTTTTTTATTAGATCCTACCGGGACACCAAAAGAAAAAACATAATGAAAGGTTAAGGAGGAAAGAAAATATGCTTACACTTATAGAGGCCAGTAAGCTTTCAGCAAACGCAGGAGATCTGTATACAGCAACCATTATGGAACTGTATGCTAAGAATTCTGAACCTCTGAGAGTTCTGCCTTTGAAGAACATCCCGGGCAATACTTACAAGTTTAATCGTGAAGATGAGCTTCCTGATGTTGACTTCAGGGGAGTAAATGAGGCGTGGGATGAGAGCACTGGGGAAGTTGGGACTATGGTTGATACTCTTGCCATTGGTGGTGGAGACCTTGATGTTGACAAGTTCATTACCGCCACTGAGGGCATGGGAACCAGGGCTGCTCAGATACAGATGAAGGTTAAGGCACTTTCTTTGTACATTACCAAGACCATTATCAAAGGTGATGTTGCTTCTAATAAGAGATCCTTCAATGGTCTTCAGGTCCGTATGACAGGCGATCAGATAATTAAGAACTCTACGGCTGCTTCTGGTGCTGGACTGTCTTTGAAGAAACTTGATGAACTTATTGATCAGGTGGATGAACCCACTCATCTGTTCATGAACAAGGGTATGCGCCGAATCCTTACGGAGGCTGCTCGGTTGTACACTGTTGGTGGATACATTACTTATACCAAGGATGAATTTGGCCGCAGAGTTACCCAGTACAATGACCTTCCCATTATCATTGTAGATAAGGATAACAAGAATATGGACATTCTTCCCTGGACTGAGGCTGCCGATTCTGGTTCTAGTGTCTGTGCTTCTATTTACTGCATTAGCACTTCTGCTAATGGTGTTGCCCTTCTTCAGAATGGGGACATGCAGGTAACTGACCTTGGTGAGATTGATGCAGAGCCGAAGTACAGGACTCGTGTTGAATGGTATGTTGGTCTTACTGTTCAGCGGGAACTTTCTGCAGCTCGTCTGAAGAATATTCAGAACACTACTCCTGTTTCTTAATAGTGCAGATAGATAAATAAGGTGTGTTCTAAAAAGAGATCATTAAGGAGGATCTAAGATATGATGAGGCAGAAGATTTTTGATGCACTGTTGGAAATGAAGTCAAGTTCCACAGTAAAGACTAGTGCACTGGCAACAGTGAATGGATCTGTCGTTACTTGGGATACTGGTGGTGGGTATACTATAGCAGCTCTGGTGGTTGATATTGTTTCTCTTACAGAGGCAATTCAGGCTTCTGATAATCAGGGTATATCCATTCAGGTAAGAGGTCGTGCAAGTGCTGCTTCTTCCGGAGTAGATGGAGAGGTTATTCTTGCTCAGTTGGATCTTGGATATAATGGTGTGGAAGCTCATGGAATTGGTACTAGGAAGAATGCTTCTGTTGCAACTCCTGCTGCTGGTGACAGATATGTTCTTCCGTTCACGAATGAGTATCGTGATACCATTTATCGCTATATCAATGTGAGACATGAGTTTGATGGTACTGTTTCCACTGGTATAGATTATACTGCTTTCATCACTAAGCTGTAACGGAGGTATCCTATGATTAAGTCGGGGCAGGATATCAAAATTACAGCTTGTATGATGGTAAAGAATGAAGAAGAAATGCTTCCCAGATGTCTCACGTCCATCAAGGATCTGGTGGATGAAATAGTAGTAGTCGATACGGGCTCCGAAGATAAAACTATAGAGATAGCAGAATCTTTCGGAGCCCGTATCTACCATCATCCTTGGGAAAACAATTTTTCCACTCACAGAAACCAGTCCATCTCCTATGCAACAGGAGATTGGATTTTCATAATTGATGCTGATGAAGAATTGAAAATACCCCAAGGTAGTTCCTTTGAAAAGTTTAGAGGCTGGTTGGCAAACATGCCTGAAACTAGTAATGCAGCAGCCATTCAGTTACATGACAGGCAGAATGATGCTACTGTAATGAAAATGAACACGGCCCGATTTTTTAGAAAGGGTTGTATTCATTATACAGGAGAAGTTCATAACCAGCCTCAAGTCAAAGGCAAGGGTCAGGGTTATTTTTGCCCTCTTCTTTACCTGTTCCACTATGGATATGGTTTATCAGCGGAGAAGATGGATAAGAAAGAAGAGAGAACAAAATCCCTTCTTTTAGATCAACTCAAAAAGAATCCAAACTCGTACACATCCTATTTCTACCTTTCCCAGTTATCAGCTACAAGAGGACATTCTCAGGAATGTGTCAACTATGGGGAAGAGTATCTTAAACATAAGGGTGAGTTGGCAGAGAATTTCAATAAATCAGTCTATTACACAGTTATTTGCCATTATAGGAAGCTAGGTAATAGAATAAAGGCAGAGCAGTGGTTAGATATGGCTTTAGCGGAACTGCCTAATGATTTGGATATTTTCTTTGCCTTGATAGAGTTTGGTCTGTGGACAATGGATGTGGATAAGGTAATTGTAGGAGGACACAAGTATTTAAAACTCTACAATGAGATCCAAATGAATCCTGCATCCCGACAGAATAGGTTTATGTATTCTAACACTCCTGAAGCCCTTGCCTGGGTTGTGTCAAAGTTGGTTATAACTCAGCTTTCAGATGGTTTTAATGTGTTTGAAATCCTCAAAGAAGTATTCCCTAAAATTAAACCGGATCTGGCAAAAGGTTTGTTGGATGAAACAAATGAGTCACTGAAAAAATATGGATTACAGATGAGTATGAACACGCCTGAGAATAAGATTATTGAACCATCAACAAGAAAAAGACCCGTCAGTTTTCCAAACGAAAAATTAATGAAGCACTTGGAGGCTTAAAATGGCAAAAACGACTGAAAAGAAAAAGGTGAAGGGACCTCAGTTTTACAGGCTGTATGATAGGGAAGGAAGGACAGTTGATCTTATTCATCCGGTGGATGTAAGGGAACATCTACACACCGGAAATTGGTCTTTTGATCCTCCCAAGGGTGTCGAAGTACAGGAACCTCCGAAGCCTGTTGCGGAAGAGATTGAAGAAGAGAACCAGGAAGAAGAGGAAACCCCAATTCTTCCTCAGGTAGAAGAGTCCAATGATGTCAAGAGTAAGAGGGTCCGAAGATAAAATGACAATTTGTGGATTGACATTGTGTATTGTGTCCTGGTGAAAGGCAACAGAGAAGGCTGTTGGACCTTTCCTCAATATGCCAGGAGGTTTTTCTAACTCCTACAACAGGGAGTAGAATCATGAAAGTTAAAATACCATATCTCATAATGTTTGCTATCGTGTTGGTGTTCATATTGGAGTTAATGGCAATGACACTGGGAATGAATGGTCAGTGTATGAGAATGGCAGTAGGTTCCATCTGTACAATGGCCGGTTTCTTAGGTGGTTGGGGTATTAAGAAGGCAATAAAGAAACAGGAAGGTGAAACATGAGTAACGATAAAACAAAAGAGGAACTGAAAAGGGTTGGTGAGAGGATTCTTGATGAAACTCTTACTCCTGAAGAGAAGGCAATGACTAGTAAAGCTGGAAGAGAGGAAGTTGCTGTTCAGGTGAGTGTTGGTTTCTTGAGAAAGTTCATTGATGCTTTTAAGAGTTTCTTTGGGATCAGGTGATTAAATGAGCACAGTAATTCTCCAAGCAGGAGACATAGTATTTACACGTTCTCCTAGATTACTCGGCAAACTCATAAGGGTTTGTACAAGAACATTTGGAGAAGCAAGAACAAAGGTTAATCATGTTGGTGGTATTGTGAAGGGTGGAAGCATCACTCATGCAGTGATTGTGGAAGCTCTTCACAAAGTAGTTAGAAGAAGTTTATGGGTAGCATATGGTCCTCCCAGTGATGATGAAGTGTGTGTTTACAGATACAAGCATATTACAGAAGAACAAAGGAAGATCATAGTTGAGACAAGAGAGTCATACGTGGGCAAAGATTACGGGTATTTGAAACTTGTTACACACTTCTTTGATTGGATGCTTCTTGGCTCATATGTTTTTAGACGTTTAACCAATGATGATAACTATCCAATTTGCTCATGGACAGAAGAACATGCTTACAGGAAAGCTGGAATAGATTTTGGTAAGTGTGCTTCTCCTGATGATATATGGGATTATGTGACTGAAAAAGATAAGGATAACTGGATATGTGTATATCCACTGAGGAAGCTCAGATAAGGAGGAAAGCAATGAAGATTGATACCTTGTTACAGTCTGCTTATAAAGGAAGGATTGCAGCAGTTCTGTTAGGTGTGTTGAGTTTGGTATTGAGAGCATATGGATATGATCTTTCTGATGAAGAGGTCAAACTCCTTGTTGATTCAGGTTCTGTGATCTTTGGAGCTGGTTCTGTTGTTTTTGCCCTGTTTTCTAAGATAAGGGAATCTTTGAAAGGGAATGTAGTAAAAATCCTGCTCCCGTTCCTTTTCATTTGTCCTTTCTTGTTTACCGGGATTGCTCAGGCTGAAATGAAAAATATACTTCCTACTGTTAGTTGGGATGGTAAGGATTCTGCTGGGAATACAGAAGGGTCACTTCCCGTTACAATTACTTTATATGAGGCAATTTCTGATACAGTATTATCACAAGCTTTTGTGAATGGCTCAGTAGTTGATTTTAACATGCCTGTATTTAGTATTGATGTTGTTGATAATCAAACCACATCACTCTCTGTGTATGCTACGGCAGCAGATTCAGCAGGAAATACTTCTCCAAGATCACAGATATATCATTTCTACTTTGAGGGAAAGGATACTATAGCCCCTGGAGTTCCTGTTCTGAAAATTATTGCTGATGGGGTTACTATTTCTATTGAGGGTGAGTAATCTTTCAGGAGGATAAGATGAGGAAAACAACCCTTCTTTTGACAATGCTGTTCCTGGGCTTGTTTGGAACAGTTCACGCCGCAGACTCGGGAACACCTTCTGAAACCCCGACTTATTCAGGAAGAGGTATAGGAAGAGGAATTACAAGGGGAGTTATGAGATGAAAAAAACCTCAGTTATATTCTCACTGCTTTGTTTCTGCCTGCTGCCGTCTATTCTCCTGGGAGTGGAGCTGGTCCGACAGAAGAACACTGCGACCATCATCGCGTTCCCGATCGTTGACGCCGACGGTGATTATGTGTCGGGCGCTACGGGGCTCGACAGCGAGATAGATGCCTGGTCCGATACGGTCGCGCCGAACGGGTTTACCGACTGCACAAACGAGGCTATCGAGATTGGTTCGTCAGGCTGGTATCACCTCTCACTCACTCAGGCGGAAATGAATAATGATTACATTGTGATTCAGACAAAGACCTCAACCAGCGGGGCGAAGTCTCAGGGTATTTTGATACGAACAATGGTTGGAGATCCACTGAATATGGCAACTACCAGCGATGGGGGAACGACATTCGATCCAGAATCGGACATCCTCGAAGGAACACTATCTTTTGCCGCTGCCTGGAGATTAATGGGAGCTTCTTTATTTGGAGATGTGGAAAATTCTGGAACTACTTATTATTTCAGGGATGTTGCTGATAGTAAAGCAAGAATAACTATTGATTTAAGTGGTTCCAACAGAAATACAATTAATTTGGACGGAGATTAATTATGTCCCTAATAAAAGAGACAGGATCTGGGGTAACAGGAGCAAATACTTATGTCACTGCAGATGATGTGGCAATCTATTGTTCTAATAGAGGTCTTACTGAATGGGCAGATAGTACTAATGCAACTGCTAAAGATCAGGCCATTTTAAGGGCAATGGATTACTATGAATCCCTTTCTTGGAAAGGCATTAAAGCTAATGATGAGAATGACTTGGAATGGCCCAGGTCAGGAGTTTTGGATAAAAACGGGTACTCTATTGATAGTGATGTAATTCCCACTCAGGTTCAGTATGGTTTATGCAGAGCCTCCTATGAAGAATTTAAGTCTCCTGGATGTTTGCTAAAGAATATGACAAAGGAAGATTTTGTTACTGAGAAAGAAATTGAAGGAGCTATCTCTAAAAAGTATCAGCCAGGAAAGGACAAAACAGTTTACTCGGCAATAATCGCTCATATAAGCCAGTTTGTGGATACTTTTAATGGTACTGTAACTGTTGTGAGGACATAGTATGGATTATGTATTTGAACAACTCTCTATTTATAATGAGTTTGCTGATTCCGGGGATGCTGATTCCGTATTAATTAGTATTAGCACCCTTGGAACATTCAATAACATGACAGATACATATGTGTCCTCTCTTAGTACATATTCGACCTTCTGCTTAATAGGAGAATGTAAGCAAGAAGACTGGGATGAGATAATGTTAGGGGATAAGGTACTCAAAATCCCCGCTTACGGACTACCTAGACTAGATGATTTAGAGGATAAAAAGCTGAAAATTACCCAAGGTGGAAAAGTGTTTACTCCTGCTCAAATAAAGATAATTGAACCGGGAGGAACAGCACTTTTATACATGATTCAGATAAGAAGATAAGGAGGTATTATTATGAGAGCAGCATTGGAGGCTCAGATACGAGCACTTACAAGACAGAATGAAGATCTTGCGAAACAGAATGAGGATTTGAAAAAGGAAAACGATCAATTGAAATCACAGGTAAAATCCTATCAGCAGAGTTTAGTAGATAATGCCAAGAAAAAGGGTGTGTTTAAAACTACTGAGGAAAAGTAATGGCTAAACTTGTTTTCACACAACAGAGAAACAGATTTGCAAAGAATGCAAAACAGTTCAATGAGGATCTTGTTAAACTGGGTTCTTTGATGGATCTGGATATAGAGACTTTTATTCGATCTGTTGTGTTAAGGGTTTTTAACTTTATTGTTTTGAACAGTCCCGTTGATACAGGAGCATATAGAGCCAGTCATGGAATCACAACGGGAGATCCTTCAGGAGGAATTGAAGGAGCACAAGGACCTTCAACTGAAAAAGGAGGTAGTGCTCAAATAAATGGTGAAAGAGCCCTTAAACTTTGTGAAGACAAGATTAATGGTTGGAGTTGGAAAATAGGAGATGGAGTTATAACCATTTTCAACAATCAACCATATGCTGAAATGCTTGACTTTGGTGGATATGGAAATGGTCCGAAAACTACAGGTGGATTTAGCTCTCAGGCTCCTAAAGGAATCTATACATTGGCAGTAGCTTCATTTGAACAAATTTTTCAGCAGGAATTGAAGAAATACAAGTGGAGGAGTGAGGGAGTATGACACTGAGTGATATAAGACTTCTTGTGGGAAATTATATTGATACTCTGTGGGAAGATAGGACTCCCATTAAAAGACCCAACCATAAATTCACTCCTCCTGAGATGTCTGGTTGGATAGAATATAGAATCCTCCCAGGACAGGCATTTGAAGGAGAGTTGAATGGTGGTGTTGGTGTACGAACAGGAGTTATCCAAGTCATAGTTTCCGTTCCGGTGGATACGGGAACGAAAGCAGCAGTTGATGATTGTGCTTTGCTGGAAGCAGGGCTCAGACATCAGGCATTAGTAACAAATGAAGGAAAAAGGTTGATAACAGGGGAATCTTATTCAAAGGAACTTGGACCGGACGGAGTCTGGTTTAAGTATGTTGTAACAGTGAGTTTCGATGCTTTTGTGGGTGACTGATAGAAAAATAGGAGGATTATAATGTCTACTAACAACATTGCTCTAGCAAAGGTTCAGCGGGTGTTTGCCGCTAAAGAACACACTAAAGGGAGTCTTACGTTTCCCTCAGGAACTGATTTTGTAAAACCTGCTGGAAACGCAGTGTTGAATCAGTCTCCCTCTTTTAGTGACTCTGAAGAGCTGTCAAACACATTGGATGTTCTGGACCAGTTTCAGGATGCGACCCCTCCGGGTGACTGGTCTCTAACGATGTATGCACGTCCTGGCGGTTTGGGGAGTGATCCTCAGGGAGCCGTTCTTTTTGAATCCCTGTTGGGTACTCGGGTTACTGGGTCAACAGCATCCCTTCATTTTGGAATTGCAGCTGATTCAACCCAGGCTTCTTACCGGAATCTTAGTGGTTCCCTTCCTGAGAAGGGTGTTATTCAGATTGGAACTGAATACATCTATTATGGAGGAATTACTGAGACCAATGCTACTCAGGGTGTGTTTACTAGTCTTTCAAGGGCGTATAGTGGTAGTGCTGCTGTACATGCTGCTCGGGCCAATATTACCCTCAAATCCATTTTCTTCAAGGAAGCAACCAAATCCTCTTCCTTCTCCCTTTGGATTGAAACGGATCACTTTATTCAGGGATTGTCTGGTTGTACTGCTTCCAGAGCAGTTATTGGAGTGGATAATCAGGGTGCTGTTGGTATTGATTTCTCCGGACAGGGTATGGAAATGGTCTGGGCTGGAACTTGTTCCCTTGCAAGTGATTTTTCTGCGGGAGCAACCACTATTAAGGTAGAGGATGCAAAACTGTATAGTGCCGGTTCCTATATTCAGAACTATACCCAGTCCATTAACAACAGCAATAAGGGGTTTGAGGTCATAAGTTCCAATGCTACCAATGATACTTTGCTTCTTGGTACTGCTATCACTGGCACTTGGGCTTCCGGAGATGTAATCAAAGGTTATCTGCCTCCTGAAACTCAGATTGGTACTGCTATTGAAGGTAAGGATACTGCAGTTGAATTCAACAATGTTTCCACTTCGTTTAGAAACTGTGACCTTACTATTAGCTGTCCGAAGCAGTACATCACTGATGAGGTAGGTACTATATTCCCGCAGGATTACATGGAGGATGTCCGGGAAATTACCTCTACCTTGGGTCTGTATTTTAGAGAGTCTGATGCCAAGTTCTTCCGGGATGGTTATGATGGGAACGAGATCCCTATTAAACTGACCTTTGGCAATACGGCTGGATACAAAATGGAATTGTTCATGAAGAAATGTCGTTTGCAGGTTCCCACTATCAATCCGGCCGCTCCTGCAATGGAACTTCAGATTCCTATGAAGGCTCTTGGCACGACTGGTGAAGATTCACTAGAAGTCTGTTTTAACTAAGATATGAGAATTGGCATGGATAGGTCAAAAGCCGAAAAGGATAGGTTGTTCCTGCCCCGACTATCCTATCCTTTCCATGCCTATATTTTTAAATTTAGAACAAAGGAGAAAGATGTATGAAGCTGAAAACGAAACCCACAGTTATTTGGATTAAGGTTAATGAGAGTGGTGATGTGACTAAGGTTGATGAGAATTATCAGATCAAAGAAGATGAATGCAAGATTAAGGTGAAAATCCTTAGCCCGAGTGAGTCCCATACTCTTCTTGAAGATTCTGTTGAAAAGGAATGGGACAGGAATCAGAGGTTTGAAAAGCCTAATTTCAACAAAATGCGAATCCTTCAGACACAGAGATCTTTCCTTGAGTGGGAGGGATTCAAAGATGATGAAGATAACCCCATTGCATGCACTGATAAATCCAAGGAACTTCTGTATGAGTGTAACAAGGAATGGGTGGATAAGGTTCATGCCGGTATTGCAAGGATAGAAAAAGATTTGCTTCTTCTTAAAGAGGATGGAAGAAAAAACTCACTGAGTGGACAAAGTGGAACCTCAGAGAAGGAGTAATCTCTTGCAAAGAGTGCAGACAACTATATGAACGAAATAATGACACACCTCCTTGCTGGGACTGTAAAAGACCCAAATTGTATCATGAAAATGAACTGGCTTGGAATATCTGGAGTATCTGTTCCAAGTATGCAAGGGGTGTGTCATTTTCAGATATTGCTGAAATAGTGATATCTGAAGTGAGAGCCCTTGTAATTGACTATGAAGGTACACTTGATGATTTTGAAAAGGTTCTTTTGATAGAAGAAACAGCACTCCCTCTTATAAGGGAGATTCAAAAGAACAGGCGGAAGGCAGAAGAACAGAAGAAAGAGTTCTTTGGCAATAATAGAAGACCCCAGGTCCCAAGAAAGAGACCAAGGAGAAAATAGATGCCTGGAGTAAGATTTGAATTTGATGTTGAAAGAGCATTACAGGCAAGCAAAGCTCTCAAATCAGATTTGAAGGGACTGGGTCTTCAGACTACCCAAACTGAGAAGGAAGTTAGAACTCTTGAAAAGAGGTTTCTAAGTGGTCTGGGTGCTGAACATGGGCAAAAGGCACTAGATAACATTCGTAAACATGCCAGTATGACCTCCCATGAGTTGGCTATGCTTCAGATAAAAGCCGGAAATGTTTCTGGAGCAATGTCAACTATGGGAGGTTCTGTTAAAGGGGCAATTTCTAGTCTAATGTCACTCCGTATGGCTGTTGCCGGACTGGGTCTTGGTTTCCTTGTACAGGATGTTATGAAGGTGGGTGCCAGTTTCCAACAGCAGATGGCCGTTGTTGCAGGAGTAATGCAGGCAACTCAGACAGAGTTTCAATCTCTTACAGATATTGCAAGAGAGATGGGAGAGAAAACTGAATGGTCCGCTTCTCAGGCTGCAGAAGGTTTGAAATTTCTTGGAATGGCGGGTTTCAGTGCTCAGAAATCAATAGCTGCCCTCCCGGGAGTTTTGGACTTGGCAACTGCTGGATGTATTGATTTAGGTAGAGCTTCAGACATTGCTACTAATGCTCTTACAGCAATGGGATTGGGTGTTGGGGATCTTGGCAGGATAAATGATGTCTTTGTTGAGAATATTAATAGAACTAATACAGATTTAGAAGGAATGGCCGAGTCTTTTAAATACTCGGCTCCTGTTGCCAAAGCCTTTGGATATGATATAGAAACACTGTCAGCTCTTATAGGTCAGTTAGGAAATGCGGGTATTCAGGGAAGTATGGCCGGAACACAGCTAGCTATGGCCATTCAAAAAGCCTCTGAAGTGTCTGCTGAATTTGGTCTTGGTCCTGGAGCACAACTTGTTGATGTTTTAAAAGCAATTAATGAAAGAGGGACTACAAATCAGCAGATTATGGACATGTTTACTGAGAGGGCAGGAAGAGCAGTCCTAGTTTTAAAAGATCTTGTTCCTGAAATAGAGCAGTTGCGAATAAAATTATACAATGCTGAAGGAGGGGCTAAAAAACTTGCTGATATAATGAGGAGTACAGTCACAGGTT
>Ga0208694_1004214_pt1 | contig 13212 bp, 23 predicted proteins | sample AD_UKC078_MetaG_FD_184442 | JGI IMG/M metagenome (GOLD analysis project Ga0208694, IMG submission 184442) | Active sludge microbial communities of municipal wastewater-treating anaerobic digesters from USA - AD_UKC078_MetaG (SPAdes) (version 2) | ecosystem: Engineered > Bioreactor > Anaerobic >...
GGTAAGTTTATACGCTTGAAGAAGTCAAAGTCTATGACGCTGGCTTTTTCAATGCCGAATACATGTAAAGGAGAAATGCAATGCTTAAAGGAGTTGTCGTTGGTTTTATTTACAGTTATGTTACTGTCATGTGTCTTGGTGCCGCCGCGTTTCAGATGTACTTCGGCGGCGAGCATATAATCTCTGCTGCCGTCACCGCTGTAATTTCATGCTATCTGTGCTATAAAAAGCACGTCGAAATAAACGAGGGCTGTTAGAAAGCGAGGTAGGCTATGACAGTGCTATGTGAGATCGCGTCGATCACAAAGGGCCAATCTCCGAGTAAAAAGGCTATAAAAGACAACGCAGCTCTGGCTAGCATAATTACTGGCGAGGCTATCACGGCGCTTGGGTATCTTGTGTTGGGCAACGACGAAGCTGGGCCAGTACCAAAGTCGTACTTAAAGACATACAAAGTTAAAAAGTACGATGTGTTGGTTAGTAATAACAGCCAGAATGTAAAAGTCGGTGTGTACAACTCCAGTAGTCAATCAGTAGCCATGTCGTCCGTGTATATTATACGCCCCCACAAACGCCTTGGTTTGAAAGCCAAAAAACAATGGGCGGCTTTAGTGTGCGTAAGTATCACTAGGGCCAGCAAGCTACTTAAGGCTGCTACAACAAGAATAGGAAATAGCTGGTACTTGCATAAACATGCGTTGGAAGAGATCACACTCGTGGATGAGACTAAGTCATTCGAGATATTTAAACACGAGCAGCTGCTATATAAGAAAATACTGCTGCTGCGAGAAAGGTTGTAAATATGCGAGAAAATGTGAATGTCAGCGTAAACATGCTGGCTCAGATATACACGAGTGTAAGTCTTAAACTGTACGAGGGCCACACGGAACTCCTTGTAACAAAGATAGCGGCGGAGGATGGAGAAAAAGCAGTGGAACTAGATGCCACGGCCTTCAAAGTTCTGGAGGAGTTGCTGAATGAGCCAGACAAAGATTCATTATGGCCGGGACGTGTCCTACAGGCAATTGGAGAAATATACACTGCCTACGCAGAGGATAATCTCGGACCGATAAGCCTGCACTTTCAGTGATGGCATAAAATATGGTGTAAGGGCGCCCAGCGCCCACACTATTTTTTAGCTTGTTTATTAATTATCTAGGTTTTATACTGAGTAAGTAAGTAAATAATATTTAGGATAGACGTATGATAAAACAGGCTATGATAAATGCCATCCTTGAAAAAGTGGCGGTTAAAATATCAAAAATACCACATATAAGCGCAGGCTCCCCAGACGGTATGCGCACTGCCATACTTACTGACCTGCGTAACACGATGAACAAAACTCCTCAAGCATACAAAAGACAAAGTGTTGTCGGCGCGATGGAGGGCATGGCCGTCCCTGCTGAAAAAGTAAAATTCACACCATACAGCAACACAAATATATCCCCTATATCTATGGCTAGAGGGTGGAGTAATGGCTCCGGCGCCATAAATACCAACTTTGAATATGATGAGCTGATCAGGCGTGGGATCAAAGATCCTAAAAGCTCGACATTAGATTTGGCACTATCTAAAGATAAGGATGGTGTACTAGACAGTATAGAGAGTCAGTTTGGTGCTGGGATGGGAAAATACCAGGAGAGTATTAATGCTGAAATAAGCCGACTCAGTAAGGATGGTTTAGTTACGAGAGGGCAATCTTTTGTAAGCGGTGATCCTATTGGATACGGTAGGGGTGGGAGCCCCGCAGATAACTTCAAGCCGATAAGTCCTGATCAGCTAATAAAAGACAAGATCTTAGGCATAAAAAACGGACTACTCACGTACGAAAAAAATTATGATGAATTTGATAAAATAAGAAAAGCCCACCCAGGTCTGGATTTATTTAGCATAGGCGGCTTTACTGGCGCGGGGGATGACGATGTTGTCAGAGCTGTTTTAAAGAATGTAAAAGCTAATGGCGGCGGTAGCCACGAGGCCGGGATACGTGCACTACTGAAAGATGGGCTAAAAAGCGATTCTATTAGCGTACTTAGGCGCGCTGGCATGAGTGACCAAGATATATTCTACATGCTTAAGGGGGTGGACGACGAACATATTGTACGCAGAGCAATGTCAGAAGCGGCAAAAAGATTAGCACAGAGCAAGGCTAAAGACAAGATAATAGCAGCTAATCCCATCGTAAACACTGCCGATAAATCCAGAGAGTTTATTCCGTATTCCTGGGGCAAAGCTAGTCAAATGGCCAAATCTAATGGTCTAGCAACTGACAACGAAGAAGAGTTATCGGCTATTCTAAGAATGATGCCACTGTAAATAATAGCTGCACGCACATGCACAAAGACCTGGCGATACACGTCAGGTCTTTTTAATTTAAATACTATAATCAAAACGCCCTAAAATACCCCTAAAATCTTGCTATAAGTATGGTAAGAGTACCCGATTAGGGGAAGACATTTGACCCCTAAAATTTTTTACATAACATGTCATAAGTATAATAGTTCTGAAGAAATTAACTTGTTAGGAGGACATCACTATGTCATGGAAAGACACTCTTCTTAAATCTATCATGACCCCGATCGTTCGTGCTTTCTCTGAATCTGGAAAAGCCGTTGCTGACGAAAATACCGACAAAGCCAATCTGGAAACCAAGCTTGCTGCTGCCACCGGTCTTGACGGCGTAACTGACATCCTGATCCAGGAAAGAAAGGACAAAAAGGCGAGGGAAGAGAAGAAAGCCATTCGTGAAAGTCTACTGAACATCTGATTTTTCAGGCAAAAACAGCCAATGGAGGTTGGCTGTTTTTTTAGCCATAAATGTACCCGTTTATCTAGCCATAAATGTACCCGTTTATCTAACATAAAAACGTTATAAGAGAAATATTAATCTTAGGAGGTTTAGCGGCATGCTTAATATGAGAGTGCAATTTAAAATGTCTGTTTTAAAAGTCGGAGATAAAGTCTGCTATCAACCAGAGCATTATGGGCCTGGCGAATTCGAAAATGGGATTGTAAAAGAAATTCCTAGCTTCGCAGCCGATCCTGCTGATGAATATTACGGCTGCGTCCGTGTCGTTTTTAACTGCGCCGGCAACTGGGAAGATTACGCGAATTACACTTCGGCGCTGACTAATCTCAGGGACTTACAGCTCGGATGGCGCTAGCATAAATCAGGGCTTCGGCCCTTTTTTTAATCATAAAAAATACGGCCTTTTAAAATTAAAAATAATGTTGAGCCAGACCCATTTCTTCCGCTAACTGATTTTTGTAGCGCTTGTATCTATAGTTGCGCAGCAACCATGCTTTTTTTAATCTAGCTTTCTCAGCTATAATAGCAGCTCTTTGTTCGTCTGTAAGATTCTTCATAGCTTCGTTAAAAGCCTCTCTAAATTCAAAGGCTTTATTTCCTCTGCCAAGTACTATATCAATGTCCTTCCCGTCTTTTGCATAAGTAAAGACTTGCTTATCCGCACGAGTGGAATTCAGTTTGCTTGGAATAAAGCTAGGGTTCTTGGCCATGTCGGAAATAGCTCGATTAAAAAAATAATCCGAGTTATACGGCACAAAAATATCTGTGTCGCTGCCGCCAACATCAATCCCCATTGGTCTAGATCCGGCAACTATTGCTTTACTTCCAAAAATTCTTTTAGCTGTAGCGCTGTCAACACCATTCAAAATTTCTGGATCTAGTTTTTTATTGCCGAAGAATCCACCAAGGCCCCTCATAGATCTGTATGTGGCACCCGCCCCTGCACCAGCCAGAGCTGCCAGTAAACTGTCTGTTAAATCAGAATCATCTGATAATGCATAGTTAGCAGCCACTCCTAATCCGGCACCAGCAAGGGCATCGCTACTTAGAAGACCGGCATCACTTAACAATTTATATAATCTGGTGTCTTCTAATAAGTTAAGTGCTTTGTCTGGGAGGTGCATAGCGCCATCTAGTCTGGACAATCTACGTCCTGTAAAAGACGATTTTGGTAGCAAATTCAATCCTGGAAATTCTTTTTGCCAATTACTAAGCTGCTCATCTGGAACAAACATTGACACACTAGGATCTGTAATATCTATAGATTTGCTGGATATGTACTCATCTGGAACCAGGTTCAAAGCAGTATTCTTACTAGGCAGATATGCTTTTCTAGAAATTACAAAATCTCCATAATGTGGCAGGTACCCATCTTTTGTCAGAAAAATCTTGTCAATGGTCTTTCGTCCAGCCATGGCTTTAGCAGCCTCTGCTGCATTCAGTGTTTCTCTACCACTAAAAGATGTCAAAGCTCTTTCAACTTCCACAGGAGAATCTGGTAAATGCTTAGCTATCTCGCTAAGAGGCATTAACTTTCCAGATGACAAAATTTTTCTAAAGTTATCTGCTGAAGTTGCATGATTTAATACGTGCTGAATCGGCGGAGCCGCTATCTTATTCTGTGCGGCTGTTTTTATACTATTTGCCAATGCTTGTTTAATCATGCTAACTCCTTCAAAGCTATGCAATTAAAATACTCTGGCGTGCACATAAAGTCAAACTAGCAAATGCAACATTTTATGTTATAAGTATGATACTTATATTAGGAGGTTTATATGAAGATGCTATGCCTGCAATAATGACAATAAAGTGCCGGTGTTATCAGGTATAAGTTTAGTGGCATGCCGGGTTTAATATCTGGCACATCCGTTGCCGCCAGTCGACGGGTTTAAAGCCAGGCACTGGCATTTTATTTGGAACTTGCATGCACATGATTGGTGTCCAGGATATTATCAAAGGAGTTACAAAGCCATGAGTAAGAGAGTTGGTTGCAGCAAGCACCCATATCGGGCAATAGACTACTGTGTTGATTGCCTTAAGTTAGAACTTTCTGATTATGTCGACACTGTCAAAGCCATGCTCTTTGCTGCAAGAGGCGGCGAATGTGACATTGAAACGCTGCGGAAAGAAATGGACGCGGTATCAACTAAGCCAAGCGAGTATATCCGGTATATTGTTTCAGAAAAAGACAGGCAGCTCGCCGATGCAAGGGCTGAGATTGAGCAGCTGGCGTTGGAAATCGAGAATAAGCAATATACTATTACGTGCGCATCAGAAGAAAATCAGCAGTTGAAAGAATCTCTGGCCGAGGCGCGGACTGAGATTGAAAGGTTAAATAAAAAATTGCGCTTGCTCTTGTGTGAAGAGCATTTTGAAAAATGTGAACGCGGGCTTTTTAATAGCGAAAACCCTGATGACGAGCCGTGTTTAATCTGCCTGATGAATGCGACAGAAAGGGGCGGGGGATTATGAAATACAGAAAAAAGCCGATTGTGATTGAAGCCTTTAGAATGGGAATAGACCCGAGACCTGATTGGTTCCAGAGCGAAGTGACAAAAAACAGGATTATTACACATCTGGTCGATGACGCGATCGACGACGGCAACCCGTGGAATCACAAGAAGACCTATTGCACGATTAAGACGCTTGAAGGAGACATGATCGGAAGCTATGGCGACTACATTATTCAGGGCGTTCGGGGTGAAATATACCCATGTAAGCCGGATATTTTTGAGGCCACCTACGAAGCGGCAGAAAGGGGCGAGTGATGCCAAGAATAATTAAAAGCGGGGGGCATTGTTATGATGGATGCGGCTGGTTTGAATGTGATTTTTGGAAGCATGAAAAAGACCAGCCGAGTAAGTGTGTCCTTTTCCACGTTGAAAAACACGCGAGCGAGTCTTTGGTTATCTGCAATAAGGTTTACGGCCGAAATTACAACGGCGATGTTTAACGCCGCGCTGGCGGCAGAAAGGGGCGAGTGATTATGATTATTATCCCAGATAAGTTGCGACGACCCGCCGAAGTTGAGCGTGAAGAACTCAGAAAGCAGCTTGCCGAGGCGCGGGCCGAGATCGAGCGCAAAAACGAAGAACTTGACATGTTTCTGGCAGAGCAGCGGGCGATGAACGAAATCATCGAACGCAAAAACGCACTGATCGAGCAGATGCGGGAGGCGCTTTCGTTGATCTTAGAAGGGGCAATACACGACTTTCATTATAGTTGCCAGCTTCGGGATAACTGCCTGTGTTGGGGTTGTCAAAAGAAAAGAGTCAAAGCCGCGCTATCGGCGGCAGAAAGTAAAGCTGGATACTGGCAAGCACGTCTGGGGGTTCGAATGCTGGTGGGGCGACGTCGACAAATTCAGGGCAAAATACTCGGATGCTATAACAAGCGAAGAAATAGTCGACGTCGAAAACGAAGTGCTCCCCTATGCCAACAGAAAGCGGTGATACCGATGCAGAGTGATGGTATTGCTTTGATGAAGGATTTTACAGATGCTCGGCAGGCGTTATATGACCATGTCGGCTTCGTGGATGATTGGGTTGTGTATCCGATACATGATAACACAAATTTACCGTGGTGCATCGTGGCCGGTGAGTATGTGAAATACGCAGATGACATGGATGGATTTATGTCTGAAGGAAAGTATTACGAAGACAGCGTGTACAAGAGATACTATCCCAAGGCCATTTACGAAGGAAAAGATCTGACTATGGTAATCTTAGACACGCACACCGACGGCATGAAGTATTTTGCGTTTTTCGCAAATAAGAATAGAGTTGACTAGCTATGCGTCAGACAGCCGTTAGTAAATATAACCGTTGCGGCTTGGGCCGTTGCTGCACACCGGTTAAAAAGCGCGGGCTTGGAAGACTCGGGTATTTTTCTGGTTGCCGCAGCGTGTTTATTACGCTGTATTAATTTAATCGAGCCGGTTCTTCGGCTCTTTTTTAGTTATAATTCAGCCCTAAAATCAAGGCTAAATTATGTCATAAGTTTAGTACAAAGCAAAAGCTATTTTTACTTAGCCGGAAACCCGAGCAAGTAAAGGCTTTTGCTGTTTTTCACACACGCCCCTGTCAAGAATTAATTCTTAGCAGCTTGAACAGAGGGCCTTATAAAAAGCTAAGAGGCGTTAGGCGGCGCTGAATAATCAAATCGTCTGCTGGCTTAAAAACCCAGTATCGTCAAAGTTCTGGCAAGAAGAACTTTGACTTTGAGTCTCGCACTATTAAATGCGATTATGGTACTAAATATGGACACCACTTGCCCGGATGATTGCAACGTCCGGTTAATCTCTGCGTGAGGACGTAGAGATAGAAAAATTTTTTTAGCTTTATCTGTTATAAGTGTAATACTTATCTTAAGGAGATTGGTATGACTGATTTTGGTTATGGCCCTGAGGATGACGACGACGATCTCGACGATTCGTATACTGATTACGAGGCCGGATTTAATGGCTGCGTAAATATTGAAAAAGACAGCGACGAATACAAAGAGCTCGTGTCAGATGACGACGATGATTAATTAAGTTCTTGAGCCCCGCATTATGTCACCATAATGCATTCCTTTCTTTTTGTCGGGGGCGGCGCTGAATGCCCCCGATTTTTTTAGGTAAAAAACGTTATAAGTAAAGTACTAATTTACAAGGGGAAAGTTTATGGCTGACGAAGTCGGAGATAATACACAAATATACGAGAGCGATAGCTGGCCAAGGTTCAAGGCATTTTTTGATGGCGTTGGAATCGTGGATACTGTATTGGTCGAGCAAGTACAAGAGCTCGAACGAGAGTTTGTCAAAGCGCAATTAAATGCCTGTACTATTTGTACTCGTGCCAAAAATAAGCAAATAGCAAATATAACAAAAGCACATGCAGCTAAATTGTATGCGTTATATGGCTTGCTATTAGAAATGCAAAAAAATCCCGGAGAAAACGCCGCGCTTATAAAAGAAGCGATGACTGTAATAAACAAGGAGATAGTTCAAAATGGGTAGTATTGACTTTGATCAAGTAGAATCCAACAAATTCTGGAAGGGTATTATCGCAGACGTGTTGATCACAGCCGTTATCATCACGCTTGTTATTTGCATCTATGATTACTGGCAAACAGCCAAGATGGTTGCGTCCGGATATGAATACCGACGGGTGCCTGTATCCGTAGAGACCAAGGCCAAATACAGCTACGAATGGGTAAAAATTGGCAGCCCGGAAAGCAAAGAAGCCACAACTATTCCAGAAAGGACCGGAGATGAATAATATCAGAAGGCAGATAATGCGTAAAAAAACAAACAAAATAAAACGTGAGAGATACTCGTATTTTCACGTCAGCTACAATTTCTCTGGCGTAAGGCGAGCTGGCGGGGCAATACTGGACACTGACCATGCCCTGGGCGGATGCGCAAGTTCATATGTCAGGCTCAAAATAGCTGCCTGTGGCGAGCTATCCAGAAGCGACATAGACGAGTTTGTAGAAAAGATCAAGAGAGCCGAAAAATACGAGGCCGTGGTTATTACGAATATTACCAAAATAACCAGAAAGCACGTTGGAAACTGGCCTTCTAACTACAAGGAGGCGGAATAATATGCCAGAAAGTACAGCATGCAAATGGTGCGGAAAGACTGCCCGCGATAACGACAACGTATGTGAAAGCTGCTTGGCCGGCATGAAAAAAAATGTCCTGGCCCGGTGTAAAAGACGACATGGCTGCTTGTGTGCCGGATAACAGAACGCTGCGAGACGACATAGCCATGTTTGTGTTCCCAGAAGTGTTGAGGCAAATATGCAAGCTTTACAACGACGACATAGTGTCTGTGAAAGTAAAAGAGGGCGCGGCTCGTCAGGCATATTTACTGGCCGATGAGATGCTTAGAAGACGCAATATAAAATCAGGAGACGACTCATGAGTACGAATTATTATTTGAAACGCAATGTATGCCCGTGCTGTGGCAATCATCGGCAAAAATTACATATCGGCGAGTTTTCGTATGGCTGGTATTTCGCGTTGGCCGTGTACGAGGAAGACAGCCTGCCTAAAAATCTTGCTGACTGGGATGCGCTGCTAAAAGAAGAAAACAGCGAGATCTGTGATGAATATGGGGATACACTAAGCTACGAACGTATGCTGGATAAAATTACGGTAAACAGTCATCCGGTCCCAGTGGCAGAACGCATCAAAAACACGTCATACTCGCTGGACAATTTTCTGACTTTTAACGGCGCAGAAATAGGATGCCATAATCTGCTTCGTCGAAAAATCAACGATTTCTGCATTGGACACGGCCCTGATGATCTGCCGTATGATTTGATCATAAAGGAGCTTGGATGAGGTACGACAGAGATATACAAATAACAGCCATACTTACTGGGTGGTTGCTAGTTGCTGCGTGCATAGGCATCACTAATGCTATAAATAATGTGGCTAAGGAGATTCAACAATCCAATAAAATTGCTACCTTCCAAGCAGAGTGCACAGAGCGTGCGGCTATAGAGGTATCATCCATGACGGCCATATTAAAAACCTGGGAAATCACGATTGAACAAAATATAAAATAAGGAGTGCGTTATGTGCAAGACGGATGAATTATGGGTGCAATTGATGGACGAATGCCGAAAAAGTGGCGTTGCGCCGGCAAGCTGTAATGGCTTGTTTAAGCTCTGTCAGGATTTTCGTGAAGTCGAGACTGATGCAGCTAATACTCGCATTTTGTTGAAAAAATTAACTGATGGCCTGGACAAAGCCTGCGACTTAATCGACACACTAACGATTTTCGAAAATCCATGCTGGAATAATAAATGCCAGGAGGAGCGTAACGAGCTGCTTGCATTACTCACGACCGCTAAAATGCTGGTCTCGGAATCAAAAGAAAATGTTATAAGCCTGTAAATAAATAGGGAGGTTCTCATGAGTCCACACAGTCCGTTGGTTGAAATTTTAAACGAAACAGATTATGGAAAAAGGCAGTCGCTTCTTGGTCAGCGATTAAGCACGATCGAAGACCAGACCGAATGCCTGGAAAGCTGCCTTGAGGAGTTCGAAGCCAAATACACAAAGTCTCCGACAGTAAAACTGGCAAATAAAATTGCCGAAACCCGTAAAAGCCTTGAAGACTTGGAATTCGAACGAATGGCAATCGAAGTCGAAATGGACAATATTGCGTACGAAGCCTGTGACTAAGCCCCGAACCATGCATGCGCCGTAACGCAAAACAGAGCCGACTTTCCCTCTATCCTGGATCTCAGGGAAGGAGAATCAGAGGGATGGTATCAAATGAATTCTTTTCAAAATTCACTTCGGGCACCAATTTGTCTAAAGAGAATTTCGTAACGCTGGCAGCATACGGAAGTATGTGTCTGTGCATGTGTCACGACGCCGTATTGACGGGCGACACGAATTATCTGCAAGACAATTCGGTGAAGGTATTGCACGCAGGTTTATTTGCGAAGCTTCGAGAGCTTGCGTGAGTGCCTTTTGGCTACTGTTTTAATATTCGGGCATGCATGGGTGTTTGTGTTGTCGGGACTGGCTTTTTTCAGGCCAGTCCCGAATTTTTTCAAATTAAAAGGAGTGTAAAATGAGTGATGAAAGCCAGGTAAAAATAATCAGCCCAGAAAATATAGATGAGTTGCCTGATGAAATCAGGGAAAAAATAGCTGCCGCCATGGGGATAGATACTAAAAATAAGAATGTAGCGTCTACAATAGGCAGCCTGATTGCGTCAGTATTTCTTTCTATGAGTGAATCTGAGCATGCGTTAGTAAAAAGCGGCTTTGAGAAATTCGGAGAAGAAATTGTAATGCGGGATATGCCAGATTTGGCCGTGATGGCGTCGATACCGATAGATGATGCTCGCAATTATAAATTCGGGGATGACACTTCTCACGTTATATCAATGTGCCTGGCGTCTGGTATCGAAATGATGGTGGATTATCTCGAGAATGGTCCAGGTGCTATGCAACGTGCCAGTAACATAGAAAAAGCCATGCTGATAAAATCCAACAGCGACCGATGGCATGATTTATATAATACTGGCCGCATTGAGGAAGACATGTACATAAATGCAGCATACCCATTTATGGACGCATGCCTGAAGGCTGCGTATGCCAACACAATGGAGGGCTATTTGATGCATTTGAAATCATGCGCCAAAGGCATGTTTCAGTCTTGTGCCAAATATGTATTTGAAACCAGCAAAAAGCTATGGGCAAAGAATACAGAGTCGGTACTGCACGGCCTGCACGAAGACGTACCTGACTGCGAGATAGAAGAAACAAATAGGCGATGCCTGGAGAAGGCCAAAGCATTTCTGAAAACAATGGCGTCCGCCATGTGGTTAGGCGACGCCTTTATAAACGCCCATGCTGATAAATTTTCGCATAGCGTAAAAAGGCTAGCAAGAACCTTGTCGTTTTTAATACTGGAAAAGTCCAGTTATGGCGTGCTTATCGCAGGGCAGCACTTGCATAATACGTACGTAACAGCTGGAATGGAAAAGATACGTGGCGCCATATCAAAAGAAGATATGCTGACACATATGCAGCACGGCATAACTGAGATGGCTGGAAGTCGGATACCGTCATTGGATCTAAAGCTTGCCGCCAAGTGCGCCGGGGCTGTCGTAGCTAATATTTACGATAACACATCGGAAGAAATCAGGAGTAAGGCCGCTATGGATGAGCCAGAAATGGCGGCAATGGTGGCAATGGCAGCCAAATATCCGGAAGAAATAATGAAGGCAATATGCCCCCAGGCCAACGGAATCGTGGCCAACAGATACCGTGATATCAGATACCGTTTGACGCCCTCGGCAGATATATTGTCCAGCATGTCCCGCACGAATAAAGAAAGGAAGAGTTTTAATGTTTAAAAACACCCTCAATGAATGCAGCGCATACAGCGCCTTCAGAATAGCATGTCTGTTTAACACTGTTTTTCCAGAAAATAACGCGTATGGTATAAACAGGAAAGACTTGTTTTCGGCGTCGACTGGATTGCTCATGCTGGCGTCTGTGACTGTGAATCTCAGCAAAGATTTTTTGAAAAATTCAGGCCCTAATAATGATCCGGATCCATTAAAATGCCTGGCATTATTAGACACAGTTATCTTGCATTATATGTCGGACGTGATCGCTTATAAAAATAAAGGCCTCATTGACATCAATGAGATCGCCAAGGCTGCGATTTCTGATACGTATATGAATACCAAGGCCATGATACTTCCCATGATCATGGATGGGCTTCAAAACGCATTACCTGGCACAAAATTTGAAGACAGCGCAAGCATCTTGAAAGAAATATCAGAAAATGGTGTCAGGTCAGTTCTGGATACCGTCATGTCCAGCGACGACTTCGAGAAGCTCGACCGAGACATAGCTGCTAACATGGTTGTGTCGTTATTTGGTGATCTCGATCCGCTATGTGTCGGCATGGCCGCATGCCGTGTTCGTGAGTTGCAGGTTCGAGCTTTAAATATGCTGGAGGATAAAGGCTCCGCCATGCTGCCAAAGATTTTAAGTGGCGACCTTCCCAAAGACATTATCAAGCGTGTAGCGTCACCTAATGATTTTGCTGCGTATCTGTGTGGGGAAGTCCTAAAAGAAATCACACCCATTCTTGATACCGAGTTCGAGATACCGGATCCGAGAATACGAAAATTTGTCGAAATGCATCTATACGCCACGTTCACTGGTAGGCACTCGGTTATCGCCACGGTCATATCTGCAAAGCTCGTTCGGCAGCTGATCGACATGGTTGGTATGTCAATGAAATATTCATTAGACAAGAGCTGCAATACTATCTGGCCTGATGGAATCCCGGATAACATGACGGACTTGGTCGGCAATGCCGGGGAAGTCGTCTCTGGATATAATCCGGAGAGCGTGACTAAAATAGGCCCTGAAAAATGCTACGAGTTCATGACTAAGAATACCGCGGGCCTGTTTGCCCTAGAAGGCTTTGGCGGAAATAGTGGGCTGAGCGATATATTCAAAGGCGCTACCAGCATGAGTCTTAAAAATATCAAAGGGGCCCTTGGGGATGCTGAATTCGACCGTATCATCATGAATAAACACACGGTGGATGTTACAAGTCAGCGGGCTGTTGTGAATTTGTGCCTTGACCTTACCCGAATATTCGCTGAGGAAAACGCAGGTCATGAAATACAGCATGGCAAGCCGGACGCATCTGAATCTAAAAAAGAACCTTCTTCAGAAGAAGCTCAGACACAGAAAAACACAAAGCGAATGTTTAACTGACATAAAGTCCTGGGGGACACATGTATACTGTAAAAGGAGTCCTGGTCTATGTTCTGGTCCTTTGGTGCAATTATATGAGTCACGGTAACCTCCATTCTAACGGCCTTGAAATCAACAATGCTGCAACGCAATAACCGTAGGCCCCT
>Ga0208694_1004216_pt1 | contig 13209 bp, 14 predicted proteins | sample AD_UKC078_MetaG_FD_184442 | JGI IMG/M metagenome (GOLD analysis project Ga0208694, IMG submission 184442) | Active sludge microbial communities of municipal wastewater-treating anaerobic digesters from USA - AD_UKC078_MetaG (SPAdes) (version 2) | ecosystem: Engineered > Bioreactor > Anaerobic >...
CTCTTCAATCGACAGTATGCCAAGATCTCTGGTGTCTTGTGAATATTGTTCTACTTTATCGAGTTGACCATTATTTCTGTCACGCCGTGATTTGTTCTTGCGCTTACGATTAAGCAAATTTGAATAAGGAGGGGATGTCCATATTAGACTTGCTGAAGCTGGCTTGAAGTAACCAGAGATATTTCTAGCATCATCAGCTATTGCAATTTGCTTACTTGACGAAAATAGGTTTGATGTTCCTATTCTCTTTCTACATAGCTGTATGTATTCTTCTTGAAGATCGAATCCCACAGCATTTCTATCTAAATCTTGTGCCGCAACAAGTGTTGTTCCACTACCAACAAAAGGGTCTATTACCAGCTCGCCTTTGTGAGTGAATAATGAAATCACTTTCCTTGCCAGTTGTATGGGAAACGTTGCAGGATGGAGTTTCTTATCTCTTATGTCTTTCCCTTCATATGAAACCTGCCAAACTCCAATTTGATGTTTGATCCATTCTTTAGCTTCTAGACAGTTTATGTGTGTTGGCTTGCATTCACATGTTCTTTCATAACCAATGTCAATAAAGCCCGCACTGTCAAGAAATGTCGCTTTTTCTTGATCCACGAAATCTCCTCCAATGTATATATGAATCGCACAGAATTCGCATTAACAAACCCTGCTGTATGAATCTTAAAAATAAACTCGATGCTAGAATAACATAGATTTTGCAGAGAATCTTGAATAACACCTCAGGTCTCCCCAAGAAAGACAGACAACAGTATCTTCTTTTCGTAAGAAAGGCTTCTTGAAATTTCGTTTTGGGAACCTGGATCAAAGAGTTGTATATTTATCAACGGATAGAAATTCTATTTACATAATAGATATTATGTAAATAGGTGAAAATGAGCATAATCCTTTATATAAAGGAGATACAGAAATAAATGATAGTTGGTTGGCATAGTTATCATTATTTCTATTGACATAATGAGATTAAGTATTATATAATACTGTTGTGCCATATGCATAGGCAATTATAATCATCGTATTTTGTTATTTTCGTTTTGTAAATAGAGAGGAGATGAGTTTTATGAATACTGTTGAACCTATTAGAGACATAGAAAAACTCCAGAAAATGAAGAAACTTATCAAGAAAGAGAAGGGTATCAAGGAATGGTTGGTGGTAGTATTTGGTCTTAATACTGGTCTAAGAATCAGTGATATTCTCAGTTTAAGATGGGGAGACATACTGAATGGTAAGGTAAGAGACAAAGTATATATTAGGGAGAAGAAAACCTCGAAAGAGAAAACATTCATACTGAATGATAGCGTAAAGGATGGAGTAGAAGAATACTTGAATTACTTGAAAAAGGAAAGTTATCAGATAATACCTGATAACTATGTATTCTTTTCAAGTAGAAGGGTTAATAAACCCCTCACAAGACAATATATCCACAAGATTATAAATGAGTATGGTAAAAGGGTGGGACTTGATGAAGAAAAACTGGGAACTCATTCACTTCGTAAAACCATGGGTTGGTATCTAAGAACAAATAAAAACGTTGGTATCGAGGTTCTGATGAAACTATTCAATCACTCCTCGACAAGGATAACCGAAAGATATATAGGTCTAGAACAGAAGGAGATAGACGATGTATACAGTAAGGTTGATATTTAGTAGGAGAATTTGATGGATATATAGGTTGATTTATTACTATAGAAGGGAAGATTTCAGGATACATTCCCAAATGTAGTTAGAGTAAATCATATCAATCCACTCATTTGACGTTATTAGTTATGCTAATTCTGGTATGTTCAATTTAACCGTTACTCATCGATAATCTTTCTTATCATACATACAAACTGAAGCTGGAAGAAGGAGGAATTTCATAATGAAAAGGTTTTTGCTCGTGTTTTTATTAGTAATATCGGGATCATTAGTTTTTTCAGCCAAGACAATTCCGAATCCAACAACTTCAACATCAAGAGAACTAAGTTATTTCGCTGCATTAATTACTTATGCGGCTTACCCAAATTCAGACTACAATGACTATTCATCTTGGAAAGAAGATAGTTATGCGATGTTTTTAACTGAAGAATTCTTGATAGCTAATTCACACCATGAAGCAGACCGTGTGTTCTATACAGAAGAAGAGCGAATTGCATTGTTAGAAAGCCAACTTGATGCTGGTAAAGATTTCTGGATAATTTCAGTTTTTCTGAGGTCTGATAAATACCCAAAGAGAAATTACTTACAAATAGGAACTGACGACTCTGAAATAACCAGAGTTCTTATGATGAATGATGACGGTGATAGAATTTTACCCCTTATGGAAGATTCTTCTTATCCAAAAATGGGCGCTAATGGGAACTACGTATCTGGAACTACTTTAATCTTCCCTAAATACACCTCAGATGGAAAATCAGATGGAAAACCTATTATCCACGAAAATACTGAATGGATTCAAATCTGGCTTTTTACATCGATCGAGAGAATCTGCTTCCAATACGACTTTTATAAACAAGAATAGATTGGGGGGGATTTGACTATATGGTAGAGGAAGTGATGACTGTTCCTGTCAATTCAAGGTTATCAATTAAAACACTAGTGGATAAATATACCTTTATCAATTTTGCGAAAATGTCTGTATTGCTGCTGATACGGTCTGTAATTCAGCACATTTTATATATGATACCCCATTCACTGTGACTGGCTTCATTAGCTTAATACCACTCTTTGTATATTGCCTTCTGCTGCATTTTCTCACTTGTGGTGGTGTATTTACCCCTACGAAGAAATGAAAGTGGCTTAGAATTGATTCTGTAAGCTGTAGAAGTTCATATTCCTTCAGCAACACCAGAAATGTCAGCAAAGAATTCACCAAAAAAACCACAACTTAATTCCACGATTTCTGTTCCTTCGACAAGAATATTGCTTATTACAAAAAGGAAATTTGCCCCAATTATCACAACATTCTTAAAAGCAGGTCAAAGACTAAGATAAAGTGCAGTTATTGTGGTAAATAGTCCATGGGTCTTCTGATATCTTATAGCTTATAACTTGCTACTTGTTGTTTCTCTCCGGCTTGTTTCTAACATTTTCTTCTTTTTTAGTTCCCTCGAGCCAAAATAGCTCATCAAAGCAAGAATAAAAGCCAGCCCACCCCAAATTTGGAGGTCTTTGAAGGTTTCTGGACTCGAAATCAAACCAATAACCCCCGCAATCACGAAAATAACCATTGATACCTTGGGATGGGTCATAACAAAAGCTGCACCAAAAATAAACAAAAACAGCACAATGATACCACTTCCTGCTTCTGCGGTAATTGACTCATCTTCTGACAGCCCCCCCACCGCACCAAGAGCACATGACTGAAACCCCACAATTACTGCTAGAAACAACGCTATAATGAGAACGGCGATTCTCACTGTTATACCCCCTTTTTTGTTTTCTTAGAATATTTTACTAGCTTAACACCGTTCTTTGTATATTGTCTTCTGCTGCATTTTCTCACTTGTAGTGGTGTATTTACCCCTATGAAGGAATGAAAGTGGCTCAGAATCGAATCTGTAAGCTTTTGTTTTTCGGTGTTTCAGTGAATTTCCCAGTCTTCCCATTTTTCCAGTATTTTCTTCGCATCTTCCATAAATATTCTGTCTCTTTCCATATCGAGATGATAGTATTCATCACACAAGGCTGCATATCTCTTCTTGTGCATTCCTTTTGGCCTTCTTGGAATAGGATCTTGTGGACTCCATTCTTCAGTGCCTAACTCAAGGAAGATCTGACGCATCCTTCTATCTATCTTCCAGTAAGCATCATGATTATTGATAGGTGAAAGATACTTCAGTTTCTGGCACTTCCAGCACAGTAAGGCTGGACCTTCCCTGGTGATATACAGTGCCGATGATTTCCTATTGCAGATAGGACACCTTAACCACCACCGTTCACCTTGAAATTGCCAAGGCTGCTTCACTATCTGAACTTTGTATTTAAGATCTTTGCCGTTGTGAACTCCAAGGCTTGTGACCTGAAGATAATCTTCACACAAATCAATAGTGTGCTCTGACTGGCATATTCCTTTTATCGAGTAAGTCAATGTCAACTGCACACCCTTCTGCAATTCTGCTTTCTGAAGGTAGTATGCTTTCACTTGCTTTGCAGTCAGTTCCGCACATTCCCTGTCAAACTTCATGATGCTCTTTCTCCATTTTCTTTTCATCACTCACTTCACCGATGCCTAAATCTATTGAATTTCATTGCATCTTTTGTGTCCATTCTTAGCCCTAATCTCAGATTCAAAGCCGTTCACAATAACAATTCAATCAATCATCATTGCTTCTATTATTACTGAACATTGCACCAGTTCTGAAGGCCTGCAGTTGGAGTAACAGCTTAATATCCTTCTCAATGTTCCTTCTTATGGATGCTTCATACTTAAGAAAGGACTCATTTGTCACCGTTGAAGGTAGTATCTGCTCTTTCTTGATCTCATACTGATGTAATTTATCAGTCAATTTACCTTCAATGTCCTTTATTCGATATTCAAGACGTGCCTTGAAGTCTTCCAGAATTTCCTTGATGCTCACACCTGCCTTCAGCAGTGTCTGCACCACAAACTTTTCATAGTCATCATCATAACAATCGGGTATGTTTCTTCTTCTGTCTATCGCCTTTTCTACCCTGTCATAATCTTCAAACCACTCACTGAACATACACAAACAGTCTTCGTCATCGAAGATAAGCTTCAGGCTCTTCCTTCTCTTCTTCAGGCTGGTTTCAACTATATCCAGACACTCTTTGTGCCATCTCAAGTCATTCTCATATTCATCTATACCAAGAACTTCTTCTGGAATGTCACTGAAACCCCTTAATTCAGTCCTGGTGTCATACCAGCATTTCTTTGTACTTTCATGTTGTTCCTTCAGACTGCCTGATTCGTGCCTGTAAAGTCTTCTCATTCGCCACCACTGGATGGCCAGATCTTCACACAGGGATTCTTCCATAACCCCTTCTGGATTCCAGTATTCTTTCATCGATTCTTTCAGCTGCTGGAAGTCTTCTACATTCTCGAACTGTTCCATTCCAGGAAGAACAACATCCCTGGATAGAACACCGTGGCTAACACGGTTCTTGCTCACAATGGCCTTTCCTTCATCAGTAACAGGCCCTGTAGATAGTTCAGCATTCCTTCTATTCGCTTCTAGTTGTTTCTCTGTCAGCATTTCATCACTTCCTTTCAGTTTCACACATCTTCAGCAATGTCTGCACTTACGGAACTTCTACGGAACTTTTGGAACTCTCGGAACTTCTACGGAACTACGCAAATCCAGTCTGGTATTTGTGTTGAAGTGAAAAGTTCCGAAGTTCCGAAAAAAATGTGTAAAAACACAGATTTCATGTTGATGTTCTTTTGAACATATCCATCACACAGAGCCAATGTTAGCGTTTTGAACATCAATATCACATAGATTCTCATGTTGATGTTTTTGAACATACATCACACACTACTTACTACACTTCTTTTCTTTGGAACTTTGGAACTATATATATATATATTACTTATAATACTAATTACAGAAGTTCCGCATGAGTTCCGTAAAGTTCCATTAGTTCCGTAAATTGCTATAAACCGCTGTTGATGTGGTGTACTGGTTCTATTCATTTTCTTCACCGCTGTTCAGATAGGCTTCAAGGTAGCTGTAAGGCAGCGTCACAAGCCACTGGCCATTACCATTCAGCTTCTGCCTTTGCTTCTCAGCACCACCAAGGTTAAGCAGGATCTCTTCTATCGCTTTAGGTGCATAGTTCCTGTAGGCTGGTATGTCCTGCAGCAAGTAACGAAGTGCCGTTGCTGGATGAATTGCCAGGTGTTTCTTGCCATCTCTTTTGTAAATCACTTTGATTCCACAAGATTCAACTCTTCCACCACTCAGAAGAATATTGTGTACAGGTCTTCTGAATGCTTCTGTGTTTGGTACTTCGCCACTTTCTGGAACTACTCTGGCTCTCATCATCGCATCTAGTAAGTTGCCTTCATCATCAATTAGTTCTCTTTCATTGATGAAGGCTGGCAGTCGTGCCCTGTCACCAGTCACAATCTCTTGAATAGCCAAGGCATACGCCACATTCTCTGTCTTCCTTTCGTGGAACTCTTTGATGTAGTCTGCTGCCTTCTCTTCTATGGTCCACCAATGTTTCAACATCACCGCCAGCAGTTTTGCCAGCAGAAGTTCCGCATCGTCAGAAGTCATCAAGTCAATATTGTGATCTATCGCATCCAGTTTGAACATCACTGTTCTTGTGTCTGAAGCGGTACTGTCAATTGCAGGGATGGCACTGTTGAACCAAAGCATGTGATAGATCTGCATATTCTTGGCTTTGTCGCCTGTAGTTCCGCGTGGAACTGTTCCTATTCCCCTTGATGCAGCCTGGAACATGTCTAGAATCTTCTGGCTTTTCTTGTTCGGTTCAAAGTTGTCCAGAAGTGGTATTTTTCCTGTGCGGTTTAAGTTTTGTGCAGTTGCATAATCGGTGGCTTTATCCAGTCTAATTGCCAGTGGCCCATATATCCTTTGAACAACATTTTCAAAGAAAAGTGTCTTTCCGCTTCCTGGTCTGGCATGGAAGTATAGCCACGGTCTCCATTTCATGGCTTGTTGGAAGCCCGCCAGCATCACAAAGGACACCACAAACGCCACCATCTCTGGATCTCTCCATTGCCATTTACCGATATAGTCACTAAGTTCTTGATAGACTTCTTCAAGTGAAGCTTCCTTGAAGACCTGCTGGAAGATCTCAACGTTAAGCCACTTCTCTTCAAACTCAACTATCCTTCCATCGACTACAGGCTTATCTATCCTGCGGATCTCTTTATCCTTTACTTCAAGAATGTCTTCACCACTCACAATCACAAACCTATTCTTCAGCTTCCAGACACCATTTCGCATCCTTTGATCTTCCTTGATGATTCCCTTGAAGTTGCACTGCTGCCTGATGTGCTTCTTCAATTCATTGAAGGTGTCTTTGGTCATGTCATCCTTTCCTGTCAAAAGACACAGGTCATCAGGTGTGATTCTCTTCAGTTCAAATTCTTGAATAGTTCCCTTGTGCCAGAACATAACCTTGTGGTCTTTGGTGTATCCCAGGATTGTTAGAACTGACTTCATCTCTTCATTCATAGATTCAGCTTCCTTCTGCTGGACCTGAATGAATGTTTTGGCCTTGCTGATTGACAGTGCTATGTATTGCTTCTTTGCCAGCTCGCTTTTCTTCTCAGTCAGGATCTTTTCACTTATCTTCAGATCTTTATCTGTAAGTACACTGTAGATCTCATTGTCCTTGTATCCTTTGGCCACCATCGCATCAACTACAGTCTGGATCAAACTAGATCTATCTGTGTTGGATGGATCAGAAGGATCTGCACCTTCACTGATGATCTTATTTATTCTTGGTGATAGGTTCTTTCTGGAAGTCTTCACCGTTTCCAGCTTAAGGTTGAAGTCAACTGCTGCAGCATCGAGAAGCACAGGTGTGATGTAAGTTTCAAAGTCTTCCAAGTTGTATCTATCACCTGAATCTTCAACCATCTCACACCTGATAGGATGTGCAGGATCTTTGACGTTGACGCTTCCTGGAACTCTCAACATTCTAGTCACATCTGCTGTAGTGTCTGCCTTCAGTACCTTCTGGATTCCACGGTTCATCGCTTCATAGTATTCCAGATCTACATCTTCACCCAAGATGTAAGGTTCTTTGAATAACCAAAGACAGTGGTAGCCATGGCCACTGTCTATGATGAAGGAAGGCCTGTACATGAAAGATCGGATGGCCTGCAGTGCTTCTTCCTTTGTCGCATAGAAAGAAGTCTTCTTGTGTCCAGCCTGACCAGCTTCTACATCAGCACAGAAGGCTATCACTTCTCTTATGTTTTCCTTAGTGCCCTGGCCAATGAGTTTTCCAGAAAGGTTCACAGGAAGACTAGATCTAGGATTCACTGTGTAGTAAGTGTTGACGGAAGGATCAGGTGTGCAGCTTCCAGCATACTTCTTGAAGGTTTGTAGCTTTTCTTTGCCTTCACATAGTATAATATAGTCAGAAGTTATGCACTGAAGCTGATTTAAGAAAGTGGTGGCCACGCTGGAAGTGGCCACTTCTTTTTTCTCAGTCATAGTTCATCAACTTCTTCTTGCTTCTGTCTGGTTTGTGCAACATGTGCAGTTACAAAAGCGATGTAGTCAGGTTCTTTGTCGGTCTTCTTCTTTGAGTTTGGCAGCACAATCATTTTGGCTGTTGGTGTCAGGTTTCCTGACAGGTACTGGCTGCCATCCTTCTTGCTCTTTTGTTTCCATAATCCAGTTAGCTTCACAAGGTTATTTGAGTTTGCCATATCGAGTCACCGCCTTTATAGCAACGCTGCTGTGAGCTTTGCTTGTACTCTGTGTGTGATTAGTTTTTGCTCTTCTACAGTTTTTTTGAATAAGTCAACATCCAGAAACTTCTTAATGGTGCTGGTGATAAGCTCTTTGGCTGTGCTGTCATCCAAGGCTTCCCACTGGAACGTGCCTGGTCTGTCTGGATTCTCTTGAATGTTGTATCTGTGTTCATCACCAGGATTAAGGCCCGCCCTGTAGAAGTCGAAGTCTGCAGTGCACCATTTTCTAATGTCTTTGATGGCATTTTCAGGAATAGTCAGCCCTTTTGGATCTAGATCACCAAAGTAAAGAATCACAACAGGAAGGCCATAATAACTGGCTGCCCATTCCAGATCTTTTGCGATTTCCCACTTGTAGTTGATGGAAGGATCGCCACCGAATGGCCTTAAGGTGATGTGGCTTGTGTAGTATTCAAACTGACTCTTCATAGCCTTGGCTTCAAACCACAGTTCACAATAATTCTTCTGGTGTTGGTGCTTGTTCAGAATACAAACAGCATCATCAATGATGGACTCAATGAAGTCAGTTTCATCTCTGTAGCCACCGCCCCTTTTCAGTGCCTGCCTTGTATCATCTGCCAGTGTCTCTGGTGTCCAGCCACCATAGAAGTTCTTTCTGGCTTTGGAAAGCATAGGAAGGAACTTGGACTTGTAGCTTTTCTTGTTCGGAAAAAAGCCACCCTGCACAAGTCGATAGAACAACCACCTTGCAGTGACTTCATATGGCACACTCTGCAAGGTAGCCATCGCTTCATCAAGTATCTTCTTTGTCTCAGGTGATGGATTGTAGGCCATATCACATCATCCTTTGGTGGCCACGGTCCTTCAGTGCAGTTGTAACCATATCCAGTTCATCAGGTGTGAAGTTGTACCTGTTCCCTGTTTTCCTGAAGGTCAGACCTTTCTTAGTTTGAAGTGTGTAGATCACATCGTAAACAACATTCACCCTTACTCTGAACTGTCTTGCTAATTGCATTGCCGTAGTTTCCATAGTGTTCACCATCCTTTCATCATTAGAGATAACAGCATGAAAAAGCTCAGATCTCTTATAGATCTGTGATGGTGAATTAAGATGTGTTCCGCTTAAGATCTTTCATGAAGCTCACCACCTTTTGATGGATGGTGGCTAGTAGAAAGTTAATATAGTCTGAGTTTGAAGGAAAGCGTCACAGTTTTTTTGCTTTCCAGAAGACACACCCTTGTGGTATAGTCTTCTTACGGAAGGAAACTATATTTATTTCTACTAACCGGCCTTCACTGTTGCCAGCAGTTGAAGGCCTTATTGTTGCCATCCTAGTTTTAGTCATTTTTCTATCCTTTCTTGTTCTCCTGAAAGTATTGTATCACACTGTGCAAGGTAACTCCGAACGAATCAGCCCACAAATATTTGTGGCTAAACTCCTATAGGTTCACCACCCTCAAACAAATAAGCAGCACTGGTGTATCTGTAGATCAAAGCTCTTCCAATTGCATCTGTATATATGTTTTCCCTGTACTCTTTACGGTTTTCATATTTATATTCGTCATCATCATACAAAAGCTTAGCTTTACATATCCAGCACCATGTGTCTTTCCATCTCTGCTGGCTATCTTTTTCAAGTGTGGCGGTCACATATACAGGAACATTCTGCCTTAGTTTCCGCTTGTACTTTTGTTCGGAAATGGTCTTTCTCAGCATTTCCCTGATTCTATTGATGATGGAAGTCAGGTTGTGATCTCCAACGTTCCTGATGTTTATCTGAAGCCTATGGAAAGGATATGGTTTCTTTTCTAGAAAATGCGAGCCGAATATATTTTCACACAAGTTAATATATGATACATTCTCTTTCATCTCAGATAATCTTCTGCAAACTTCAGGATGACCAGCTTTGTGCAGCTTCTTTAAGGTCTCTTCAGTTATATCCCACATATTGAATGTATCAGTTTGAAAAAGGCTGTCAAAGGTGGCATGTTCTCCGTTGTAAAGAAAGATGTTCTCCGATGTGGCCATTCCTGATATATATTCGTTCTCTTCAAAGCCTTCCAGTTCCATTCCTTTGAGTTCATCACATATCAAGTTGAATATTGCAGCCAGTTGGTGTTCAGTGATCATACTGTTCTTATCCTTTATTGCAGCCCATATCATAGGATCAGTAAGTTCTGCTGGTGTTACTCCTATTCCTTTAAGAATGTCGGCAACTGCTCCATCGTAGTCATTGTATCCTTCCTTCTTTACTTGAAGAAGCTTGGAATCATTCTTATCCTTCAGTTCATCAAGATAGCTTTTAATGGTCTCTATTGCCTGCTTTAGGTCATCCTTCATCGGCCTTCATTCTCTCTTCAATGAACTTGTCGAGTTCAGATCTCAGTATCCTGGTAGATCTGCCTATCTTGAACGCTTTGATCTTCCCATCCTTCATCAGTTTGTGGATAGTCTGCCTGGTCACTTTCAAGTGGTCTGCAACTTCAGGAATTGTCATCACTTCATCTACCATGTTCCCACCTTCCTTTCTCCATTCTCTATGTATGATAAGAAACGTTATCAAACATAGGAAGCCTTCCTTCAGGGAAGAAAGGCCACCGCTGAATTTTCATGTATCTCCAAAGTCTTCAGATAGGTCATGGTGGTTTGAATGTTCTTGTGTCTAAGATGGCTGGATACTCTCTCAATCGATGCACCATGAAGAAGAAGCTGGACCGCACAGGTGTGTCTAAGATCATGTGCAGTGATTTCATCATTCTTCTTCAGTCCTGCAGCTTTGGCCAAACCTTTTACAATTCTGTTCAGGCTCACTTCAGATAGCTTCTTGCCCTGGCTTCTGTTGGATAGACTCACAATAATGTGTTCAGATTCAATCCCTGCATCCTTATTTGCCTTCTGCAGATCTTCAAGTGCTTCATATACTCTTTTGTGCAGGTCCACCCTGTCAGTTCCGCCCTTGGCAGCTCTAATCATCAAGGATCGACCGTTGACTTCTTCTCTTATGTCAGACCATTTAAGGTTCACCATCTCAGATCTTCTTAAGCCTTCATACACACCGAGTAAGATGATAGATCTGTTTCTCAGTCCTTCCAGGGATGAACCGCACAAGGACAGCATCCTTTCAATTTCATCCCACTTAAGGTGGTGTGCTTCTGGCTTGTTCGATAAGTTCGCTTCAGATCTGTCTGCATCCTGCCTGACTTTCTTCATCATCATTCTGAAGGTTTCAGTGGTGAAAGGATTAGAACTGGTCTGGCCATTCTCAAACAGGAACTGGAAGAACTTGCTTAAGGCTGCCTTCTTCCTGTCTATGGTAGAAGCTGCATAGCCTTCTTTCTCAAGCTTCTGGAAGTATCCCATGGCTTCCTTAAGTGTCAGGTCCTTCACACCTGCTAGGAACTCTTCTACATCCTTCTGGTATGCCCTGGCAGTGTTCACCTTAAGCAAACTCACAAAGATGTTCAGTGCCTTCAAGATCTCTGCCTTCCTTGTGTCTAGTGTGATCAGTTCTGTCATTTCCTTCACCACCTTTCACCTATATAATATCATTATTTGTGTATCAATGTCAACTTATGTAACTGTATATATAATTGAAGTGACCTGAAGCCTTCTGTGGTAAAGTTAGAAGTAAGTTGGAAGTAACTAAGAAGAAAGTAAGCTATTTTCAGGCACTTCTATCTACTTCTATCTTTTGCTGTTTCTGGCTTCCAGAATGATTTTAATTCACTTCTATCTTTTTTCAAGGTAGAAGTAACTGGAAGTAAGTTAGAAGTAAGTTGGAAGTGGACCACAAGGAAGGTGCTGCCTGTGTACTCAATAACGGAAGCTGCTGAAAGGCTGGATATACCAGCATCCACGATCAAATGGTATGCTGACAGGTTCGCTTCCTATATCTCACCATCCAAAGGTAAAGGAAGAAAGCGGTTCACACCAGAAGACCTGGCCACCCTGCAGAAGATTCATGAACTGTCTCAGGATCACACCACTGAAGAAGCGGAAGCCATGTTAGAAGTTTCTGGTGACAGTATCACCATGTACAGAAGCGATGCAGTCACAACTGCCCTGGATGTTCTCACTTCAAGGATGCAGGCAGCAATGGAAGAAACTATCAAGAAGCAACTATCCGAATCATCAGAAAGTGCTGCAGATCTTGCCATCTCAAAGCTCCTGGACTCCATAGGAACTAACACAGAACTTGAACTTTGGATAGACCAGCAGTTTAAGAAAGCTGATGTGAAGAGTCTTACAGAAGCTAAGATTTTTGCCAGGAAGATTCAGAAGGCCATCATCAAAAGATGGAAGGATTCACACATGTAGGATATACCCCATTCAATCCCTGCAGATCTATCGTGTAGACCGCACCAGCAGGCACACACAGAATTAGTCCATTTTCGGTAGCCACCCCCCCACCCCTAAACTGTAAGTGACTGTAGAAGCTAATCACCTTGAATTTTAAGGGCCAAATAAGGATCAAATAAGGTACATATTGCAGCTTATTTCACACCTGTTTTTGAACTTCCCTGTGCCTATTTTGCGAAGTTGCTGCTGTTATGGTCTGCAATTAAGCAATTTTGGTATATAATGCCCTATATCCTATAACTGGCTTCAATAGCTTAATACCGCTCTTTATATATTGCCTTCTGCTGCATTTTCTCACTTGTGGTGGTGTATTTACCCCTATGAAGGAATGAAAGTGGCTTAGAATCGATTCTGTAAGCTGTAGAAGTTCATATTCCTTCAGCAACACCAGAAATGTCAGCAAAGAATTCACCAAAAAAACCACAACTTAATTCCACGATTTCTGTTCCTTCGACAAGAATATTGCTTATTACA
>Ga0208694_1004222_pt1 | contig 13186 bp, 10 predicted proteins | sample AD_UKC078_MetaG_FD_184442 | JGI IMG/M metagenome (GOLD analysis project Ga0208694, IMG submission 184442) | Active sludge microbial communities of municipal wastewater-treating anaerobic digesters from USA - AD_UKC078_MetaG (SPAdes) (version 2) | ecosystem: Engineered > Bioreactor > Anaerobic >...
CCAAGCCGGACGAGGTGCATACGCTGAGTGTGATCATGCTGGGCCGGTGAGTTGGTCGGCTAGAACTCTAGCATACGAACCAACTAACTTTGGGCTGATATGCACTTGCCGATGATGTCGACGGATTCCTTCAAGGCAGCCTCGTCACTACGTTGAGTCCGGGCCCAACTGGCCATCATGAACCCCTTGAGCCGTTCAGGCGCAACCGCCTTCTTGCAATACTCTATCGTCTCTTGCATGTTCTGCGGACAGTTCCTGTCCCAGTTTGATCCGGTCGGTACCTGATCGAAGCCGCCGGCCTCCAGCCAATCGTACGCCTTGATGTACGTTTCGCGCGCGGACCCGGGTTTGACATCCTTGAAGCCATGATAGTACCAATTGGACTGCAGCACGCTGCGTGGCATCCGCTTCAGGAACTCATCCTTATGTCCCCAAATGTAGTCAGACCATATCCACGGCCGCACGCCTTTATCCTCAACCTGCTTCACAAACCACAGGAAATCGTGCCACCAAAGGTCTCCCTGACGGATGATACACATGCGGTAGCGTTCGGCGCTTTGGTGCCCAGCGGTCTCCTCGTCGTAGCCGAGATGGAAATAGCGGGGCGTGCCGAAAATCTCAATCGTGTCGCGGATGACGTCGGAACACACCTGATAGTATTTCTGCGTTGACAGCATCCGTTGATAATCCTTGAGCCAACTATCGTGCGTCGCTGAAAAATTGAGTTTCGGAATGACCTCAAGCCCCATCGCCTCCAGACGCTTCTTCTCCGCCTGCATTTTCTCCGGTTCCCACGACCCCTTCACCGCGAGTTCGGGATGGCTCGGGAACTTCATGAATTCACCGAGATCGATAATGACGGTGTTGATACCCGCCTTAGGCAGTTGCGGCGACACTTCTTTCCATAACTCTTCGTCAAAGCGGACGTGATCCGCCATGCAACGCGTCAGGTAATGCGGCTTCGCGTCTTTGGGCGCTTCGTCAAGCGGCGTGTCGTACCAGTTGTTGAACCCGAAGTGTACAAGAAACGCCCACATCGTGCCCTTATTCGCGGGCGATACCGCGAATGCCGGGTCGATCACCGCCGTGGCTGCGGCACCAGCAATCGTTCCGATAAACTCTCTTCTGTTCATGTTTCCACCCTTTCCTAGGTTTTTTCAAAATCATACAACACCCCGCGCATAAAGCCAATCGCTAACGCGGGCGAAGCCCGCATTCCAAGTTCATTAGTGCATCAGTTAATTAGTGAATTAGTTTGTTTGGGGATGCGTTGTCGCGCTTCACAGTACCCGCCAAAAAACTCTGCGTCCTCTGCGCCTCGGTGAGAGAAACAACTTGTTTTTTGTGCTTGTCGAGCCGTAATGCACTGCACTAATGAACTAATGGACTTCCCACTCCGCTTTCGCCTTGATACACGCGCCCGCAAAGCCTATGCTTGTCCTATCGGTTTTGTAGGTTTTCTATGTATCTTATTATCCTTTACGCGCTTCATATCGCCGCACTGGTCTTCTGGGTCCGTTTGTGGTCGGCACCGGCGCGCGAGTTTTATTTCAACCCCTTTCTTTCCGGTACGATTCGGTTGACGGACAGCATCTTCGCGTTTCTGCGCCCGGTGCTGTTCATGCCGGAGCGGGCAGCGGCGTTGTTTCTCCTGGTTTTTGTTCTGGTCTTCAAGACGGTTGTCGCCTGGCGCTTCGGCGACGAGTGGTTGATACGAATCGGTCAGGGTTTCGCATTCGCACCACCGCCCGCCAAGAATCAAGCCGTTTCGCTGTTCCTATTCAGCACCCTTCAAACCGCGGTGTTCATTCTGCGGCTGTGGACCGTCTATCTGCTCGTACGGCTGATCGCCCCCCCCGCCCGGACCTCGCGCGCCGGTGAAGCGCTGGCCTTTTTTGTCCGCCCCTTCTCTTACTTCCCGTTCCTGCTTCAGCCCATTGTCCTGTTGGCACTGCATGGCGCGCTGGCCGTTATTCTGGTACATGTCTGTGTGCTGAAACAGTCGGTGATGCAGGATGCGCAAGGCCCCATCAACCCGTTCCAGACCGGGCCTCTTTACGCGCAGGTACTGAAAATGGGCTGGCTGGCCGTGCTCTCCTTCAGCGATGGCCTGATGTTTCTGACACGCGGTCTCTTCGTGCTGATCATCACCAGTTTCGGCGCGGCACTGCTGCAGGCGCGCGGTGCCGTCATCATTTGCAGCGAGGGTGTGGAACTGCTGCTCGGACGTTTCGCACGGCGTGGCGGCGCCGGCATGGGCCTTGACTTCACGCCGTTGATTTTTTTCTTTGTGGTCGACCTGCTCTACTCCTCGATCGGTCGGGTCTTGATTCAACTCATGCACGTTCCCCTACTCAACTGAGGTCTCATGTCTTGGCTCACTCCAACATCTGACGGCTGCACCATCACGGTCAAAGCGACTCCGCGCGCGAACCGTTCCGAAATCATTGCAGCCGACCCTGACTGGCTGCGTGTACGGCTCCAGGCACCGCCGGTCGACGGCAAGGCCAACGCCGAACTGGTCGCCCTGTTCGCATCTATTTTTTCTGTTCCCAAACGCGCGGTCGAAATTTTATCGGGCAGCACCGCGCGCCTCAAACGTGTTAAACTATACGGCGTCTCAGCCGAGACCGCAATTGCTGTGGTCGCCCCATTCACCCATGACACCTGATCATCCATACTTTTTTCGCCGCGTGTTATCCGCGCTGACCGCCATCCTGCTCGCGGGCAGCGTGTTCGGTGGCGCGTCGGTCTTTGAAATGCCGGACTTGCACGTGCGGCACATGCGTCTGTTGGCGCTGATGGACAAATCCCATCAAGAAGGCGACTACATCACCATGGAGGTCGCCAGCCGCGAAGGGATCAAAGCCGGCACCGCCGACGAACTCTGGCATTACAATCTAGCCTGCGCGCTGGCCTTGCAGGGCAAGCGCGAAGAAGCCCTCGATGCGCTCGACCACGCCATCACACTCGGCTTCCTCGACATTGAACACCTCACGCAAGATCCTGATCTCGCCACTCTACGCGACACCGAAGCCCTGAACACGCGCATCGCCCGCATGCGCGAACTGAGCGACGCTACCGACGAGAAATCGCGTCAGATCGCCGCCCTGGCGCCTGATGCCGACGGCACCGTCATGCAGAGCGCATCCAACACGCTCTGGAGCTTCGATGCCGCCCTATTTCACACGCGGGTGCTCCTGCCATCGAATCCGCCAGCCAACGCCGTGTATCAAGGTCCTGAAGCCGAACGAATCAACGCCTGGCTGCGCGAAGGAACGGCGACCGGCACAGCGGGCCTGCTCTATGTGAATCGCGACAACGATACGCAGGCCGTCGACCTCGCGCGTTTCCCTGGCATGACGCGCCTCGGCTATGTGCCGGAGATGGTCGACCGAAAACTCTCGATCGGCCTGCCGAACACGCTCTTCTCGCAACCGGGACTCTCGGGGCTGGTGCCGGTCATCGGACACTCCGCCATGGGCTACCTGAACTCCGCCTACTGGCGCAGCCAACCGCGCGCGGTCAGTTGCGACTTCGAACAGGCCGGGCGGCACTCGATCCTGTTGTTCGGCAACCAACTCTTCTTCTACCCCGTGTTCAGCGATTATACCATGCAGGGCGGCGACCTCTTTCCGGCCAATATACCCTCCTTCATCGCCGTCGCGGGACAGAGCGGCGCCGAGCGGCCATTCGTCGAGGCGGCGGTGGCCGCACTCGCTGCGATGCGCCCAGAGACGCGCGCCGAGCTGACGCGGAGTTATCTGCTTATGCCGACGCTCTCAATGCTCTTCCGCGCCTCGCAAAAAACCGTGCGCCATCGTAACGACTACTTGACCGGACGGGCGCATCCGGCTGTCTTCGACGGCAGTCGCCTAGATACCGCGCGACTGGTTGAAGCGGCCCACGCGCTGACGACCAACAACCTGCCGCCGCTGGTGCTGATCAACGTGCAGCGTGAAACACAGGCGCGCCCCGAGCTGGATTTCTTTGATCTCCCCGACTCCGAACAGCTTTTCGATACGCCCGTGGCTGTTGCGCGTATCTTCCGCGGCATCGCCCGTACCCGCGACTACGAAATTCAGGCGCTATGCCGGCAGGACGACGTAAAACTCCACTGGGTCGTGCTGCACGGCGACCCGGCCAAGGTGACCTTCACGCCCTCGCCAACCAACGCCGCGCTCATGACCGTCACGGTGGCCCACCACACGCCGCCCTTCGACACCCCGCTCGACGACGACACGCGCATTCGCACCTGCCGCGTAGACATTGGCGTGATCGCCGAGGCCTCCAAGACATTCTCCATGCCGGCGATACTCAGCATCTATTTTCTGGCAAATGAAAAACGCTTTTACGCCGATGATGGACGCCCGCTGGCCATTGACTACACGCGACCGCAAGCGGCTTATACCGACCCCCTGTTGAGCGTCACGCGCCACTGGAAGGATGTGTTCGAGTACGACCCGCAGGGCAACCTCATCGGTTGGCGGCGCTTTCGCGGCTTCAACACAGAAACCTTCACCGCATACGGCCACCGCGGCGTCGAGTTTGACGCATCCGGACGCGTGACGCGCGCGCATCTGATCCGCTACATGCCCCGCAAAACACGGAAAGACGAAAACGAAGAGAGCCTGCCCGAATTGGCGCAAGTCGATGATGCGATTTCGATCACCTACCGTTACGCCAGCGAAAACGATCGCGTGGGCGAACCGGATATCACGGCATTGCCTCAGGAGATCCCGCCGTTCGGGATGTCCATCGACCCATGACGGTCATTTTTAACGCAGAGACGCGGAGATTGGGGGGATGGCACTGCTCGGTTTTTTCACGCGAAGACGCGAAGCTTTTTTGGGGGGCTGGCGCAAGTCGCAGGTCGCGGGTCGCGAGTCAACCTCTCTTATTGCGACCACGCAGTGGCTCGACAACTCCACGGATGCTTGGGTGGCCCACAGCCTGAGTCATCAACTAACGTGAAACGCCTTTTGGCAGACCCCGCAGATTACATCCTCGTGCTGCACATCAGGAGGGCAGTCGACAAGGACACCGCACTCCGCGCAGGCCACGACCTGTTCGGCTGGCGTATTGATCGTTACAGCGGCCAAAACCCTTGGTGCTGAAGCATAAGCAGGAGAGACATGTTGCGGGGGTGGCTCTTGGCGCGGAAGAGGAGTTGGAGGGCGCACCGGCTGCCTTTTTGAGGTGACGGGTATCATGACCTCAACCTTACGCGTGGCCGCAATAGCGTTCACAATGAATTTCAGAAGTATGCCAGCACTGATCAGAATCCCAGCGCCAAGCAGTAACCAACGAGTGCGCTTCGCCTTTTTTTGGTGAGCGGCCAGAGCCGCATCCTCAGCGGCGACTGCCTCTTTAAGTTCGGCCAGTAACAAGCGTGCCTCAACGCTGTTGGACGCATCAGGGTGGTCGATCAGAAATTGCTGAATGGCTGCTAAAGCAGCACGCTTGGATTGTGTGTCGCGAATGGCTTGTAAGCTTTCTTTTTGCCGTTGCGCCTCTTGTTCTTTCGCTAAAGCGAGCTTCCGTTCTCGCTGCTCTTTTTCTTGGGTCAACGCTTCAAGTTTGTGCATCTGCTCGGCAAGCATTGCTGACACCTGCTCGCGATTGAGGGCAACTGGATAGGCATCCAAGCACCCCTTCAAGGCAGAGACCCTCTTTTTCGCATCGTCAAGCTCTAGCGCATCTTGGAAAGACTTCTCACAGTCTACGGTCTGCTGCAGGAGCGCCGTGGTATCCCGGCACAACTCAACCAGTCCCTGACGTGCAGCAGCAGTGCGAACACCCTTGGCCGGAACCCCCGCGCATGTGGGGCATTTCCGAAAGCCGCTTGTTGTACCCTGTCGGCCGCGGCATTGCGGACACTTCCCGGTGCTGCTACAGTCGGTGCATTTTTTTTGCTGGAGGCGCGTCGGCTCTTTTTTGCCGTAAGCACGCTGTCTTGAAGCAGAACTTGGATCACATTGAGGGCACCATCTGTAATGATCGAGCCAGGGCGACACCCGTTTTAACTGAGGTTTCGTCCATGTTTTTCTGCAATATCCGCAATACCAGTATTCACCGTACCCTTCACATTTCGGACATTTCCCGCTGTTATTACACGTCGAGCAAAGGGCGGTTTTTTCGTATGGCACACTGCCGGTGCCGCCGCATGTCGGACAGGGTTCAGGGAAGAGGTCAAGGTTATGAAGGTACTCAATCACGGGCGAATTCGGATGGCGGTTGCGGATAGAGAGAAAGCCGCCCTGACAAACAGTTGCATTTCCCATCGCCCCCATGTGCAACGTGTAAATGCCCATGCAGCGCGCAACGATATCGGGGTGATCCTCCGAGCACGCAACGCCGTAAATAACCTCAAACGCATTCGTATCGGCATAGTTAGCCTGATAATTCTTGAGCGCCGCTAACAGCTCTGGATAAGTCGTATCTGCGCAGGCGACCATACCTGCAAACACAAAAAGCATGGATGATACAATTTTTCTTTTCACGACGACGCCTCTTCTTGACATTTCACGCATTGCTATCACTGACAATATGACAGAGTCCTTTCTCCAGTTGCGAACATCTTACTATGTTCCCAAAACAGGAACAAGCCGATTTTGCATTTTTTGATTTTTACCAGTGAGCAATGCAAAGCGTGTTCCGTTTTTGGGAACACCGCGCTTGCGACTCTATACTTGTCGGGTATGAAAACCATCCACTCCGCCGAGTACCGGGCTCTGCTGGGCTGGCTGCGCGAACAGCGCCAGTCCCGTGGGCTGACCATGCGCGCTGTGGCGGCGAAGCTGGATGTCCCCCACTCGTGGGTGTGCAAGATCGAGACCGGCGAGCGGCGGCTGGATGTCTGCGAATACCTTGCCCTATGCCAGGCGATCGGTTGCGACTACCAGAAGGGGATGCGTACGCTCATGGACGCGAGTGGATGAAAGGCGTAAGGGTGACGCACCCAGAGAACAGGGGCACGGCCATTCCCAACCTTCGTGCCCTTTGTGCCTTTGTGTGCGCAAAAAGTGCAATGCCACTTGTGGCCGGGTTAATCCGCCGTTCGGGATGGCTGTCTCTCCTTGAACGCATACGGCACGACCAGCACAGGACACCCCGCCCTGCGCACCACCTTGCCGGTCACGTTTCCGAGCAACCACTGCGTGATCGCGCCGCGCCCTTGACGTCCGATCACAATCAGATCCGAATTGTCTAGGGCGGCGAAGTCGAGAATCACCCGCGCTGCGTCGCCGATGCGCATCTCCACCTCAAACGTCACGCCCTCCGGCACGTATGGACGGTAATCGGCATCGATCGTCCGATCGATATCCTCACGCGCTTTCGCATCCATGTCGCCCACTTCATAGATGTACCCCTTCCAGAACTGCGCGTCCGGTTCGGGAATCACATGCAGCAGCGTCAGCGTGCAACCGGCGTTGCGGACCGCGGCGTTAATCGCAAAGCCAAAGGCGAACCTCGCATTATCGGAGAAGTCCGTGCAGAAGAGGATTCTCCGGTAACGATCGACATGCAAGCCTGATTCATTCATGACGTCCTCCTTTTCCTGACCATAACTTCAAAGTTGAAAGTTGAGCGTTGAGCATTGAACGTTTTTAACGCTGAACGCTGAACGTCGAACGCTGAACGCTGAACGCTGAAAAGACCCAAAGCATCACTCCAGTGCCGACGGCAACCACGTTGCAAGCTGCGGAAAGATCATCAGCAGCACGCCGGCGACCGCCAGTGCCAACAGGAAGGGCATGGCACCGCGGAACACCGTCTGCAGCGGCAGACTGCGCTCAATGCCGCTTACGACATACACATTGACCCCGACCGGCGGCGTGATGACGCCCATTTGCGTCACCAGCACGATGATGACGCCAAACCAGATCGGATCATATCCCAACCCGATCACCACCGGATAGAAGATCGGAACCGTAAGCAGAACCAGCGCCAGCGAGTCGATAAAACAACCCGCAACCAGATAGAAGAGAATGATCAAAATGATGATGACAGTCGAAGGCACCGGTAGATGGGTCAACCAGCCGGCAAACTGCATGGGCATCCCGGTCACCGCCAAAAAGTGGCCGAACACGGTCGCCCCGGCCACGATCACCATCACCATGCACGAGGTCCTGACGGTTTCCTGCGCAGCCTGCCAAAGCTTGGCGACGGACACGTTGCGACCGGCAACGGCAATCACCACGCTACCGGCCGCACCCATGGCCGCCGCTTCGGTTGCCGTGAACCAACCGGCAAACATTCCGCCCATCACGAAGACAAAGAGAATCAGCGTCTCAATCACACCGCCCAGCTTGCGGAAACGTTCGCGCCACGACACGCGCGAAGTCGGCGGCGCCAACCGGGGATTCAGCCAGCACTGCAGGCTGATGACCCCGCAAAAGAGTACGGAAACCATAATACCGGGGATCACGCCGGACATAAAGAGCTTACCGATCGACTGCTCGGTCAAGATGCCGTACACAATGAAGACCACACTGGGCGGAATCAGCATTCCCAAACCACCACCAGCCGCGACCGTGCCGCTGGCCAGCGCATCGTCGTACTTGTAGCGCCGCATCTCCGGCAACGCCACCGCCGCCATGGTCGCCGCCGTAGCCGGCCCCGAACCGCAGATCGCTCCGAACGCCGCACACGCACCGACGGTCGCCATCGCCAAGCCGCCGCGCAGACCGGAAAGCCAACTGTTCGCCGCCGCGAACAGACGTCGGCTGATCCCGCTGTGAAACGCGACCTGCCCCATAAAAACAAACAGCGGGATGACCGTCAGGTTATAGTTTGCGAAGACATCGTACAGGTCAGCAGACAGCATCGCTAGCGCTGCTTTGCCGGAAATGACCAGCGCGTAACCCGTCACGCCCACCACCGCCATCGCGATCGCCACCGGCAGGCTGCATACCAGCAGCACGACCAACGCGATAATCCCGAAAACACCGATTGCTGTCGGAGTCATGCGCGCACCAACTCCCGGCCCGGATAGACCAAATGAAACACGACCACCAATGCCGCGACAGCAAACGAAATCGCCATCAGCCACGGCACCCAGCAGATCGGCAGTTCAATCGTATCGGTCACTTGGCCGCTCCTTAGAAAGCGCAGACCGTAGCCGACACTTTCGTACGCCGCCAAGAGAAAGCCGCCGATCATCAGTAACCGCATCAGGGAGTCCACCGCTAGACGCCAGCGCCGATTCAGGCGCTGAAAGAAGTATTCAATCGCGACGTGCCCCTTCATAGCGGTTGTCACCGGCAACGCACACGCGATGGTGATCGCACCGGCGACACGCACCACGTCATACGCGCCCTTGACCGGCATTCCGCACACACGCAACACCACGTCCAGACACGTCACAGTCATCATCACCAGCAACCCGACCACCGAAACTGCCGTCATGACACGTCCAACCCACACCACCGCCCGCCAGAAAGGCCCTAGCGGCATTCTTACCGGTCTTCGCATGATTTACTTCCCACTCACCGCGCGTGCCTCTGCCACCTGTTTCTTGAGAGCCTCCAGAAAAGCCGCACCGGGCAGCCCCTTCGCGTCCGCGCCAGCGGCATAACCGGCGAGCAGCGGTGCTACACGTGCCGTCCACGCGGCCTGCTCCTCGGCACTCAACTCAACAGTCGAGCGTTTCAGATCTTTGACGAACGCGAGTCCTTCAGCGTCCGCCTCGTTCCAAGCCTGGCCGTGCTTCACGACCCATTCAGCCGACACTTCCTCGATGGCGCGCTGCGCCTCGGGCGGCAATGTGGCCCACTTCTCCTTGTTCATCACCACAAAAAAGGAGGTCGTGTATCCGACACAACGCGAATCCGTCAGGCTTTGGATCACCTCACCCTGCTTCCAGCCCTTGAGTGTCTCCACCGGACAGAAAGTCGCCTCGACCACCCCTTTCTGCAGCGCTTCGTAGGTCTCGCCCTGCGGCATGCTGATCGGCGACCCGCCGAGGCTCTCCACGATTTTAGAACAGAAGCCAGTGGCGCGGACCTTCATGCCCTTGAGATCGGCCAGCCCGGCCACCGGTTTTTTGGAGGCCAGTATGCCGGGACCGTGCGCATGGACATAGAGCAACTTGGTGTCTTGCACCTCAGCCGGATTAAACTGAGCGGTAAGCGCGTTCACGATCCGCGTGGCACTGATTCCATCCGGGTATCCCACCGGCAGATCCAAGCCCTCCAGCAGCGGAAAACGCCCGCGCGTGTAGGCGAAGGCGCTCATGCCCAGATCCGACACGCCGTCCACCACACCCTGATAGCATTGATCAGCCTTGGTCAGTACCCCGCCCGCAAACACCGTGATCTTCACCTTACCTTCGGAGCGCTCTTCGACTGCCTTGGCCCACTCGCCGGCCAGTTTGGCCTGCACATGGGTCGGCGGGAAAAAGACGCTATAGGTCAACGTCACCGGTTTCGCGGCACCCGCCGCAGTGCCGTCTTGCCGACCGCACCCGCAGACCGCCAACACACTTAAGAGAGCCGACACACTCACGAGATAAGTTGTTTTCATGCGCCATAGTATAGTCCCGTCCCGCCTCCGTAGACAACATGATTTTCGCGTAGAATGCTAGGATTTTGCTACTTTGACCCGATTTCGCTTGATCGTGAAAGCGTATAGGCGTTAAGCTACGGGCGATCTATCCCCTGTATCTTTAGGTGAAGAACGATTCGCACGACGAAAGGAGATTGACATGATCCGTCATTATGTCCGTAGTTCATGTTTGGCCGCGTTTGTGATCCTGGCAACCGTGAGCGCTGTCTCGGCAGTAGACTCTGTTTGGATTGGAGGTGCCACAGGCTCGTGGACAGACGCCGCCAACTGGTCGGACAGCGTGCCGCAAGCCGCGTCCGACACGGCAACCTTCAACACCCCGGCGGTTGTCACGATCCCGGCAAGCATCACGCTGAAAACGATCTTCGCCAATGCCCCGGCCACCGTCACGGTCGCGGCGGGTGCAACGCTCGCCCTCTCGAACGGCGGCGGCGATATTCTGGTCGCCAGTGCGGACTTCACACTCGACGGCGCTGGCGAGGTCACGATCTCGCGTACCGGCACATCCACCACCGATTTTGCGAATATCAAGCCAGCGGCAGGCACCACCCTCACAATCGCCGCCCGCATCACCGGCGTGGAGGGTTCGGGCGTCGAGTTGAACTCGGCGGGTACCCTGCTGCTGACGAATCCCGGCAACTCCTTCACAGGGACAACCCGCATCTCGACGGGCAACGGCACCGTCGTGTTCACCGATCCCGCCGCACTGGGCGTGACGGCCGCACGCTCCGACGGCAATCCGTCGAAATTCGTTTACACCGGCACCTCGCAAGCCACGCTAACGCTCCCCGTCCAACTCAGCGCCGGCAGCACGTCGTTCGAAAACGCAGGCGGCGGTCCCTTGACCTTCAGCGGTGCCATCGCCCCCATTTCGTCCGGAACCAAAACGCTGACCTTCAGCGGCACGCAGACCAACATCCTCAGCGGCACGCTCTCCAACGGCACCGGTTCCTTGAGTGTCTTCGTAGCAGGCGGCGGCACGCTCGTTTTCTCCGGTACGGCCACTGACAACGCCTTTACCGTCAACGAAGGCGGCACGCTGGCAGTCGGTCCCGGCGCGACCTTCAACACCACCTTGCTCACTTGTCAGGCAGGCAGTACCCTAGCGTTCAACCCGGCGGCGGCAGACAATTTTGCCGTCACCCTGCCGCTGACCAACGCGCTCAACGGTGCCGGTGTCCGCTGGTTGATCCCGAACGCCCCCTCTGCTTCGACCGTCACCGTACCGACGCTCGAACGTGTCACAGGTGCCACTCTGGACGTCGTGGCTCCGGCGCTGGGCACCCCTTCCAACCGACTCGTGATCCAGAACCTGACCCCCGGCCCGCTGCCCGCCTGGTTCACCGTCAACGGCCAGCCCGCCGTTTATGATGCCACGTTGGGCGTGTTGGCTGCGAGCGCTACCGGCCCAACCGTTTCCCTGACGGCTCTCGGTCCTTCCGTGATCCCGGACGACGCGACCGCCGCCGCCGTCATCGACGCCGCCGGCACAGCGGGCGGCATCACGCTTGCCGCTGACCCCACGCACCTCTTCTCGCTCACGCAACAACATGCGGACAATCCTGCGACCGTCGATCTCGGCGGGCAGACCCTCGCCGCTTCACTTGTTGCCATCGACGCGAACGGCAACAACCTGACACTCGCCAACGGCACGCTGACCACGCCCTCCGCCCAGACCCCGCCTAGCGGCGCTGCCGTGCTACCTACGCTTCCGGCCGCCCCGCTGGCCTGGTACGACCTCGCCGACGCCGCGACCGTCACCACCGATGCCGACGGCCGCATCACACTGGTGGCCAACAAAGGCTCGCGCGGCAGCGAGTTGGACGCCGCCGTGCCTGGCGACCGTATCGGACCGCGTTATGTCCCGGGAGCAGTCAACGGACTCGGAGTCGCGCGAGCCGACGGCATCGAGCCGCCACAGGGGCTCGCCTCGCTTGGCACCCCCGGCATCTCCGGTAAGGCCCCGCGCACCACCTTTTTGGTCGCAGCGCGCCATCCCACCTCGCGAAACAACTTCTACGCCCTCTATCTTGGCTCCGATGCCGGCAACAACCAAGACTTCACCATTTGCGAACGGTTGATCGCCACGTCGTTCTCCACCAAGGCCAACGATCTCGATATCAACATACCTTCACCTGTCGGGCACAACGTGCTGACCTTTATCTCGGGCATTGACGGCACACCCGACGCCGGCGCGGGATACCGCAACGGCAAGCTGCTCGGCACCAAGATCTTCGCCTTTGCCACGGTCGACGCCCCCATCCACCTGCTGCATCGTCCGAAAACCTCAGCCAACTTCTCTGGCCCCGGCGACGTAGCCGAAGCGCTTGTCTTCGACTACACGCTCTCTGATACCGACCGCGCGGCTGTCGAAGCCTACCTTATGCAGAAATGGGGGATCTCCGCGCAGCGCGATGGGACGTTGCTGGCATTGCGTAACGACAACCCAGACGCCGAATTGACCGTCACGGCCAACGTGGCCGACGCCTACGGCACGCACCTCGCGCTCGCCAAGTCCGGCCCCGGCAACGTGACGCTCGGTGGTCCGCTCGACTTCACCGGCTCGCTCCTGATCCGAGACGGACTCCTCACGCTTGACATACCTGCCGACCGTTCC
>Ga0208694_1004225_pt1 | contig 13185 bp, 10 predicted proteins | sample AD_UKC078_MetaG_FD_184442 | JGI IMG/M metagenome (GOLD analysis project Ga0208694, IMG submission 184442) | Active sludge microbial communities of municipal wastewater-treating anaerobic digesters from USA - AD_UKC078_MetaG (SPAdes) (version 2) | ecosystem: Engineered > Bioreactor > Anaerobic >...
TGGTTTGCCGCAGCCCTCTTCCTGGCCCTGGCCATCGCTTACGGCGTCAACCGCTGGGGCGAGGAGCTGTACACCGTCCAGAGCACCATGCTTATCAGCGATGAGGAGTACGGCGGCGGCTTCGCCGAAATGGACAAGGTCATCCCCGGCGGCGACATCTTCCGCCCGCGCCAGAACCTCAAAAACGAGATAGGCATCCTCAAATCGTTCGACCTCAACCATAAGGTGATGTACAGGCTCACCGATTTTCACGTGGTCTACACCGCCGTCGGCCGGAGGGGCATAGCCGAGAGCCGGATGTACCGCAACTCACCCTTCGTGGTAAAGCTTGACACCGCCACCGTCCGGTTCCAGCCGGGCAAGAGAGTGGACATAAAAATCCTCTCACCTGAGAAATTCCTCATGACCATTGAGGCAGACGACTACGAGGCAGAACACAGCTTCGGAGAAAAATTCGACCGGTTTGGCTTCGACTTCACCATCGTGCCGCGCAGCAGCGAACTATCGCCCTTTGAGCCTGACGGCTCGAACAGGTACTGGTTCTATGTTGCCACCCCGGCAGCACTGGCAAACAGGTACCGCTCGCGGCTTTCAGTGGAGCCGATAGAGGAGGAAGCCACCCTTGTGACACTCACCATCAGCGGCCTGGTGCCTGAGCAGGAGGCTGATTACCTGAACACCCTGATGGATGAATACAGGAAACTTGGGCTTGACTGGAAGAACGAGGCCGCGGAGAACACAATCAGGTTCATCGACAGCCAGCTTGGGTTTATCTCCGACTCGCTTCGCAGCGCCGAGGATGACATGGAAAACTTCCGCCTCAATAACCGCTTCGTGGACCTCACCACCGAAGGGAACCTCGTGCTGCAGCGCCTCGAACGGTTCGAGAACGAAAAAAACACCCTCAACCTCCAGGCGCAATACTACGAGTACCTGAAGGAGTACCTCGTCTCGCGCAACGAGAGCGGACTGATTGTCTCGCCAAGCATCATGGGCGTCACTGATCCGATGCTCATACGACTGGTAGAGGAGCTCTCCAACCTCCAGCTGCAGCAGAAACAACTTGGGTTCATGGTGAAGGACGACCTGCCGGCGGCTAACCTCATTACCGGCAATGTCGACCGGGCCAGGGCTGCGCTCCTCGAGAACGTGAACAACAGCATCAACCAGCTGAAGATATCTGCCGGCGACGTCCAGGCGCGCATAGCTGATGTCGAGCGACAGCTGGGACGGCTTCCCGGTACGGAGAGAAGGCTGATACAGATTCAGCGCGACTTCGATCTGAACAACACAGTATATAATTTCCTCCTTGAAAAGAAGGCTGAGGCGGGCATTGCAAGGGCATCGAGGGTTTCTGACAGCAGGGAGATAGACCGGGCCGAGGCGTACAATGCCGTTCGCGTCAAGCCGCGTGCAAGACAGAATTACATGATGGCGCTGATCCTCGGGCTGCTGCTGCCGGCGCTGGCCATAGTGCTGATCGACCTGCTGAATAACAAGGTGATTGACAAAAAGGATGTTGAAAAGGCCACGAAGGCGCCGATACTCGGGTTTATCAGCCATAACAGCTACGGCTCCGAGATGCCAGTGGCGGAGAAGCCAGGCAGCACGCTTGCCGAGAGTTTCCGCAGCATACGCACTTCGCTGAAGTACTTCATCCCCGACGATCAGCCGGCAGTGATTGCCATCACCTCGACCATCAGCGGTGAGGGGAAGACCTTCGTGGCGGTGAACCTGGCGTGCATCATGTCTATGCTCGGCAGGAAGACTCTGCTGGTGGGCCTCGATCTGCGTAAGCCGCGAATACACAGAATCCTCGGGCTGCACAACAACGAGGGGATGAGCACCCTTCTCAGCGGCAACAGCAAGTTTGACGAGATCATCCAGAAGACATCCATCGAGAACCTCTGGTTTGCCAGTGCCGGTCCCGTTCCGCCCAATCCTGCCGAGCTCATAGAGCGAAGGAGCATGACCGAATTCCTCGAGAAAGCGAAGAAGCAGTTTGATTACATCATCATTGACACACCTCCTGCTGCCGTTGTCACCGATGCGCTGGTGCTTGCCGGCCGTGCCGACATGACCCTTTTTGTTGTGCGGCAGCGCTACACCGAGAAGAGCACTCTTCATCTCATCGACGAGATCTACATGAACAAGGAGATCAAGAATCCCGGCGTCATTGTGAATGATATCTCGATGTCAGGTTATTACGGTTACGGTCTCCGTTACGGATACACCATGGGATATTCCTACGGCTACAATTACGGTTACAAGTATTACGGTCACACCCCGTACGGCAGAGGCGCCCGCAACAACGCCGGCTCCTACTACAAGGAAGACTAGACCCTGACAAATGAAGGGTTTCCTCAACGCTCATTATAAGCGGAAGATTGAATCTCTTCCACAGAATCTGCAACCTGCGATTTATCAACCCCGGTCCTCGCAATTCGCAAATCACAAATCCGCCAGAGGGCGGACACAGTCGCAAATCGCTAATTCCAAATCTGCCCGTCGCCTGGCAATACTGGTAGACAGGAGAAACTGGGCTTACCATGAAAAAGCTCTCGAAAAGGCACAATACATCGGCGACGAATGGCAGACTGAAATCTTCTTCCTGGAGGACAACCCGAAGATTGATCCCGCTAAGTTTGATTTGCTTTACAATTTCAACCATACCCCCTCGAAGTATGATGAGTTGTTCCACGGCCGGCTGATCAAGGGTTTGTACAGTCATTATTACCTGGGTTCATTTACCCCCTGGAGGTATATCTACAGGATGGTGAAGCATGCTTCGGTGCTGGTTGTTGCCAACCGGAAGCAGGCTGAAGAGATCAGGCCCTTTTTCAGGAACACCGTGGTGTTGCCCGACGGGGTGGATACGGAGAAGTTTTATCCTGAGCGTGAGCGTACGGGCAATGATATTGTTGCCGGCTGGAGTGGCAATCCCGACCGCCGGCTGAACGGCAGCAGGGTAAAAAGATTCTACGAGGTGGTTGAACCCGCCTGCCGGGCGGCAGGGGTGGAGCTGAAGGTAGGGTGGAACATGACCAGGGAAGAGTTACGAAGGATGTACAATGATGTTGATGTGGTTCTCATAGGCTCACGCACAGAGGGCAATCCGTTGTGCCTGTTTGAGGCCGGCGCCTGTGGCCGCACCGTCATCGCCACCAGCGTAGGAGCGGTACCTGAAGTTATTGAAGATGGCATTGACGGTTTCATCATTGACTCAACCCTCTCTGACCTTCAGACCTCAGACCTTCTGACCCTCAGACTTAAGTGGTGCCAGGAGCATCCCGCAGAAACCCGCCTGATGGGCCTGCGTCTCCGCAACAAAATCCTCTCCACCCGAACCCCCGCCATCACCGGCGCAGCATTTAAGGACCTCCTCAACCGCCTGATTACCAGCTAATCCACTATTGCCTACTGTCCCGATCCGCCATCCGGCGGATCGAGGATCCTCGGCCCCGGTTTTCGGGGCCGGGACCTACTGCCTACTGCCTATTGGGCTGCCATCAGATAGAAAACTATCTCACTAAAATTGAATGAGCAGAATGTAAAATTTTATCTATATTTGGCAATCTAAGCTGTCCACTGATGGCAGCCCAATCAAGGGGAAGAGTTGACATAAATATAGAGCCGTGAACAAATGATCGGCTCATGCTTTATTTAAAAGAACTTCAGCTTGTTAGGCACTTCACCCGATGTGACTGACCAACCGGAGGATTATCAAAACCCCAGATTCCCGGCCCCCCGGCCAGCAGCAAAAACTATATATTTTAACCATCCCTGACCGCAGGACTGCACGACCGCAAGACGGAGCGAAGCGACAGACCTTCAGACCTCAGACCTTCAGACCTTCAGACATCAGACCTTCAGACCCTCAGACCCTGACCATGGAAACCACCAAAAAATCCCCCACCCCCCCTTCAGACGACATCGACCTGATGCGCTATGTCTCCCTCTTCCTCAGCAACTGGCTCTGGATAGCCGCAGCCCTCTTCATAGCCCTGGGTGTAGCCTATATCTACAACCGCTACTCACAGAGAGCCTATAACGTTAAGAGCACACTGCTGATAAAGGAGCAGCAGACCAGCGGGGCCATTGCCAACATGGAGCAGATCTTTGCCGGAAACGTGTATAATCCCTATCCTAACCTCGATGATGAGGTGGCTATACTTCAGTCATACACTCTTAACTACCGGGTGATAGAAGAGATGCCTGAGACACATGTGGCCTATATCCCTGTCGGAAGAAACGGCATCCAGGGACAGAGAACATACAAATCATCTCCATTCGTTCTCAGGAAACTTGCCGGCAAACAGCCTGAGGGTGTCCATATGACGATCAGGTTCACTGAAGACGACAGATACACAGTTGAGATTGATGAGGATCAGCTGGCGGAATGGAAGAAGAATAACAGTACATCTGCACAGGCAGAGGAGATCAATGCCGAAAAAGAATATTTACCTGGAGAACCATTCAGCCAGGGAGGATTCAGTTTTGTGGCAGAGTGGCGCGACAGCACAAAAGCCATCACAGGTGAGAAAAACCGCTGGCTGGTTTGGTTTGAGTCGCTTCCGGCACTGACTAATGCTTACCGCTCCAGCCTTAAGGTTGAGCCGGTCAAGGAATACGCCTCGGTATTCACCCTGTCATTCGACGGCTATTCACCCCAGCAGGGAACCGACTACCTCAATACCCTCATGAAACTGTACATCCTCCAGGGAATGGAGTGGAAGAGCAGGGCGGCGGATAACACAATAAACTTCATTGAGGCACAGCTCGGACTCATATCTGACTCTCTAAGGCTGGCTGAAAATACCATGGAGAGCTTCCGGCTCAACAACAGGTTCGTGGACCTCACCCTCGAAGGTACTCTTGTTCTTGAGAAGCTTGAGAAGCTGGAGGGGGAAAAGAACATGCTTGGACTGCAGGAGCAATATTACAAGTACCTGCTTGATTACCTCGGGGAAAGGGAAAACAGTGAAACTATCATCTCGCCAAGTGTTATGGGTGTCACCGACCCTGTCCTGGTAAAGCTTGTTGAGGAATTTTCCAAACTACAGCAGGAACGCAAAAAGGTTACCTTTACTGTCAATGATGATCTTCCTCAGGTCCGGCTGATGGATCAGAAGATTGAGGATGCCCGTGCAGCTCTGCGCGAGAATGTAAATAACACAATCAATCAGCTCAGCCTGACAATGACAACCATTAACGGACGTATTGCAGCAGCTGAGAAAGAGCTGGGACGACTGCCCGGAACTGAAAGGCGACTGATAGGCATACAGAGAAAATTTGACCTTAACAACTCTGTTTATACTTATCTCCTGGAACGCCGTGCAGAGGCAGGCATTGCCAAGGCTTCACAGATAACCGATAACCGTATCATTGATGAAGCCATGGTGCATAACAGCGCCCAGATAAGACCGAAGTCGATGAAGAACTACCTGGTTGCAATTCTTCTCGGACTTCTTGTGCCAATGGCCCTTATAGTCATCTTTGACCTGCTTAATAACAAGATAATCGGCAAGCATGATATTGAACGACTGACCAAAGCCCCTATAATAGGATACATAAGTCACTCCGATTACCATGTTGAGGATCCGGTGGCAGAAAAACCCGGCAGTACTCTGGCTGAGAGTTTCAGGGCAGTGCGCACATCGCTGGCTTTCTATACCGGCCAGACAGAATGCCCTGTGATAGTTGTCAGCTCGCCTGTCAGCGGAGAGGGAAAGACCTTCGTCTCGGTTAACCTCGCAACAATAATATCCATGATGAACAAGAAGGTGCTGATAGTGGGACTCGACATGCGTAAGCCTCGCGTGCATGCCATCCTGAAGGCTGTCAACGGTCATGGCATGAGTCAGTTTCTCAGTGGCAGCGCCACCTTTGATGAGGTGATCGTCCCCACAGAGATAGAGAACCTATGGTTTGCACCGTCAGGACCGGTACCACCCAATCCTGCAGAGCTCATAGGTTCACCTAAGATGACAGAGTTTATTGCGTTGGCCAGGAATGAGTTTGATGCTGTCATTATTGACACACCCCCGGTAGGGATTGTAACAGACGCCCTTCTGCTCAACCAGCTTGCCAACATCACCCTCTTCGTTGTGAGGCAGAGATATACCACACGAGGGTCTGTTCAGCTTCTTGACGAGATCTATCGCAAGGGAGAGATGTCAAACGTTGCCATTATCGTGAATGATATTTCAACGGCTGGTTATTATGGTTACGGACTCCGTTACGGCTACTCACTCGGTTACGGCAGTCGTTACTATGACCCCGGCAACTACTACTCTAAAGGTACCGGCAAATCCTCCGGCTACTACACCAATGACTGAAAACCCCTGACCTTAAGACTTCAGACCTTCAGACATGTCGAAATGAGAACAAACCTAACTCTTTTACTTCTACTGACCTGCATAACAGGAGCCTACGCTCAGCCTAACGATCGCATTGCCAAAACCCCTAAGGTAAACTACGACTGGCAACCGGGATTTGTAAGCATAACGGAAGCAACTTATGCATTTGGATTAGCTCAGGTTACAGATGAATTGTCCCGCTACTACTATGGTATTACAACCATTGCCGGTTATCAGTTCATGAGAAATGTCAAGGCAGGTGCAGGTGTTGGAATCCATGTGCATAATGAAGGCACACTATACCCGCTGTTCATAGATGTGAGGTTTAATCTCAATGCACAGGAAATAGTGCCTTATATTTCTGGTGCCGGGGGATTATTGTTTGATTTTACGGACCTGAACAATGAAACCAGACTCTTCATTAATCCTTCCGCAGGATTGCGTTATATTGCTGCCAACAGAACGGCAGTGACCTTTTCTACGGGATTAATAGTAACAACCGGTGGCTCCTCCCAGCGCAAGTCATTCGTCAACTTCAAGCTCGGGATCGAACTAAAAGGTAAAAATTAAGAATATCATGAAAAAATTCTCTGTCTTTGTCCTTCTGATCATTCTGATGACGTCCTGGGCCCCGGCACAGGTAGTCACAGAACGTTGCTGGCACCTTGACCATCTGCAGTTTCTGGATCATCAGCAGAATTACTGGAGGAGCCATAAACTCTTCACAACCGCTGAACAGCCAATGTACTCAGGTGGGTTATACAACATCACTGAAGCCCACTACGGGTTTGGATTGGAAATCATTGAGCCTCCCTTCGCTCATCACTATACAGGGGCTACAACGGCATTTGGATATAGATTGAAAGGTGGTTTTGCCCTGGGCGGGGGAACAGGTTTCTTTAAGTACAATGACGGATATACAGTACCTCTTTATGCTGATATGAGGTATTTTCTCGGCAGGCAGAGAGTACAGTTCTTTTTGGCCATGCCGGCGGGATTCCTGTTGAACTTTGACAACTTCAGGGATTATTCAAAAGTCTTTGCCAATCCTGGCCTGGGACTGATTGTGCCAATTCTTAAAAACACACATCTTTCCTTTTCCACAGGTCTCTTCACCCAGATTGATCGGGACATCTTTGATGATCCCAGCTTTGGGGGACCCTGGCATGACAGCTTCATCAACCTGAAGCTGGGATTACTGTTCGGGTGGTAGAGACGCATGATACTCATCCGGAAAGAAGCCGAATACTCTTCAATAATCTGACCGGAGTTCCTGGCAGAAATGTAACCCGGGATCTTTAATCGGATTTAAACACAAGCCCGATAAATACTTTTTTAATTCCATCTAAACAAATAACTAAATTATAATTTGTAAATTAGTCGCCAGAGTCATTCAACCGTTAATAAAAAGGACCATCATGAAAAGACTTTACACCGTTGCCATTCTCATACTCCTGGCAGCTTCATACGCCAGTGCTCAGATAGTTACTGAACGCTGCTGGCATCTTGATAAGGTTCAGTTCCTCGAGCACAAACAGGATTTTTGGAGATCTCATAAGATGTTTTCTACTTCAGCCAGAATATATGCAGGATCAACTGGAGGTTTCTATAATCTGACAGAAGTCCAATATGGATTTGGTCTTAGTGTCATTAGTGTGCCGTTCTCACATCATTACGCCGGCATTACATCTACTGCAGGATGGCGTTTCGGTGGCGGTCTTGCTCTTGGAGGAGGCCTGGGATATTATCAGTATAATGATGGATATGGGGTGCCTGTTTTTGCTGATATTAGATATTTTATGGGCAAACAAAGGGTGAAGTTTTTCTTTGCTGTGCCAGGAGGTGTATTGTTGAATTTTGATGACTTTCAGAATTATTCCAGAATTTTCGCTAATCCAAGCCTTGGAATTATTGTGCCTCTTGCCAGGAATACTCATCTCTCCTTCTCAGCCGGACTTTTTTCAATGGCAGACCGTGATTTCTTTAATACACCGGGAACACCTCCAGCCTGGCGTGACTCATTTGTTAATATGAGGCTCGGCCTCCTCTTCGGCAAATAATAATCCTGGATTTATCCTGGTATTTATCTTTTCATCCTCGTACCCCGGGGTCTGAGACCCCGGGCTCTGAAAAATTATATGGCTTCTCTTGACCTGATCGTGGGCGCCCGCCCCAACTTCATGAAGATTGCACCTCTCATCAGGGCAATCCGTGCTTATAATGAAAAACTACCTTCAGGCGATTCGCGCCGTGACCTGTTACAGTTCAGGCTGGTGCACACCGGCCAGCACTATGACCGAAACATGAGTGGTTCTTTTTTTGACGACCTTGGCATTCCCGAACCTGATATCAATCTGAATGTGGGCAGCGGTACCCAGGCAGAACAGACTGCGGGCATCATGCTTGGTTACGAGAAGCTGCTGACGGAGAAGAAACCCGATCTGTGCATTGTGGTGGGCGACGTCACATCAACAATGGCATGCGCCATCGCTGCAAAAAAAATGCTGGTGCCTGTGGCACATATAGAAGGGGGTATACGGTCAGGTGATATGAGCATGCCTGAGGAGATTAACCGCATTGTGACTGACAGCATAACCGACTGGTTTTTTACTACTTCTGAAACAGCAAATGAAAACCTCCGGCGAAGCGGAGTCACTGAAACCCGGATCCTCTTCGTGGGTAACACTATGATAGACACGCTGCTGGACAGCCGTCCGAGATTCAGGAAACCGGCAATATGGGATGAGCAGGGACTGATTGAAAAGAGATTTATTGTCCTTACCCTGCACCGCCCCAACAATGTTGATGACCCTGCCAACCTTAAACACCTCCTTGACGAGATATCAGACACCTCGGGAGGAATACCGATTATCTTTCCTGTTCACCCCAGGACAAGAAAGATACTGAGTGATAACGGGATAAAGATCAGTCCGGTGCTGCATCTGACTGACCCCATGGGTTATCTCGAGTTCAATTACCTCGTTGAGAGGGCGATGGCAGTGATCACTGACTCCGGCGGCATAACAGAGGAGACAACGGTCATGGGTGTGCCCTGCATGACCCTGCGCAACAGCACCGAGCGACCCGAGACGGTTACCATAGGCACTAACGAGCTGCTGGGTACCGATCCCGATGCCATCGCACCGGCAATGCATAAGCTTCTCTCCGGGAACTGGAAGAAAGGCAGCATACCACCTCTCTGGGACGGCCACACCGCCGAACGCATAATTGAGATTATAAGTACTTTATTTGACCGCAAGACTGCATGACTGCAGGACCGCAGGACATTATTTTAAGTATATGAATATTTCAATAGTTGGAACAGGATATGTCGGCTTGGTAACCGGCGCCTGCTTCGCCGAACTGGGCGCCACCGTTTGGTGCATTGACACCAATACAGATAAAATTGCCGGACTCAACAATGGCATCATCCCCATCTATGAACCGGGCCTTGACGACCTGGTGCACCGAAACGTGAAGGCCGGCAGGCTCTTCTTCTCCACTGATCTGACGGAGAGCCTCAATGAGGTTGAGATGCTCTTCATTGCCGTGGGTACACCACCGGGAGAGGACGGCAGCGCGGACCTCAGCCACGTTCTGGCTGTGGCAAAAAAGATAGGACAGAACCTTGAGAAATACCTACTGGTGGTCACAAAAAGTACTGTCCCTGTCGGTTCATCAAAGTTGGTCAGAGGCAAAATTGAACAGGAGCTCGAAAAACGAGGTAAGAAAATTGAATTTGATGTTGCATCCAATCCCGAGTTCCTGAAGGAGGGTGCTGCCATCGATGACTTCATGAAGCCTGACCGTGTGGTGGTGGGTGTGGAGAGCGAGAGAGCAAAAGAACTTATGACAAGGCTCTATGCACCAATGTTACTGAGTAACTTCAGGGTCATTTTCATGGATATCCCCTCGGCGGAGATGACCAAGTACGCTGCCAATGCCATGCTTGCGACACGCATCAGCTTCATTAACGAGATTGCCAATCTGTGCGAGAAAGTGGGTGCTGACGTGGCCATGGTCAGGAAGGGCATTGGATCTGACTCCCGCATTGGCAGCAAGTTCCTCTATCCCGGACCCGGTTTTGGAGGATCATGCTTCCCGAAAGATGTCAAGGCGCTGATAAAAACGGGGAAGGATCATAAGTCACCATTAACCCTTCTGGAATCAGTAGAGGCTATCAATGAGCGTCAGAAGAAAGTGCTTTTCACAAAATTCAGTGACTGCTTCGGTGGGAAGATTGAGGGCAAGAGAGCAGCCATCTGGGGACTTTCATACAAGCCTGGCACCGATGATATGCGCGAGGCACCATCGCTGACACTGATCAGCCAGCTCATTGAAGCGGGATGCACCGTGAAGGCCTATGACCCCGTCGCCATGGATGAGGCCAGGTTCAGGCTTGGAGACTCCATTGAATATGCAGACGATATCTATGACACAGTCAGGGGTGCAGATGTTCTTTTCCATGTCACTGAATGGAAAGAGTACCGTATGCCCGATTGGGAGAAGATCAAAAAGCTGATGAAAACCCCTCTCCTCATCGATGGCCGCGGCGTTTTCGACAAAACCACCCTCGAAGGCATCACCTACCTGAAAATTGGATAAAAAGCCACTTTTACTCATTTCTTAGGACCGCAAGACCGCACGACTGCAAGACAAAAACTTGACTTGTATTTGGTATTTTCCTAAATTAGTAGGGTCTGATAAACTCTACAAAACATGAAAAAGTTAGCTATTCTTGCAGCATTAACAGTATCAGGCATTCTGCTGACTGGCTGTGCCACTGTTAAGATCTACTCTGACGCGGGACTCAAAAACGAGACCGGACTCCGCTTCTACACTCTCAAGCCCTACCTGCTGGTAGAATACCTTGCAGAAAAGGATAAAACGGTTAAAACATCCGTGATTTATCTGCCTGACCTTTCCGATCCCCAGTTCATGGTGCTGAAACCGGGCGTCGGCTCCAGTGAGCTGAAGATGGCATTTAAGAACAGCGCCCTGGAGTCGTACGGTGTTGCTGTCGACTCACAGCTGCCTGAAAGCATGGAAGCCTTTGCAGCAATGCTCTCCAAAAGTGCCTATGCGGCACAAGCCTTCGAAGGCGCGCCACCCTATGCATCCTCGGAGGAAGGTGAATTTCCGACTGATCCGGGTGACTCATTCAGGCTGTTCGAGATAATAACTGGTCCATCCGGCTCAACTTTGAAAGAAGTAGTTATAGCAGGCAATAACAACCCGGGGTTATGAAGAACAGGATACTCAATCGCAAGATATGGGTCAGCGGAGTGCCGCACAAGGTAGGCACCGGCTGGCTCGCCCCGCAACCCGACCTGCGCGACTACACAACGTTACACCGTCAGATAACGGCGTTTAACAGAAAGCTGAAATTCCCCTCCCCGACCGCAAGACCGCAAGACCGCAGGACTGCAGGACAGATCGATCTAAGGGAATACTGTTCACCTATCGAAAACCAGTTGGAATTGGGAGCATGTACAGCCCACGCCGCAGCGGGCATAGTGGAGTATTTCGAGAAACGTGCCTTCGGAAAACATATTGACGCCTCAAGGCTCTTTCTCTACAAGACAACACGCAACCTGATGCAGGTCTCGGGCGACACCGGCGCCTGGCTCCGCGAAGCCATGGGTGCCCTTGTCCTCTGCGGTGTGCCGGACGAGAAGTACTGGCCCTACAAGATAAAGGACTTTGACAAGGAGCCTACAGGCTTTGTATATGCACTGGCCGAGAACTACTCTACAGTCAAATATTTCTGTCACGATCCGCAGGGCTCGGAAGTCCAGTCTGCTGAAGTATTGGCTTCAGTTAAAAGCTACCTTACGGCCGGGATACCATCAATGTTCGGGTTCTGGGGATTTGAGTCGTTTGAAGAATCAACTGCACCGGGCGACATTCCTTATCCCTGCAAGGGAGAGAAGGCACAGTGGGGTCATGCTATAATGGCTGTCGGTTATGATGATGACCATAAGATCACCAATCTGAAGTGCAACCTGTCAACAAAAGGTGCACTGCTTATCCGAAATTCCTGGGGAAAACAATGGGGCGACAACGGCTATGGCTGGATTCCTTATGACTATGTTCTTAACGGCCTCGCACTTGACTTCTGGTCACTGATTGACATGAAGTGGATAGACACCGGTAATTTTGGACTATGACGCTGCGTAAACTATCAAACACTTTAACCTTTAACCTTTCCCCTTTAACCTTTACGCGAGCCTTGGCTCGCGCCTGAACATCTGGTCCTGTGAGTTTGTAGCCAGGCATTTAAGCAGGTAAGACAGCGCAGCAGAGATGCCCGCAATAAGAACAGGACGAAGAGTTATCCATGTAAACACTGCTCCGGTATCAAGGATATTAATTATACCGGTAATCACTGCGGTAAGGAATGCGATCAGAAGGCCCCTTGAAAAGTCCTTCCAATCGAGAGTAAGAAATCTTGACTTCATAACATTGCTTTTTAAGGTTAACTTTCACCTTCATAAAGTTAGAGCAATAACTCTAAAAAGTCAATAGACCTGCCCTTCAGATTGGGTCTTCTGTGAGCTACGATATTCATTGACTGGTACAGGATCTGAACCGGGGGAGATCAAACAGACTGTCGGCTATCTGCTCCTAAACCACAGGGTGCTGGTTGTCTAAATAACAACAAAGTCACTGTTTGGTTATTGGCAACGATTGAGATTAATGCTGGATAAATGTTTCTTCAACAATGAATTATTTACTTAATTTGCAATTCGCGAATCGCGAATTAATAAAAAAAGCATGAAGAAGCATAGTGGAATGAGGCCTCAGGATATTGTGATTCTGTTAA
>Ga0208694_1004235_pt1 | contig 13163 bp, 12 predicted proteins | sample AD_UKC078_MetaG_FD_184442 | JGI IMG/M metagenome (GOLD analysis project Ga0208694, IMG submission 184442) | Active sludge microbial communities of municipal wastewater-treating anaerobic digesters from USA - AD_UKC078_MetaG (SPAdes) (version 2) | ecosystem: Engineered > Bioreactor > Anaerobic >...
TTTTCTTTATGCTAGAAAGCGTCACGGAATTCAATATGTCAGAAGAATAACCGGATCTGTTCTTGATGAAAGATTCAGAGGATTTCCTTTAATAGATGAATCCGCATCAACTGAAGATATATTACATATTGCAAAGAAATGTCCTCTCTCGGCAATTGATTCAGACAAAATATCACTTGATTTAGGAAAGTGTAATTTTTGCGGAGCGTGTGCTGAAAAAGGAAGCAAGATACAGTTTTCAAACAAGCATAAAACTGGAACTGATTCAAGAGATAAATTAGTAATTCAAAAAGGCGATAAGTTTGAATCATTTTTTTCAAATTCGATTAATGCAAGAAAAGAAGTAAAACGACTTTTCGGAAGGTCTTTAAAACTCCGTTCAGTTTCGGCCGGAGGATGCAATGCCTGCGAAATGGAACTTAATGCATGCGGGAATGTAAACTTTGATATGGGACGATACGGAATTGAAGTGACTGCTTCTCCCCGTCATGCGGACGGAATAGTAATTACCGGACCGGTTTCACGTAATATGAGTTATGCACTTGAAGAGACTCTATCTGCTGTGCCTGAACCAAAGATTATCATTGCAATGGGAACATGTGCTATAAGCGGAGGACTTTTTGCGGAAAGCCATGACATTGACAGAAGTTTTTTCCAAAAACACAAAGTTGATCTTTATATTCCGGGATGTCCTCCTCATCCACTAACGTTTATTAATGCGCTAATAAGGTTCATGGGTAAAAAGTATGAATAAGATATTTTTAGCGGCTGCTCTTTTTTCTGCAGGCGGAATATTGTCTGTTATTCTTCCTAAAAAGATTTCAAAACTAGTTTCTTTTCTTTTTATCATTGCGGGATCTTTTATAATACTTTTTTCAGCAATGAATTATCTTCTTTTTTCTTCCGTGACGGGAGAAAGTATTTCAATTATGTTTTCGTTTCCTTTTAAAGAAGTTCTATTTAAGATCGATTCTTTGTCTGCATTTTTTCTTTTGATTCTTTCATGCGGTTTCATTTTTAATTCATATTCTTCATATATTAATTCGGTAAAAAAGAAACATTCGAGCAGGTTTGATTTTTTCTTTTTACCCGTGTTTTATGCGGCGATGATTTTAGCAGTTACTGTTTCTCACAGCATTGTTTTTATTTCTCTTTGGGAAATAATGACTCTCTCTTCGTTTGCTTTAGTTATGCTTAATCATAGTCAAATTGAAGATTTTCCTTTTAAAATAAACTATCTTGCTGCAATGCATATAGGAATGTTTATTCTTCTGGGAGCTTTTCTATATATTTCTGCTGATACATCTTCTTTTATTTTGTCGGCTCCTCATCATTTTAAAGGAATAATGTTTATTCTTCTTTTTTGCGGTTTTGCTTTTAAGGCTGAATTTGTTCCATTTCATCCATGGGCGCCGCATCTGTATCCTGAAATGCCCGCACATGTTTCTGCTGCTTTTTCTGGATTTATGATGAAGCTTGGTATTTACGGAATTATGAGAACTTTCATTTCTTTCGGTGAAATTCCTTTATGGTGCGGCTATGCTGTCTTGGGAATTTCACTTGCGACCACTTTTTACGGAATAATCTTTGCTTTTGTTCAAAGGGATATTAAGCGTCTTTTAGCTTATTCAAGTATAGAAAACATGGGAATAATAGGAATAGGAATAGGTTCCGGAATAATTTCATTTCATTACGGTTATACAACAGCCGGCATTTTTTCTTTTGCCGGCGCGTTGATACACGCGCTGAATCATTCGATATTTAAGCCGCTTCTTTTTTATTCTGCTGAGGTTGTTGAAAATATTACCGGAACACGTGATGTTGAAAAGCTAGGCGGTGTCATGAAATACGCGCCTGTTGCAGGAACTGCCTTCCTGGTTGCTTCACTTTCAATTTGCGGAATTCCTCTTTTTGCGGGCTTTGCCGGAGAATTTTCAATTTATATCGGTTTGTTAAAAGCCATAGTAAAAAATCCTTCAGCCGGAAATGTTGTTTTTAGTGTTCTTGCGATATCTCTTCTGGCCTTGAGCGGAGCAATAGCTTTGATAACATTTGCGAAAGCTTTCAGTGTTATTTTTCTGGGAGAAAAACGGTCACAGCACAAATTTGAAAAAGAGTCCGCGTTTTCATACTTTCCTCTTATAACTTTATCTTTAATTTCATTTGTAAGCGGAATTTTTCCTCAGTTTCTTGTTAAGCTTGTTTCAAGACCTTTGCTTGATATTTTCGGAATGGAATTTTATGCTTCCTTCGGTTATATTTCGCAACTGTTTGAAAAGCTTTCTTTTGTTTCGATTCTTCTTTCTTCAGCTATACTTGTTTTATGTTTAATAAGATATTTTCTTTCAAAAGGAAGAATCAGAATTTCCGATACATGGGGATGCGGATATGATAAACCTTCAAGCCGTATCCAATATACAGGTTTCGGATTTTCAGAAAATTTTTCATCATCAATCTCAGGTGTTCTTCAGCAGAAAGACAAAAAAGCTTCTGCTTCAGGACTCTTTCCGCGAGAAGCGTTTTTTGCTGCCCGTTTTTTTGATATTTTTGAAAGCAAAATATATTATCCCATGATGAAATACTTCCGTCATGCGCTTTCAGTTTTTTCAAATATTCAGATGGGAAACACTCAGATATATGTTCTATACGGATTATTTTTTGCACTTGCAGCCGTAATCTGGATTATCGCGGGAGCCTGAAATGAAAGATACAATTTTGAAATATGCGGTGTTTGGGATTTACATTATAATTTTTCCTTTCATTTATATCGGATTAATTAATAAACTTAAAAATATCTGGTGCGGAAGAAAAGGGGCACCGGTTTTACAGCCGATTTATGATTTTATCAAATTGCTAAAAAAGAAAGAAGTTATAAGTTCAAAAACAACTTTTGTTTTTTTCTTTGCCCCTGTTGTATCATTTGTTGCGGTTGTTTTTGCTGCTTTGGTTGTTCCCGGACCGTATGGAATATCTATTATCAGCTTTGACGGAGATTACATTTTCTTTGCTTATCTTCTGAGTCTTTCAAAGTTTGTTTCAATAGCCGGAGCGATGGATACAGCAAGCAGTTTCGAAGGTATGGGCGCCGCACGTGAAGCTTCTTTTACTTCATTTGTTGAACCCGCATATATGATGCTCTTGACAACTATAGTATATGCGACGGGGTTTCTTTCATTTCAGCAGATTCTTAGTGTCATACAGGGTTCAACCGGATGGAGCTTTATTACAGGGGCACCGATTATAGTTGCACTTTTCATAATGCTTCTTTCCGAAGGATCAAGGGTTCCTCTTGATGATCCGAAGACACACCTTGAGCTTACAATGATTCATGAAGTGATGGTTCTTGATAATTCAGGACCGTCGCTGGCTATAATAAATTATACTTCCGGTCTCAAGATGTGCGTGATAAGTTCAATCATTGCATCTGTATTAATTCCTCAGGAGACGGTGGGTTACAGGTATATAATCCTGTTTTTAGTAATTATTGCCGGATGTGCTCTTGTTGTAGGTGCAATTGAATCTGTTTTTGCAAGAGTTAAGATGAGTCATGTTCCGCGTTTTGTTTTTACAATGGTTTCAGTTGCTATTTTCGTTATGGCGATTTCCTTCCTAAAAATATTCAGAGGTGTAATATGAGCGCGATAGCCGCTGTTCTAATAGGGGTAAGTCTCCTTTACATTTCAACAACTGCCCGTTTGGAATCTTATATCAAAATGCTGATGCTGCAGGGAATTCTTCTGTTTATGATAGCAGCAGGAAACGCTCATGTTATTTCTTTCTCTTCAATAATAATTGTAGGTGTTGAAACGGTTCTTTTTAAATCGATTCTGATACCAATGTTTCTTCTTAAGACTATAAGAAAGAATCAGATTAAAAGCGATGTTGAATCATATTTTTCCGGTTTCACTTCTCTTTTTATCGTAACGGCAATTTTAACTCTAGGTTTTCTATCTGCTTATCTTTCTGCTTCATCTAATGCAGTCCTTGAACCTCTTTATTTCGGAATTTCTATTTCTGCAATGCTTACAGGATTTTTTATAATCGCTACCAGAAAGAAATTAATAACACATATTATGGGATACATGATTCTTGAAAACGGAATATTTCTGCTTTCTCTTTCTGCTGCAAAAGAAATGCCTTTTATAGTTAACCTCGGTGTATCCATGGATATTTTTATCGGCGTTTTTCTGGCCGGTATTTTTATTAACAGAATCAAAACAAATTTTGATCAGCATGATATTGATGATATTTCAAGATTGAAGGATTGATATGTACGAATTACTTATTTATTTCCCGCTTCTGCTTGCTTTAATGTCGATTGTTCTACGGAATAAAACTTTTTCTGTATACATTCTGCCAGTATGGTCAATAGTTCAGACTGTTATTATTTTCTTTCTTGTTTTCGGCAAATTCAGTTTTCTTTATCACGGAACTGAAAAATATTTTGCAGTTGATAATTTAAGCGGATTATTCCTGATCATTACCGGTTTTCTATTTATAGGAAGTTCTTTCCACAGTATAGATGCGCTTAGAGAAAGAGATAAAAGGGATTCTTCATTTTATACGTTCAATCTTCTTGTTTTTGTGTTTGCGGTTAATGCTCTTCTTATGAGCAGACATCTAGGTCTGATGTGGGTTTTCATTGAAGCAACGACACTTTCAGGCGCGATGCTGATTTATTTTGAGAAGAAGCATTCTTCGATTGAGGCAGCATGGAAATATATTTTTATTTGTTCTATTGGAGTTGCATTTGCTTTTATAGGAATAATTTTCCTTTCTGCCGCATCTACACATTCAGTGAATCTTTTTTTCTCTGAGATGAATAACAATGCACCACTGATGGATAAGACATGGCTGAAATTCGGATATACTTTCGCCTTGATCGGATTCGGAACAAAGATGGGATTGGCTCCTGTTCATTCATGGCTTCCGGATGCTCATTCTGAGGCAGTCTGGCCTGTATCCGCAATGCTTTCAGGTGCTCTTTTAAACGGAGCTTTTCTAGCTATCATGAAACTTACAAGAATTACAGAGCTTGCAGGGATACGGACTTTTTCATCGAAACTTCTTTTAGTTATGGGGGTTCTTTCAGTATTAACGGCAGCTGTTTTTGTTCAAAAAACAAAAAATTATAAAAGATTACTTGCTTACTCTTCTATTGAAAATATGGGCATTCTCTCTCTTTGTCTTTATGCAGGAGGAGGTGCTTTATTCGCTGCTCTTATTCATGCTCTTGGACATTCTTTAATAAAAGCATCGTTGTTTCTTACAAGCGGAAATATTTATAGAAGGTATCACTCCAAAGAAATATTCAATGTGAGCGGATTAATTTCGACTGACAGGTTATCCGCAATAATATGGATAGTTTCATTCTTCTGTATTATAGCTTCACCTCCGGGATTATTGTTTGTCAGCGAAATTCTCCTTTTCAAGGAACTTATGCAAAAAGAATCCTATGGTCTTATTATTCTTCTCTTTGTGCTGCTGGCAGCTGTTGTTTACGGTGCGGCTTTCGGTCTTCTTAAAATATGTGTAGGAGAAGCTCCGTTAGATGTTGATAAGAAGCGCTTTTCATTGAGGAATTATATTCCGCAGATTATATTTGTTTCGATAGTTATTATTTTAGGAATATATATGCCGGCTTCATTCAAGAATTTTATAGAAAGCGCACTTGAAGGGATAATTAAGTAGAAGAATATTTTGAAGATATTTCTTTTAAGTATTTTATAAAACTTTCTCTTACTGATTTCGGGGAAACTATTTCTATGTCCCTTCCCATGCCTAGAAGAATTTTATAAAGCCATTCTTCGTTTTGTGCTTTAAAGGTGATTGTTGAAAAATCGGCAGACTTTTCAATCCGGCTTTGAGGAAAAAATTCAGAGATAAGTGTTTCAAAGGAATTTTTGAAACGGATAGTTATATCCGTATCCGGCTTAATAGAATAATCTGACTGATACTTCTTTTTTTTGCCGGTAAATGTATCTTTTAATACACTTATTTTTTTGATTCTTGATAGACGGAAAATTCTATAATCATTCCTTTCTAGGCAATATGAATAGAGATACCATGAATATGCTTTGAAAACGAGACTGATCGGTTCAACTGTCCTTGATGAACATTTTCCATTATAATCGCTATAGCTGAATGATAATTTCTTTCTGGATAGTATAGCCGAATAAATAGTTCGGAAATCAGAATCAATTCTGCTTTTTGATCCCCACGGATTGATATCGATGATTATTCCGTCATCAAAAAAGTCTGTATTTTTTTTTCCTTCAATCATATTTGCAAATTTATCGGCGGCGCTTCTTATTCTTTCGCTTTGAATCAGGCCGGTCATTCCCTTCAATGCAGAAAGTACTTCAATTATGTCTTCTTCTGTGAAGATGTGACGTTCAAGACGGAAGTTTTCCATTATCCCGAAACCGCCGTCGTTTCCGGGATAAGAGATTATTGGAATGCCTGCCATGTTTATTGAGTCGATGTCGCGGTAAATGGTTCTGGTTGTTACTTCGAATCTTGAAGCGAGTTCTTTTGCGCTGACTCTGTCTTTATTCAGAAGAATAACGACAATTGATAATAGCCGGTCAAGCTTCATAAAGATCTCAGATCAAATTTTCCGTCAGTAAGAACGACAGATGTTTCTATCTGTCGTTCGGGTACACCCCAGAATTTCTTGAGAAGATGATTCTTGCTGTTTTCATCAACAAGAGAAAAACCGTTTTTCTGATAGAATGATATTGCCCAAACGGCATCTTTCCATGTTCCGATAAGGACAGGCTTGTCGGAATCAGAAATAAGATGTTTCAGAAGCATTCTGCCGATTCCTTTATTTCGTTTTGATGTCCGCACATATGCGTGACGGATCAGCTTAACTTCTTCTTTATCCTGAATTCCCATTACACCTATAATTTCATCATTGTCAGTATAGCATGAAAATATAACTCCGTTAGAAATCTGTTCGCGCAGTTCGGATTCGCTCATATAAGGTTCATGCCATCTGTCTGCCGGAATAATTCCTTTGTAAGCAGAAGCCGCATCGTTGATTATTTCATAAATATCATTGAAATCATTATCTCGGCATTGTCTTATCATATATGCTCCTTAATTACCAAATGAATGAAATTAATATGTTTATAATATTTCATCATACAAAACCTTATTATTAGTTTAATCGTAAATAAAACATTTGTATAAATACTCAACAATAAAAATATGAACTTTTATTGTATTTTTTGATTATTATTTGTTTCTAATTTGAGATTGACTTTATTTCTGATAAATGATTAAGTTTGAATTATTAAAAAAGGAGAGTGCGGAAATAAAAACCGCAAATAAAATATGAAGAAAAAAATTATTTTATTGTTATCGGCTTTATTCTTTTCAGCTGCTTTTCTCGATGCAGCAGTAACGATCAGATATTATAATAAAGATTCAAATACACATGTCATGAAGGTGAAAATTTCCGGATCTTCAAAAACTGTTGAATTCGGCAGCAGCAGAACTTCCACTGTAACTATACAGGGTGGAGATAATACCTGTGTAATCGAAACATCATGCGGTAATGTTACGGTAAAAGACGGAGCCAATATTGAGATCAAAAACGGTTGCATCAAAGTTAATTGATTTATACTAACATTTAGATTAATAAAAAACCGGAGATACTATCTCCGGTTTTTTATTATATTGACCATTTATACAATCATTCATAAAAAATATGCGTGGAGAGAAAAATGAAAAGATTAAAAAAACCCATCGGTATTATCTTCGTTCTATTTTTATTTATGAATTTGGTTGCGTTTATGCAATCCTATGGTTTTACCCATTATGCGGGAGAAGAAAAAGCAGTACCGCTGGAGATTGATTCATTAACTATGAAGGATAAACTTCAGACGATAGTTTTCGGTCTGAAAAAACCGCGGACAAAAAATATAACTTTTCCGTCTTATGATTACAAAACAATAGTTATAGGAAAGAATCCTAAAATAGAATGCTGGGAGTTCACACATAAGAAGTCCAAAGGAACCGTTATTCTTTTTCATGGATACGGAGGAAAGAAATCAAATATGCTTGATCGTGCTCAAGTTTTTGCTTCTGAAGGATATTCCTTTTTGCTGGTTGATTTTATGGGAGCGGGTGGATCTGAAGGAGATAAAACTACAATTGGTTATTATGAATCGGAACAGGTGAAAAGATGCTATGATTATATTGCCAAGAAAGACAAAAACATCATTCTATTCGGTTTTTCTATGGGAGCAGCTGCAATTATGAAAGCTGTCAGCGATTATTCGATATCCCCTTCATCTGTGATTCTTGAATGTCCCTTCAGTACTCTTTATCGAACTGTGTGTAACAGATTTAATCTTCTTGGTGTTCCGCAGTTTCCTATTGCCGGTATGATTGTTTTCTGGGGCGGTATTCAGCACGGGTTCTGGGGTTTTTCACATAATCCATCTGATTATGTGAAAAAAATGAAATCAAAAGTTTTGCTTCTTCATGGAAAACTCGACAACAGGGTCGGACAAGATGAAATGAAACTTATCTATGATAATATTCCATCAAAGAAAGTCTTGTTAGAATATGATGATGCGGATCATGAAACTATTTTTTCAAGCAGTCCTGCAAGATGGAAGAAGGATGTTTTTTCATTTATCAACTCTTGATTTTACCTGAAGCTTTTTGCTTGACTGCAGTTTCATTTTCAGAATAAAAGGAATTATCCGACGGGGTGGCGAAAGTCTGAGATTATACCCGATGAACCTGCTGCAGGTAATTCTGCCGAAGGGAGACGGTCATTACGATTGTTCATTCATCTCCGCCGGAAATATTTACGGCGGAGTTTTTTATGTTAGCATCATTTTCTGTCATTCCAATCGGTGAGGGCGAAGAATTAAAGGAACTGGTTGCCAAAGCAGTTTCTATCATCGATAAATCAGGTCTTCCTTACAGACTCGGGGCAATGCAGACTACAATCGAAGGAAAACAGGAAGAAGTCCTTTCTGTGATAATGGAATGCCACAACGAATTATTAAAAGAAAGCCCGAGAGTATTAACTCATATAACCATTGATGATAGAAAAGGGGCTGAAGGAAGGCTTGAAGGAAAAGTTAACGATGTAAGAAAAATTCTTGGAGACCATATCAGCCATGAATAAAAATCGAATCGGAAAACTTTCTCCTGATAAGATGGAAGCTCTTATAGGAAACTCTCTCGGAAAAAAGTCGAGTGATGTTATAATAGGTCCTGGTGCGGGTCTTGATGCAGCAGTTTTGAGACTTTCTGACGGAAGAGTAATGGCGATTGCAGAAGACCCCATATTTCCGGCGCCGGGTCTTCCTCTCGAAACTTTCGGCTGGTTCACTGTTCATATAGGCGCAAGCGACGTTGCAGTTACCGGAATCAAGCCTCAGTTTATGACATACACTCTTCTTCTTCCTCCATCGTTCTCTGAAGAAGATACTAAAATAATAATTGATTCAATTTCTAAAACAGCTGATGATCTAGGAATTACAATCGTAGGCGGTCATACAGGTTGGTATGGAGCAGTAACGGTTCCGACTGTCGGAGGAGTCAGTGTATGGGGATTTGCTGATTCAGATAAATGGATTTCTCCCGGAGGAGCAAGAGACGGAGACAGCATTCTAATGACAAAAGGACCTTCAATTGAAGCCTCTTCTCTGCTTGCGATATTAAAGAAGGATAAATTGAGAGGAAGGATGTCAGATCTAAATATTGAAAAGCTTATCAGACGTTCGAATGAGATAACTGTCGTCAAAGATGCTCTTTTGGCTTTTGAAACAGGTGAAGTCAATGCGATGCATGATGCGACTGAAGGCGGTGTAATCGGAGGACTCTGGGAAATGTCTCGTTCATCCGGCCTTCCGGTTTTTGCGGATTTTGACAGTGTTGAAATTCCTGATGATATTCTTTCGATTTCAAAAGAATTGAATTTTAATCCATGGGAAGCGATCAGTGAAGGAACTCTTCTCGCTGCAGTAAAACCGGGTAAAGAGAAAAAAGTCATGGAATTGCTGAAAGCTGATGGAATAAAAAGCTGGATATTGGGAAGGTTTGATTCATCGCTTAAAAAAAATACTATCAGACAAAGGAACCTTGATTCTGAATTTATTTGTCCTGAAGAAGATCCTTTTTGGAAGCTCTTTTTTGGTGAGTAATTAAACCTCGATTTATATAATCATTTTCGGTATTGACTGAAAATAGAAAATTCATTTATTGATAAATGAGGAAAGATATGAAGACAAAAACAGCTGCTTTATCATTTATATTTTTTATGATTTTAAATCTAAGTTCATGCGGTGGAATGACAAGAGATGACTTTAAAGACAACACTGAAGGAAGTGTTTCAGAAAAGATATTATCTCTTGCATCACTTGCCCCGAGCGGTCACAATACCCAGCCATGGACAGTAAGAATAATATCTGAAGATAAATGGATTATCGGATGGGACAAGAATAGAGCTCTCCCGGCTGTTGATCCGGGAAACAGGGAGCTGATTATTTCGCTAGGTGCTTTTTGTGAGGCAGTAAAAATTGCCGCTGAAAAACATGGATTATCCGCCAAAATAGCAACTATAGCAAAAAATAATTTCGATGATGTTGTAGCGGAAATAGTTTTTACTCCGGGCAAAACTGAAGACAGAAATTCAAAACTTCTTGAGAAAAGAAGAATTGTCAGAAATGCGCAATTCTCCAAACCATTAACTCAGCAAGATAAAGATGAGTTGAAACAGAATATTTCTTCAAAAGTATATTTTTTCGATAGAGAAAGCGAAGAAGGGAAATTGATAGAGAAAGCAGTTCTTGAATCTAATATGGTTCAGACTAAAAGAGAAGATGCTGTAAAAGAACTTGCAGATTGGATACGATGGTCGGATGAGGAAATTCAGAAAAAAAGAGATGGTCTCACTCCGTCAGGAATGGAGATCGGCGGACTCGCCAATCTTTTCGTTAGAAATTTCTATTCAAGAGAAGATGCTCTAACTGATTCATTCAGAGATTCATCCATGAAAGCTGTAAGAGAACAGCTTTCATCTTACGGTACGTGGATAATTATCGCAGCAGAGAATGAAACTCCGTCAAATTTAATGATAGCAGGTGCTGATTTTTTAAAAATTGGAATTGCAGGCGTTGATAAGAAAATAGCTTTGCATCCCATGACTCAGCCGATTGAAGAGAATGAGTTTAAATTACGTCTTAATGAATCTCTTCCGGTCAAGGGTAAAATTCAATTTGTATTACGAAGCGGTTATGTCGACGAATATCCTTCGCCTGTAAGCGTACGTATGGATGTTAAAAAAATTATTAGAAAATAATTAATCTTCAGATGAATTTCTCATGTTTACAGCATGTTTATAATATTCTACCGGCGGCGGAGAAATCTCTTCATTTTTAATGATGAGTTTTCTCGCCCATCTTCTTTCTGCATGTTCACAAACATCTTTAATATTTCTTCCTGAAAGTCTTTCGCTTTTTTCTCCGAGCAGATGCAGTTCATCCTCATTCAAATGAACTGCATAATTGGCAAATATTGATGAACGTTCTTTTGAATTAGGCAGAGGAAAAAAAACAGATTGATCAAATCTGCTTATTAAAGCAGAGTCGAGATCGTGCTTGCGGTTGGTTGCACCGATTGTAATTGTGTTTGATGCTGATTCAATTCCGTCTAATTTTCTTAGGAGGACAGATAAAATCCGCCTTGTAGCTTCAAACATGTTCTGGTCACGGCTTCCTGCAAGAGAGTCTATTTCATCAAGAAAAAGAATACAGCTTCCAAGTTCTTCGCATAAATCAAAAATTTTCGAAAGATTCTGAGAACTTTGTCCGTACCATTTTGACATTATTGATTCGACCGGAAGGTATACCAGAGGAATTCTGACATCTCCTGCTATGATACGTGCTATTGTTGTTTTTCCGACTCCCGGAGGGCCCTCGAAAAGAATAGCCTTTGGTCTGTTTGATTCAAATGTCCGGCGTGTTAGTTTTGAAATAGAATCATATACTTCGGGATTTTTAAGAGGCATGATAATGGATTCACGGATTGTTTTTTTAACTTCTTCGTAACCGGCAATGTAATTCCAACCTATTTCCTGATTGTCTTTATATACGGAAGCGCCAAGTCTGGTGAGAAGGACTGAAGGATCTGCATCAAGTGCAGAAGCGAAAAATAATCGGTATATTTCGATTGTTAAATTTATTTCTTCCTGCGACAGATTTCCTTTTCTACTGACCTCTATCTTGAAAGAAGAAAGACCTGAAATTTCAATTTTATAATTATCTAACATGTTTTCTGTAGTGAACATGTTTTTATTCATTGCCTGAAAAGCATAATAACCGTCACCGAAAGAATGTATTCTGATATTCTCAAGATGTGTTTTCATGAGGGTTATGACTGAAAGAATCTTTGACTCACTTAAGGACGGAACAGAAAATGATATAATTGTTCCACCTTTTTCGAATGAAATCTTAGGAGGATAAGCAGCCTTGTGTTCAACAAGAAAAGCGGTTTCCTTTTCAATCTGCTCTTTTACTTTATCAAAAGAAATTTCCATAAAAACACCCTTTCTAAATTATCGGCAGATTTTACTTTATTTCGGTATTGATTTCTTGACAGTTTGCTGCAATGAATTTGGATTTGATGAATGACGGAGGATTTATGGTTCAATTAGGTTCACCTTTAGGAAAAGGTTCAACAAAAATGCTTCTTTTGGGTTCCGGTGAGCTTGGAAAGGAAGTTGTAATTGAAGCCATGCGTCTTGGAATTTACGTGATAGCCTGCGACAGATATGAAAATGCTCCTGCGATGCAAGTTGCTAATGATTTCAGGGTATTCAATATGCTTGATGAAAAATCACTGAAAGAAACAGTTTATGAAATTAAGCCTGATTTTATTGTTCCGGAAATCGAAGCAATAGCAACTGATGCACTTGTAGATCTTGAAAAAGAAGGCTTCCGTGTTATTCCAAATGCGAATGCTGCGAAGCTTACTATGAACAGGGAAGGAATCAGATGTCTGGCTGCTGAAAAACTCAATCTTAAAACTTCTCCCTATCGTTTTGCTGATAATTATTCTTCATTCGTAAATTCAGTTAAAGAGATAGGTCTTCCTTGCGTTGTTAAACCGATAATGAGCTCCTCAGGAAAAGG
>Ga0208694_1004248_pt1 | contig 13127 bp, 10 predicted proteins | sample AD_UKC078_MetaG_FD_184442 | JGI IMG/M metagenome (GOLD analysis project Ga0208694, IMG submission 184442) | Active sludge microbial communities of municipal wastewater-treating anaerobic digesters from USA - AD_UKC078_MetaG (SPAdes) (version 2) | ecosystem: Engineered > Bioreactor > Anaerobic >...
ATTATGTACGGAATCGGTCACGGAGGAATCGAGATATTGGCAGTGCTCCTGCCTTCAATGATCCTGTATCTCGTCATCGCGGTGCTTTTCTCTTCAGGAAATATCGAAAATGCGCTCAGCACGTTGAATATCGCGGAGGATACTGCTGCCGCTGCGCTTCCGTCTGTTGAGGCCGCTGCCGCATTTGATTACGCAATGATGGCTATGAATGTACTTGAACGACTGTTTGCGATGCTTTTACATATCGGACTAACGGTTGTCGTATATTACGGTGTATGTAATGCAAATAAGGCTTGCCTGCCGATAGCAATTCTCCTGCATATGCTGATGGATACCTTCCCGGCATTGTACCAGAGAACCTTAGTGCCGCTGTGGTCGGTTGAGGTTTGGGCTGCTCTGTGGACTGCTATAATCGTCTTCATTGCCGTGAAGCTTTACAGAAAAATGAAAGTGTCGTCTTCTGCCGAGAGCGTTTAGTGAGTTAAATAAAAGTTCGCTCTCTCAAGCAACAAAGTTGCAAGTTTGGCTTATGATGGTTGATATGTTCCCACGAACAGACGATTTGTGGATATGTTTCCGCAAACAGAGAAAAATGTCAAAATCGGTAGATATGTTTCCTTATACCGATGACATCAATCTCATTGCTACGAGGCATGTGGAGACGGTTACCTTACTATCCCGCAAAACCGGATAACCGTTATTATAGAAAACGGAATCCCGTTTGAACTTTCCGCAGACCCTTTCTATTTCTGCAATACGGTTTCCAATGCAGTGCCTGAAAATGGTGTGTTCTCTTCAATATCCTTTCATATACTATGCGGATTATACATTTTACTCTTGATTTTCTCCAATAACTACTCTATACTGGGAGTTGTTGGAGGAGAATATGATTTATACAACAAACATGCTTTTGGAAAAGTACAGCAACTATTCCAATGCATATAATAAAATACAACGTGATTGCAAGAACGGAAAGCTTGTAAAGCTGATGCGGGGTTTGTACGAGGACAATCCTTCTGTTTCACCTCACCTTTGCAGCGGGTACATTTACGGGCCCTCATATATTTCCTTTGACTATGTTCTGTCACAAAGCGGACTTATTCCCGAATATGTTCCGAATATCACATGCGCCACTTTCAGGAAGAATAAGATTAAGCAATATGATACTCCATTGGGTTCCTTCATCTATAGGGATATTCCGCCTGAGGTGTTTCCGCTTGCAACAATAGCAAGGATTGAAGACGGTTATTCATACATAATTGCCACTCCCGAAAAGGCACTCTGCGACAAACTGTACAGCATTCCGCAGGTTAGCTCCGTATCCGCATTTGAGGAATTGATGTTTGATGATCTTCGTATCGACAAGGATGAACTGAGCAAGCTTGACTGGGAGATTATTAAAAGCATCGCCCCAAAATACAATAAACGCAACTTGGATTATCTTTTGAAATATCATGCAAAGGAGACCGAAAAATGAATAGTGTATTAGATTCCATGATGAGTAAATATCCCGTGGCTACAAGCGATGCGGAAGCAAAAAACGCAGTTAAGCAAGCCTTGCAGGAAATTACATTATGCGGACTGGGACGTTCTGACTTCTATCAGAATGCAGCTTTTAACGGCGGAACGGCTCTCAGAATTTTTCACGGTCTCCAAAGATTTTCAGAAGATTTGGATTTTTCTATCGATAACGAAAAAATAGATACATTCGTACTTGATAAGTATGTCGGCTGTATCAACAATGAGCTTACTTCTCTTGGTATTCCGGCAACATTTGAAGTTGATTCGAAAAGCGGATTTATACAAAGAGGATATATCAAAGGCAATTGCAGGGAAATTTTAAATTGTTTCGGAACCGAAGAGGTCTTTACAGGAAGAGTTCCGGCTAACGAAGTATTGAAGATAAAACTTGAAGCGGATGCAGCAGCACTTTCCGCTGCAAGCTATGAAACGAAATATCTGCTACAGCCATATCCTACCCCTGTAAGACTTTACGATAAAGGTACATTGTTTGCCGGGAAAGTTTCTGCCGTACTTTCGCGAAGTTGGAAAAGCAGAGTCAAGGGGCGCGATCTCTATGACTATCTTTTTTACATAACTAACAAATATCCTATGAATCTCGCACATCTGGAAAGCAGGCTGAAGAACAACGGCTATCTGAAATCTTATCAATCGCTCGACAAAGATATACTTAAGCAATTGCTTTGTGAAAGGTTCGCGACAATAGATTATGCATCAGCAAAATCTGATGTTTCTCCGTTTATTCGTGACAGGAAAGTTGTTGACTTTTGGTCGGCAGATTTGTTTATTGCTGCAACTAAAGATTTTGATTTTTAATTTGCAGGAAGGATATGTGAAAGCGGTTGCTCGCGTTGTTCCATTAATAACCGGCAGAAAAAGGTAAATACTATATTTATATTTTGAAATTTTAGAGAGATAGGCTGGAAGACATATGAATTATCATGAAATAACCAAACAGTATTACACAAAGTGGCTCGGTATATCATCTGAATCGTTTGAAACTCGAGGTATACACTTCATATATTCTAAAGAACGTAATATCACACAGTACGGTTATTCACATCCTTTTGACATTTATGTTTGGCTTCAGCCGGGAAAGCTAATAGTTTCCTATGGGGATAAAGCATCCGAAAAAATAAATGAACTTAAGCAAAAGATGAATGTAGCAATGTCATCAGCTAAGGTTAAGGAGTTGTTGTCGGACACATTCGGTATGCCGATTACACAAAGCATCAAATATGTTTACAGAGAAACAAATGCGGTAAGTTGTGCGGTTATTTTATCCTGCTCCGACTATCCCTCATATCTCGAGTTTTTCAGGAAAGCTCACTTAGGATGTAATAATACAGACTGGCTACGTGAATACTTTGACGAAATGGTACAATATGGTCTTTGTGTCGGAATATTTGAAAACAGTAAGCTCGTAAGTTGTTCGGATGCTCCGGGAATGCCTTATATGCAGGAGACAGTTCAGGAAATAGGAGTTAACACACTTCCGGAATATCGCGGTAGAGGTTATGCATCGGAAGTTTGTATCAAATGTGCAAAAAGCATTATAAAACTTGGCAAATGCCCGATATGGTCTACGGAAATAGATAATGCAGCATCACAGAAACTCGCTGATAAAGTCGGTTTTGTAAAGTTTGCAGAGACATTAGCCATGACATTATGAATATATGACCGAATAAAAACTCTAAATTTGACCGGACAGAAATCCGGAATTATAAACTTTTTAGTTATGTATATTTTAAAGCGAAAGTGTATAAGAAGATAAATCAATAATGCCACAATGATATTTCGGCGGATAAGATAACGGAATATGCCCCACCATAAACGTTGTGTCAATTTTTCAAAATATTAACGTAACACAAACATTTTATACTTGTTTCTATTAGGACTACGTATTATAATTAGCCTAATAACTATTTATGTTTATTTGTAGGATGGTAGATTGGGAAATGATTAAATTAGAAGAATATGCATTAAAAAGAATTGTAGTACAGTAAAAAGGGGATTTTTGCAATGACTAATTTTCCGGCAATATATATAGCAAACGGCACAGCGGTAATGCTTTTAGCGGTTATTTTAATGAGCTCAAAAAGACCGTCAATTTCCAGATTGCTTGACGAAAAACTTTTTTACAGTATGACTATTTTAAATATTACGCAATGCTGTATCGAGACGGTGGGTTTTATACTGGACGGCAATACCGCCTATGGCAATCATGCAGTGTTGATAGTGCTCAATACTGCTCTTTTTATTAACTGTATCGTATTTGCTTATTTATGGATATTATATGCGGACTATAAACTGTTCGGGGATATGAGAAGAATTAAACATATATACCCTTTATGGGCCATACCTGCCATAGTGGTTATACTTGGCTGCATAATAAATTTAGTGACACCGGTATTTTTTGTAATTGATAAATTTAATGTTTATCAAAGAACCGATTTATATATAATTCCGTTTGCCGTCACCTATTTTTATCTGGCATACGGGGTTTTGTTAATTTATATGAATCGAAAGAAGGTACAAAAGTATTTATTTATGCCTGCCATTCTGTTTATGATTCCTATTATAATAGGTAGTCTGTTGCAATTTTTCTTTTACGGTTACTCTCTTATATGGCTTGGCGTAGCCATAGGAATGGTTTCGTTATTCATAAATGTTCAAAATGAGGCAGCTTATGTGGATGCACTGTCGGGATTGTTCAGCAGACACTACCTGGAAAGCCTGTTATTAATGAGTATCAGAAAAGAAGAAATTGCCGGTACACTTGCAGGAATTATGTTGGACATTAACGGCTTCAAAAAAGTGAATGATGAATTCGGACATAATGTAGGAGATGATGCTATTGCATCGGTTGGCAAATTGTTATATACGGCTGTGGGCAACAAAGGTGTATCATGCAGGTATGGAGGCGATGAGTTTATCATATTGATGCATATAAATTCCGAGGAAGAAATTACGGACATGATTTCCACCATTAGAATGCAGACAAAAGAGTTTAATGAATCGGCAAATAAGCCATATAAAATACATTTTTCAATCGGTTATTCCGTATTTGACAGCGAAAATGAAACGACAGATGATTTTTTAGGCAAACTGGACACCTCCATGTATGAAGACAAGAAGAGAAATATTGCTGAAAGAATAATTCCCGACAGGAGAAAAAGTCAGTAAAAGACTGCAATAGTTTTCTGCAAGAAACTCACAGGGTGAAAACAAATCTATAGAAAATCGCTTTCTACACCGTTTTTTTACTTAGTTTATATTGCTTTGTAGTATAATTAAGCAGGTTATATAGTGATGGACCGTTAAAGATTTTAATGTAAAGGGAGAAAAGGTTTTCCTATGATTTACGCGATTATTCTTTTTGTTATTACTTATATACTGATGCTGACTTTAGGAAAGTATCGTACATATGTCGCATTGATTTCGGCAGCCGTTTTTATTATCTCCGGAATGCTGCCTCTTAACAAGATTTTCGGTTCCATTGACTTCAATGTGCTCCTGATGATTGCCGGTACCATGGGCCTGGTTCAACTGTTCATTTACAGTAAGATGCCGGCACTTCTGGCTGATCTGGTTATGGAAAAGGTTCCCAATGTTCAGATGGCGACTGTTGCACTGGCACTCTTCGCAGGAATCATATCCGCATTCGTGGATAATGTCGCAACCGTTTTAATGGTAGCTCCCATAGCACTGGAGATCTGTAAAAAACTGAAGACCAATCCGGTTCCCTTCATTATTGCTATTGCCGTGTCATCCAATCTGCAGGGTGCTGCCACTTTGGTCGGCGACACGACCGCCATAATGCTGGGTTCATACGCAAACATGAATTTCTTGGACTTTTTCTTCTACCAAGGTAAACCGGGTATTTTCTTTGCGGTTGAGTTGGGTGCTCTTTTATCCGCATTGATTCTGGCATGGCTGTTCCGCAAAGAAAAGCAACCGATACCCAAGGATACCGCCCGTACCGTTGTTACCGATTATGTTCCCACCGTGTTGCTGGTCGGTATGATTGTCCTTCTGATTGTCGCTTCTTTCATTCCCGATAAACCTGACATTACAAACGGTCTTATCTGTGTCGGATTGCTTATTATAGGCATTATTTATACCGCCATAAAAACTTCCGATAAGAAATCAATCATAACTATACTGAAAGCGGTGGATCTGGAAACCATAGGCCTGTTATTCGGTCTCTTCCTTATAATCGGCGGTATTTCCCATATGGGCGTAATTGATGCCGTTGCGGGACTGCTGGCCAAACTCGGCGGCGGAAACGTATTTGTTCTTTATACGGTCATTGTATGGGCTTCAGTTTTGTTTTCCGCATTTATTGATAACATTCCCTATGTTGCAACCATGCTGCCGGTTATCAGCGGTCTTGCCGCCAATCTGGGAATCCAACCGACTCTGCTCTATTTCGGACTGCTCTCCGGTGCCACGCTCGGAGGAAACTGCACACCTATAGGTGCCTCTGCGAATATTGCGGGTATCGGTATCTTGCGGAAGGCCGGTTATGAAGTAAAAACTAAGGATTTTGTCCGCATAGGTATTCCGTTTACTTTAGCAGCGGTAATTCCCGCATATATATATTTCTGGTTGCTTTACGGTTAAAGGACATCGGTGTTACAAAAGATGCATTAAATTAACCGCAACCTTACTTAAAATGGTATTATATTATCAGTATAATAAAATGAGTCGATTAAATATTTAATTGTAAAGAGCAAGGAGAAAAACCCATGAAATTAACAACCGAAACAACCCGCTGCGATCTCTGTGTAGTCGGAGGCGGTATTAGTGGCGTATGTGCTGCAATCGCAGCAGCTAGACGAGGATTGAAAGTGGTCTTAATGCAGGAGCGTCCGGTGCTCGGAGGCAATGCTTCTTCTGAGATAAGAATGTGGATATGCGGCTGCAAAGGTTTAAATAACCGTGAAACCGGTATACTTGAAGAAATTCAGCTGGATTCACTGTATCGCAACCCGTATAAGCTCTACCCCGTGTGGGACAGCTTAATTTACAACAAAGTTATTTCCGAGCCGAATATTACACTTATGCTTAACTGCTCCTGCTGCAAAGCGGATATGGACAAAGATAAAATCCAGGCTGTATACGGCTGGCAGATGACCTCACAGACATGGCAGAAAGTAGAAGCAGATTACTTCGCCGACTGTTCCGGTGACAGTATTTTAGCACCGCTTACGGGAGCCGAATATCGGATGGGCCGCGAGTCTAAAGAGGAATTCGGCGAAGACATACCCTTAACCGAACCGGACAGCAAAACCATGGGTAATTCCTGCCTGATTCAAGCCAGAAAACTGGATCATGAAGTTACCTTCAAAGCCCCTCCGTTTGCAACAAAACTGACACGGGAGGATGTGGAAAAGCGTCACCCGAATATTGAAAGCAGTTATGAAAATTTCTGGTACCTGGAGTTGGGAGGAGACAGAAACACTATCAAAGATGCCGAATCCATCCGCGATGAACTTGTGGCTCTTGCCTACGGAATGTGGGATTATATTAAAAACAGCGGGGATTATGACGCAGGTTGCTGGCAGCTGGATTTCATAGGATTTCTACCGGGAAAGAGAGAATCCAGAAGGCTTATGGGTGACCATATAATGACACAGAAGGAAATATCTGCCGATACCTTTTTCCCCGATACGATAGCTTACGGCGGCTGGCCGCTGGACGATCATGATCCCGGAGGCTTCTGGCACCCGGGACGTGCCAGTTCCATCATACCCACACCCAAACCGTATAAGATTCCGCTTTCGGTGCTTTATTCAAGGAATATAGACAATCTGTGGTTTGCGGGAAGGAATATAAGCATGACACATGCAGCAATGTCTTCATCACGTATAATGGCAACCTGTGCTCTGTTGGGACAGGCTGTAGGAGAGAGTTGCGCGGTGGCTAAAAAATACAATCTGTCGCCGAGACTTGCCCGTAAACTTCACATCTCGGAGATTCAGCAGAACTTAATGGAAAACGACTGCTTCCTGCCGGGATTTATAAGAGAAATCTCTCCGTTATGTAAAAAAGCGACATTATCGTCCGATCCTCATATTGAAAACTTAGATAATCTTAGAAGCGGAACAGACCGTGACCACCAGATTTACGACGGTCCCCAAGGAGTGTATATAAGAAAGGGCGGATCAATTGAATATACATTGGAAAAAGCAACAAAAATTTCAAAAGTCCGTATGGTTTTCGACTCCGACCTGGACAGAAATACGTTGCCCGGTGATCTCTGCGAACGGACACACACCATGCGGGCAAGCATAAACATAGATGCACCCGTCATGACAATGCCCAAGACACTGGTAAAATCCTATAAACTGACCGCACAGCTTGAAGACGGCAGCGAAACCGTGCTAATTGAAGACACTGAAAACATCAAACGGTTAATAAAAGTAAATGCAGGTAAGAAGATTAAACGTCTTACGCTGACGCTTTTATCCGACTGGTCGGAGAACGGTGCCTATTTTGACGATAAGATTCATCTCTTCTCTTTTGATTTCAGTTAAGTTTAATTTGCCTGAACGGGATACTATTTGTAGTTTTTGACATGATTACATGAAAACAAATAAAGCTGATAATACTAATCATTTATCTCAATAAAACTATCGCAGTAAGCGTTGTTTGACAAACCCTACCATCACAGTCATAATATAACTGTCATTATGTGGCAGCGACGAGAAGGAGTGAGCAGTACTTGAAAAAGGTTAATGAGATAACTTTTTTTATACTAATAGCCGCTATATTTATTTCCACATTTGTTCTTACAGATGTCTTGGATATGCCGAATCTTTATCTCATTGACAGAGAGGGAGTTTCTTTCATAGACGGTTGGACATGGAAAGGAGACGGTTACAAAGAAAGATACTATTTACCTCATCGTTTTGATGTAGAAAAATCCGAGCCTTTAGTGATAAAGAACACTGTTCCCGACCGCTTCCCCGCCGGATCGGTTATTGCTTTGAAAGCCAATGTTCAGTCGGTTGTTATAAAAATTGACGGAGAAACCGTCTATGATATCGGCAACGACAGAAGTAAGTTTATGGGAAGAGATTTAGGTAACTACTGGGCAGTTGTAAAGACTCAATCGGAACATAAAGGAAAGGAAATTGAAATTTCTCTCTTCTCCCACAGAGCCGCCTCACACGGTTTCGCTTCGGAGGTTTTTATAGGTTCAGAGAGTGCCTTTTACGGTTACCTTTTTGCTCAACATGGTCTTTGGAATATTTTCCCTCCTATTATTTTCATTTTAGGAATAATGATTATTTTAACTTTCTTTTTCCTGGGTATGTATAAGGAGAAAAATCTAAGTCTCCTTTATTTGGGAATTTATGCTTTACTAATGAGTAATTGGTTTTTAGGTGATTCGGAAATGTTGCAGTTATTTACCGCAAATACATATTACTCCACCAGAATTGCGTATCTCATGACATTGGTTTCCCCTATACCCGTAAGTTTGTATATAAGGGAAGCCGTTCCTATGAAAAAGAGATTTTTTGATGACTTTTTAATAGGCTTAATAATTATAAATACAGTCGTCAGCCTGGGGCTGGAGCATTCAGGCATATTAGGTCTTTCGGATACGATTCTGGTTGCGGTGGGACTTATATCGGTAATGTGTGTATACTATATGGCGATTTTTATCATAGAATCAGTTGCTTACAAAAACGAGAAAGCTTTGCGGGAACTGAAATCGCTTTCCGTTATTTTCATATTTGCAGTTGCGGAGATAATATCATATTTTGTAAACGGACAAATTGTTTCCTCTCTCTATCTGCGTATCGGCGTATTAATATATATAGTCTTAGTGTTGATTTATCAGGTTAAGGATTACAGAGAAAGAAGAAGGATACGGTTAGAAAAAGAATACTATGAAAAAATGGCATATACCGATGCCATGACCGGAGCGGGTAATCGTGCAAGATTTATGGAAGATATGGACATGATTACTAAACCGGAAAGAGTCATTATTGTGCTGGCCGATATTGACAGAATGAAATATATAAACGATTACTTCGGTCATTTCAGCGGTGACAAAGCTATTATCGATACTTACAATACTTTGAACAAAAACTTCGGTCATATCGGCAGGATTTATCGCATAGGCGGAGATGAATTTGTTGTAATAGTTGAAAAGACCAACATAAATGAAATATATACGATAATTAAGAACTTAGAAAAGGAAGTGGATTTAATAGATAAGGAAAGCGAATATGACTTTTCAATATCTTTAGGTGTTGCTGAATATGATGCCTCTTTGGATGAGGATATTCATGCTACCTTTTTAAGGGTTGATCACAGTATGTATGAAAACAAGAAAAAGCATAGGACTGCCATACCCGCGAAAATGCCGGATAATCAAAGGATGTACCAAGACCATACTTGATAATATTTTATAACATTAGTGAATTTAACCTTACACATCAATCGGAAAAAAGAGCGTTTTATCTAAATTCACCACTATCATCCGAATTGTCACATTATGCCATATTCCATTGAAATGAATATGACATTTCTCGTAATAGAGGCGAACCTGTTGTTGTTTTTACCCGTCTATAGAGTAAGGAGAAAGGATAAAAACACTATGAGTTATAGAAAACCGCTGTTTTGGAGTGTAATCGTTACAATTATTACTTGCACTTTCCTTACCGCTTGTTCCCTGACCGAACAATCGATAAAGCCCGACTACAAGCTAAAACTGGAGGATCTTAAGGAAAACTATTCCGCAGAACAGGCAACCGCCGACGGTTGTGTCGTTATAGATAACAGCACCTTGCTTGCAGGAGAAAAAATATGGGTGGATTTTGTTAATAATACCGCACAGGGACGACAGGCTCATGTTCGTATTTATCAATCTTATTCCAAGCAGGACAACAGTTACCGGGTTAAAGATTTGAGATATGACGGAGAAAAATATCTGCTGAGCTATTACGACAGAACCGGTGACACAAAAGAGGAATTTCTGTTTCAGGGAGAATATAAATATCTTAACCGCAGCATTTATTCGTGGAGCAAAGTTAATCCGATACCTGCCGAATACTATCTCCTCTCCGACAGTGAAGATGCGACTGCGGAAGGATATTTAAACTCCTTAATTTCTTCTATATATAAACCGTATAATAATTGCCATATGATTTATAGCCGAACGGTTGATAGCGAATATGCAAAAAGAGCATCATACGGTGTTGCCTTTTGTGATATTGACAAAGACGGAAAAGAAGAAAAGTGTTACCTCGGTTGGGGACAGACATCAGGTGTTTTTACATTTACTTTAACCGCCTACGAAAACCGGGAACTTGAATACTATAATATGTATAGAACACAATGGTATCACCCTCTGAGATTTGTACAAGCCGAAAACGGTAAATTACAAATAGAAGGTGTAAATCAGAATAGCCCTCCTGAAACACATATATTTGACATAACGGTTCGTAAAGGTGTCATTATCCTTAAACTCGGAAATACCGAGATTGAGCCTATTAAACCGGAACAATAGACAGCTCGGGATGATATAATTAACGGTGTTTGGAGGTTAATATGAACAAATCATTAATAGTTGTAGATTGCCAATATGACTTTATCGACGGCTCTTTAGCCTGTATCAATGCCGAAAATGCAGTGAAAAATATTATAGACTTTATAAATGAAAATCCGAAGTTAAATGTATACTACAGCTGTGATTGGCACTCGGAGAATAACAAGAGTTTTAAAAGGCACGGAGGAATATGGCCCGACCATTGTGTTCAAAATAAAAGAGGATCGGAAATCCATAAAGATTTTTACAGTAAGATAAAGAAGAAAAAAAACAGACCCAATCCGAACAATATCTTCTACAAAGGTCAGGATGATGAAGTTGAAGAATATTCCGCTTTTGAGGCTAAGAATGCAAAAGGACAGGTCCTTAAAGATGTTGTGAATCAGAAAATCTTAGTTTGCGGTATAGCTTCGGAATACTGTTGCAGAGAAACCGCTCTGGAATTTCATAAAGCCGGTAAGGATGTGGAATTCTTAAGCGATAAGGTGGCATATGTAAATAAGGATGACCATGAGAAGAATCTGGCAGACTTAAAGAATAGCATAACCGTTCTTTAGTAACAGCATATCACACGGTAGTTACCGTGTGAGTCTGCTTTTACATCAAGCCTGTATATTTTTCATAAGTGTTGAGGATTAATTATCTGTTCTAATTCCTTAAAGAGTTATAAAGGCTTTGTCTTTTAATCGTCAGTGTCGTCGTCATCATCGATGTTGTCATCATCCGTATCATCTTCATCGTCATCATCGATGTCATCATCATCCGTATCATCTTCATCGTCATCATCGATATCGTCTTCATCCGTATCATCGTCATCATCGTCAATGTCGTCTTCATCCGTGTCGTTGTCATCATCGTCAATGTCGTCTTCATCCGTGTCGTCATCATCATCGTCTGAACTATGATAATCCTTGTCATTGTAATCCGCTAATCCGAAGTCGCTGTCGTTTTTGACACCTAAAGGAGCTTTCCAATTGTTGTCTTCCACACTTTTGCGGACTTCGGCAACCACTTCTTCAATAAATTGGTCATATGGCAATTTAGAACCCTTTGTGATTTCAATGGTAATCTGACGTGCTTCCCCTTCTATTTCTTCTACAAAATAACCGGCTTCTCCTATAGCATCAACAAGCTTTGATATCACTTCCCGGGTTTCTTTACCTACTAAACCTTCTTTACCTTTCAATATGGCTTCTGCATCTTCATTTTTTGCCTGTAACGCTACAACTATACCGTTGTTATCGTATTCTATAGCTATCTCGGGGTTAACTCTGAGTAATAAAGTTCCGACAGAAACAACTTTCTCTTCGTCACTGTCAAGCCTTCTCAAATTGCATCCTACAAGTGCTACGGCGCTTATAAGCACCAGGCTCAAAATAATTGATAATGTTTTTAATACTGAATATTTTTTCATTAAATCATTCTCCTTTCATTTTTTGATTCAACGGGCAATGTGCCTTTTCACTTGTAGATTACGCAACAGTTTTCCCGATATCGGGGTCGCAATATATATTTTCAAAGTTCGGTTTCTTTTTTGCACATGAAATACACAAAATGCATAATTAAAATCGACTAATGAATATCATTTAAGAATCATCGCTGTCGTCTGAGTAAGTGTCATCATCTGTGTCATCGTCGTCATCGGTCTCTGCGTCATCATCCGAATGAAACTCGTCATCATCGTCATCGGTTTCTTCGTCATTGTCCGAATCGTACTCGTCATCATCGTCATCCGTTTCTTCGTCATCGTCCGATTCATACTCGTTATCATCGTCATCGATTTCTTCGTCATTGTCCGAATCGTACTTGTCATCATCGTCATCGGTTTCTTCGTCATCATACGATTCATACTCGTCATCATTATCGGTATCATCAATATCATTATCTTCAGTGTCATCATCAATATCGTCACTTAGTGTAAAGTATTTTGGGGAAAATAAATTTAAAAGTTAATAAAACAAGAAGAAAAGAGGAGTTAAAGCAGAGATAAGACAATAGCATAGCCTCCATGCAGGGGGGAAGCATGGAGGCTATGCTA
>Ga0208694_1004251_pt1 | contig 13122 bp, 8 predicted proteins | sample AD_UKC078_MetaG_FD_184442 | JGI IMG/M metagenome (GOLD analysis project Ga0208694, IMG submission 184442) | Active sludge microbial communities of municipal wastewater-treating anaerobic digesters from USA - AD_UKC078_MetaG (SPAdes) (version 2) | ecosystem: Engineered > Bioreactor > Anaerobic >...
AGAAATGGGAAGATCGATCAAAAATAAATACCGGCATTGTAAATATCTTAAAATCGTTAGACAACGAGTTACTGGAATTCATTAAGTCAGTAGGATATAGATACCCTATAGATACCATATCTATACATCATCCATACCCTCCAAACTATCCTGATTCTGATGTTGAAACCGATTCCGATACTGAAATCGACAATGATACAAATGCTGATTCTGATGGAGCCGACGCTTCCAAAAAGAATCGTCGTTTTAAAAAACCAACAATCGAGGAAATAGAGGCGTACTGTAAAGAACGCAACAATAATATTGATCCCAAACACTTTTACAGCTACTACGAGGCAAGAGGATGGTTGCTTGGAAAAACCAAGATGAAAAGCTGGAAAGCTACTGTCCATACCTGGGAACAAAGAGATTATAAAAAGGAATCATCTTCTTCGGCAACAAAGGACTATTATGAAGGATTAAGACCGTTATGAACGACGAGAGATATTTCATAGGGCAAATCTTATGGGACCCATCGATCTTCAACAAGGCAGGGGTCACCGCTGACGACTTCCTAGGACGCCAGGAGGCCTTGCTATTCAAAGCGATGGAGACTGTGGAGTGTATTGACGAGCGGAGCCTCTGCGAGGCCACAGGGCTTCCCCTACTGACGATAGACAGCTACAAGTCGAGTAACATCATCGCCTCATCCTGGGAGAGCGTGCAGAAGCGGATTATAGAGGATGCTCGACGTCGAAAGCTCAAGAGAGCCGCTGAAGAAATCTTTCGTGGCAACATGAACGCCGATGCAATGATTGACCTCTTTTCTGAGGCTACCCTATCCGTCAGGCGCAATGCGTCTGCTGTAATGGAGCGCCTCCCCAGTTGTATCCTCGAGGCTGTCGATGATATAAAGCAACGGGTTGCCAATAATGGCATTGACGGGTTGTCGACCGGCTTCAAGAAGATGGACACAGTCTTCGGAGGATTGCAGAAGACACGACTCTACTACGTCGCTGCCCGCCCATCCCAGGGTAAGAGTACCCTCTTGATGAACATGGCGGCAAACCAGAAGGTCCCGATACTCTTCGTCACGGCGGAGAGCAGCAAGAAGGAGCTGTCGAAGCGACTGATCAGCTACAAGGGACGAATCGATAACAAGCACATCAATAACGGGACGTTCACTTCAAGAGATTCTGAGAACCTAACCAAGGCGTGTGATGGGTTGATCGAGAAGAATGACTTCATCATCTATGACGAAGCCAACGTCCCGCTGAACCGCCTCATAGCCATCTGCCACGATGCCAAGAAGTACTACAACGTGCAGGCAATCTTCATCGACTACATCCAGATCATCAGGTACCACAACGACAGACTGCCCCGACACGAGCAAGCCGCCGAGGTGAGTAAGGCCCTGAAGCAGCTAGCAAGAGATCTAGACTTACCTGTGGTCTGTGCTAGCCAGCTCAGGCGGGATGCAGAGGGGAAGAAGCCCCAGCTTGCAGACATGTCGGACTCCACCCAGCTTGAGCGGGACGCTGATATCGTCATGGCTATCTACAACATACCAAATGAAGAAACCAAACAACTTACGGTCGGGGAGCATACGTATGTCTGCGTACTCAAGAACCGTGACGGTGAATTAGGAGATATCCGTTTCGATGGGGATATGTCCTATTACTACTTCCAAGAGAGCTCGGACAGAAACTAAGGATGCAAGAGATGAATTTGTTGGAAAAATACAACATCCAGAAAGTCGAGATTATGTGCGAGAAGCACGGCAAGCAAGTGGTGAGTAGCTTTGATATAGGCAGGGAGCATTGCATTGGGAAGTGCGTCTACTGCAAGGAAGAGGATGCTGTAAAGCGAGTCAATGTCGAGCTTACCCGTATGCGCACGGAGACAGCCCTAGGAGCTATCCCCTCTCGCTTCCGTGTTAAATCACTTAACGAATTTGAAACGAGCGACCAAGAGGCCAGGAAAGAGGCATTGGAGGCTTGTTGGGCGGTGCATCACGGCGAGCTTTCCAATCTTATCCTTCTTGGATGCACTGGAGCTGGCAAGACGCACTTACTGACCTCCACGGTCATGGAGGCCCTGCGTAATGGGAAGAGTGCACGATATATAACCGAGGATGATCTATTCAAGGAGTTGAAAAAGCCACGGGGTCTCTACGCTAGTGATTGTGATGTAGTCACTAGCTACTCCTCTTATGACTTGTTGGCAATTGATAATATAGGCAGGGGCAAGCATACCGAGTACCGAGACACAGACCTGTTCTCCATCATAGACAAGCGGTACGATGCGATGCGTCAAACGATGCTAGCGAGCAGCTTGACCGTGCAGGAGCTTTCCTTGTATTACGACGATGCCTTGTTGAGACGATTGACTGAAGACGGTAGGATCATCGAGCTGAAGAACAAATACGCTGGATAACCGGCCCAATGAGGTGATTGGCAGATGGATACGAAGGATAGACGGAAAGACGGGGACCCAGTGATAGCATTCACTCCTACCTTCTGCCGAGGGGTATAAGTCTCTGAGTGAAGCCGCTCGAGTGTATGGTATCAGCCGGAAGAAGATACAGGCACTCATCGAGAACGGTGCTACTCACAGCGACGGGGTGACAACGTTCGACATTCCAATATCCGTTCCTGATGATAACACTCTGTAATTGGTTACGGGAGAATGATGCTATGGACTGGGAAAAACGAGCCGATGAGACAGCGAAAGCATGGATATGGTTCACCAGATATCTTGAATTGGGTTCTGCTAGGTCATTGGCTAAACTACAGCAGACCTACGACAAAACACCATCATATTTAAGACAATTGGCACATTGGTCAAAGAAGAACAACTGGGTTGAACGGGCCAACGCCTACGATATCAACCTTCAAAAGAAGTGGCTTGAATCCTATGAGGAGAACAAACTCAAGGCAGCTAGGAGGCACTCTGAGATCGCCGACCTGGTATATGACCTTGTCCGGGACAAACTCGAATCCCTGAAGGATATTCAACTCAAACCAGCTGAATGGGTGATGCTGGCTGAATTCGCCTTGAGGACAAAGAAAGGAGCTATAGAACTAGCATCCCAAATCGAGGTTAAGACAACCGAAAAGAGGGACCCAGTTGCAGTGAGACTGTATGACGACATTCTTAGGAGAACCAAAAGATTGTTAGGCCATGAGGACATTGATGGTGGATAATTGCCGTTGTCGCACCAAGACTAATCACACCCTTCATAACATATCCCAGATTGTCAGACCTTATGCCCGCCACCCTGAAATGGCGAGCATAAGGTTTATCCATCAGAAGAACATAGCGGGCAAGGGAACGCCAGAGGCAACAAATAAGCCCTACCCCTCCTCACCTAGGACTTCTCTCACCACGTATGCTTTGAGATCAGATAGTGATGAAAAGGTACGAAATCCATTCGATGCTGCCACCGACAGGGCAGAACTCCCGTTGGTGTCTAGAATCAAGGCAACAGGCTGACTAAGCCCCTCCTGGATACCGTTTGGCCAGGCTAGATCAAAGACTGCCAACTGGACCCCTGTGTCCTCATTTGAGTAGTCAAACTGTATTTCACCTTCAGGTAGCCCATTCTCCACAACCCATTCGTTGAACTGAGAGAGCAAATCCTCGTCTTCAGCGAGCTGATCTTCGATATCAGCAGGTGGAATGAGCGTAGAAACCTGTTCATCTGGAATCAAGTATGCCATCTCATCCGTCAGTAAGCTCTTCATAAAGGTATTGACTTCATTTGCAAGCAACTCTCTTCTTACCTGCAAGAATTCACGATAGTTCTCGATTTTCCAAAGTCTCTGATCAGAGGGTATCCACTGTGAGGCAAGTGCTCCAGGATGCTCTCTCTCCACCGTATAGAAATAATTCTCAGGCAACTTGTCACTGATGCCAATATTGGTATCCTTTGTCAAAAAGCAAAAATTGGCAAGCGCATTCACTTCCGGGCGTTTATAGCCTGCCTTGTAAAGGCGAGATCGAGGAAATATATGGTGGACATCCAATGTATTCATAGCCCCCACTTGTTTTGCATCCAACTCTCTTCCGGTCCCCCAATCTCTTGCTCCCTTAACACGAGTTAGCATATACATCACCGGATAGAAGCGGGCTCCAACACTCCAATTCTCAAAATGAATTGGCTCTACCCTGAGGCTTCCATGCCATTGATGCAGCTGTTGTACCAAGGCTTTGATTCCCCCATCCTCACCCTCCAAAGCTTCCAAATCCTTGTCAATAAACGATTCAGTTGATCCTGAGAATCGTCCCCACATACCAGATTGGAGATACCAGAACATTAGCAAGTTCCACTCTTCAGTAGTCAAGTGTCCATTTGTTTTAGAGAGATACCGAACGATGACGGGGATTCCATATCGACCAAATAACACTCGGTCATGATCCAATCCTAACGTTCCACTTATCATGTTTAGTGTCTTGTCGATGTGCTTGGTAGCAGTCTTCAATCCTTTCTGTACCTCATCAGAGGAAAGATTGTGAAGAAACTGAAACTTGGCTTCTCCTGTCAGCACTGTATTGACCGATCGCAATAGCCAGTCAAGTGTGAAGTCATATCCATGCTTCTGCCACTGTGCCAGGTATTTTTTCATCGCTGTTCGTGCTTCCGGCCAATCTGCACAGATTTTCGCCAAGGCTAGATCACCCTTGGAGAGTTTTGTCCCACCACTGTTAACCTTATTGAAGATTTCTACAACGACATCAAGTGTCTTGTCTTGACCACTGATTTCCTGAACATGCAGTTCGGTATAGAGAATATTCTGAAGGTTGATGGCCTTTTGGATATAACCGTTGATTTCTCTGAATGGCAATCCCATTTCAGACAATCGAACAGAGAAATCGTCGATGAATGTTTCGTGTCTCTTCATCAACTCGGTCACACTGATCCACAAAGGGTCATCTTGCATCTTAAGCTTTTGGTAGTACTCAAACACCTCCCTCCCAAGGTGGAACATAAGGCCTTCCAACACATCAGGGTTACCATCGAAAAATTTGGGGGGCTTTCCTCGTACCACTCCATAGATGGTGGTCATCCGCTGTTGGCCATCAAGGAGCAGTCTGACGTGTCTTCCTGCAGGTATCTGGACATCTCCTCGATATACAGCGCCCGTCGACTCAGTGCTCCATGCCAAAAGAGACCCAATGGGATGTCTTCGATATAGAGAATCAAACAATGCTCTCACCTGTTCCTTGTTCCACACGAACCCTCTCTGAAACTCCGGTAGTGCGTAATAGCCATTATCGATATAGTCCAGAATTGTTGAAATCTTCTCCCCCATACAATCCTCCAGTATTTACTTCAAAAACACTCGCTGCTGATGCCAGTGAAGAAATGGCAGGTGCTCATCACGAACCCATCGCAACTTCAGGTCACGGCTCAGGCCAAGCACGTTGACAGTAGACTCATCTAACGTGCGTGAAATCATCAAATCACCATCATCGGTGAATGAGATGAACCCTTGGTCAAAGAGTCGATCATACCTGGCTTCCAAGAGGAAGCCGTTGAACACGTTCAATCGTTCTTCTGCTGATTCACAATCTTTCCAAGGTTTAGCGTGACTGGCTACCAAGAGCTGTTCTATTCCTATCCGTGTAAGTGCACACTCTCCTCCCCAATACCGAAGGAGGTTCTTTCGATAGATATCCTGCCCTACCCGCTGCTCAACTTCTCGGATGGCCGTGGTCTTGTCGAGAGTGATACCTTTCATCTTCTCTTCAAACTCCATAACTGGAGAATCAGGAAGAGTACTTGCCAGCTTAGATGCTTCTCGAAGTATCTCACGAATCAGATCCATATTGCCAAGCGGTTGACCAGGGAACTCCTTGAATCGAGTTTCCAACTCAGTTATCAACTGTTGAGAATCAAATGAGAGCATAAACTGCTTTCCTTGAAGCGGTTGGACATAGCATACATGACTGTGCAATGCAGATGATAACATGAGTCTCCCATCTGCTAAAACTTGTGGCTCAACTTCCCAGCCAGCTCCATAAGCAATGGATCGAATGGTAAAGAAACCATCTATTGCCATAGCTCAGGCTCCTGTTCTTGCCGATCCCAGGCTTCGAGGACAAGGCGCATAGTCCTATATTCTCCGTATTTCTTAATCTCATTGTTCTTAAGTTTGGGGAAGGTTAACGATGGGTATTCAGCATCATAGTAGGATTTAGGATCTAAAATAAAATGTAATTCTTCCTTTGTTAATTGATATATCCTGCCATATATAGCGTCTAACTCTGCTTTTAAAATAGATCGATATTCGTCATCATAGACAAATGGCTCTCCAAAATATCCTATTTCTTCTGCCCAAGGTCTCATTGCTTCTGCTGTGTAAACAAGCTCTAACACTCTAGATACAATATAGTTCTTAATTGAATCGGTATACCGATAAATTTCAATAATTGGAAACTGTTCAAGATGATAAAAGGATAAATGCATTCCTCCAAGTTTTTGCCTCGCAATATAATCAATAATTATCGAGTTCAGATTAGCGACTAATAAAACTTGATCCTGAGCAGAATATTTCTTATGAAACCAAATTAAGGATAAAGTATGCCCAACTGCGCCTATAGGAATAATTGAAGAAATAACACTTCTCTCATCAGTGCTTCTGCATATATCTCTCCAACATATTAACCATTTCAAATGTTCATTTTTAGGGTTACAATTTTTGCCATTATGAAGGTTAAATTTCGCAGCAAGTGTGCTTTTAATTTTTTGATGAACAAGGGTTTTGTTTACCCAATAACGAGGCAATCCTAAAAAATAAAAATCTTTCTTTTGCTCTTCTAGAACTAATTCTAGATTATTGTTTAACCACATTCTCCATCTATGATCAAATTGGTGTATCATCTTCCCTTCGTATAACATATATGAGTTTATGTGGGAAGTTTTCTCAAAATACTTAGAGTGATTGGTCATATTAAATAAACCCTGAGTAAACGCAATCTCCCAAGCTGTTTCTGGTTGTTTCCCAGGGGTTTTATCCAATAAGACTGGAGCCTTCTTGTATATTTTTTTTGTTATCGTAGCATCTGCTTGACTTGAAAAAATAGGACAAGTTCGTGTATTAGGGTTCAATAAATGAAAATCATCCTGACTAATTTCAAACCTCTTCCGTTCATCGGTAATTTGCTCAATCTCAAATAAAAAAAACATAAAAGTTGATTTAGTAGCTTCACTTAGTGTTATAAGTGAGAATTTTAATTCACTTCCGATCGCTGGAAAAATTCGTTTCCTATTTGAAAAATCTATCAAAGACAACAATTGCTTTTGTTCAACCAATTCTTGGAATAATATTTTATTTGAATCGTCAGTTGCTATTCCTGTGGGTACAATAATACCTGTAAAACCAGAAGTTTTTTTTAAAAAATAACATAACTCGGTAAACAGCGAATAAAGATTGATTTTCTTCTCTTGCAAGCTGTATCTTAATGATTTTTGGTAAAATTGATTGAAGGATTCATTCTTTCTTTTTGCTTCAACATACTGTTCAAATTGTTCTGGATTTGTAGCTTCCAGCTCATCTATAGCTAATTTTCTTTCTTCTCCTTCCATACTAGCTATCATCGGGTTATTAAATGCAAAAAATTCCTTTTCTGAAAATTGCGAAACATCCCACGGCGGATTCCCCAACACAACATCAAAGCCTCCCTGGGAGAAGATTCGGGGGAAGGCAAATGGCCAGTGGAGGACATTAGCCTCTTTGCAGGCTCTCTGCGCCCCCTCGATTGCCCTTAAGTCTTCTTGGTTGGGCTGGTTGAGCACATAGTATCGGTAGAGCGTCTGTGAGGTAGGACTGTGGGTATCTTCTTGCTTTGGGAGGAGGAAGGCTCCCAGAAGGATATCCGAGGCTACCTGCTTCGGATTCTCCTCGATCTGGCGTTTCAGTTCTTTGTATCGGGTCCGCTTTGCCTCGATATCCTCAACACTCTCTTCGGGCATCTCTTCCAGTGTGGAGAAGACGTCGCGAATGGGTTGGTCTGCAAAGAGGTCGTTTTGGAGGGGATTCTCCTCATGCTCTTTGAAGGCTTTCTGCCCCGACCTGTTCTCTAGGCGTAGTCGCTTGCAGACCTCCTCATCATCACCAGAAAGCTGTTTGTATGCGTCACTGGGGATACCCTTGTCGAGGGCTTCTAGATCAAAGATGCCCAACACCGAGTTACCACACACAAGGTGTCTATCCAAGAAGCCAAGCGGTTTCCCTGGCTCATATCCTTCAAGCCATAGGGCTATCTTTGTCAGCTCAAGGGCCATTGGATTGAGATCAACACCGTAGATACAGCGGTGGATGACATCCTTGACTGCCTTGCGATACTCCTGTGGGGTAATGGTTCCATCGGGGTTGCGGACCATTGCCAGGTACTCAGCTGTCTTTCTCGCTGCTGCGAGCAGGAAGTGTCCACTCCCACATGCTGGATCAATGATAGAGAGGTTGAGGATTGCCTCCTCTGCGTTCTCCGGGTTCTCCTCGATGGTCCGCTCCACTACCGGAACGAGTGCTGTCTTGATCAACTGGTCAACGAGGAAGCTCGGGGTGTAGTAGCTGCCTGTACTCTTCCTGACATTGCCTGCCGTCGATTCATCGTCATCAATGCCCACAAATCGGAAATCTTTGGCTTGAAGGTCTACAACAGGGACAAGTTCCAAAAGGCTCTCATAGACCGATCCAAGCTCTTCGGTGCCCATGTTGCGATAGTCGACATAGCTGTACTGCCCACTGGAGGTCCGAGCCCACCTGAGGCTCTCCATCGCCTTGAGGAAGGTTGCGTTGTCCACTGTTGCGGTATCGAGGTCCACACACACATCTTTGCCGAACAAGCCACCCAGGGCAGGTAGAGCAAGTCGCTTTTCTCCCCTGGCAAGGCTCTCAAAAACAATCTGCTGGGTTTGCCAGAGATCGCTGTAGTAGTTGTAGGAACTTCGCTTCAGCATCACTTGGCGTAGACGATCGAGGCTATAACCTCGCTCGTAGAGGTCACGTTCATCGACGAGGGAGGGATCAGGATCAAAGATGAGGCGAAGCCCATTCTCTGTTCGCCTCTCCTCCAGGGCAAAGAGGAAGAGGAATCGATAGACAAGATGGAGCAGCTGGTGGTAGAGCTCTTGTTTATCCAATTGACCCTCTTCAAATTTCCTGCGTAGTTCAATATTCGCCCTATGTGCCAAGAACCCAGAACCGAGCTCCTTTAATGCCTTTGTTACCCCATCACGCAGTCCGTCACGAACACGCTCCCCGGTGGAGATGGTCTCGTTGCGCCACTCCTCCCAGACGGTCATTACGCTCTCATACTCGGTATCGTAGATTCTTGAGACGTGCAGTATCTTCCAGAGCAACATATACTCTGCGTAGTGATCATCCTCAAGGATTGCATGGAGGTCGAACTCCAGATATTGGGGTCTGGCAAGCGTTGGGGAGGAGCGGAGGAGGCGAATCACATTCCCGTTGGAGATCAATCCCCAGGAGCTCTTCCCTGTTGCATTGAGGTATTCCTGGCCCATCTGGAAGAGAGAACGGTTTCGGTCTTTCCGTCCACCCCGGACAGCAAATCGACTATCCAGTGTATCAACAGAAGTATTGAAGGGACCAATGCTGAGCGGGACATACTCGTAGGCGATACGTTGGATGGGGAAGCTGTACTCCCCTACTCGTTTGTTCTGTGTCTTCTTCAGCGAGTTCCAGCCAAGACAGTTGCTCATGAACTTTGTGATGAAGCCTTCGGTCAATGAGAACGCATCGCTGCTGGCCAGTTGTTGGCGCTTCTTGAAATCATCATGAAGGGCGCGGGCAATCTGGTAGGAGCGACCAATCTCCTCTACCATCCTCAACCCTGCTGGAATCTGATACTCCCTCTCTTTCTGGTGGGTAGCCTCGTTCTTTGCTATTTGCTCCAGGAGGTCTGGAAGGAGCAGTGCGCCTTCCAGGTGGATGGTCTGCCACGTTACGCCATGATTGTTTCGCCTTGCCATTCCCCTACCTCCTTACAACGCATCAACTGATGGAAGCAGTACATAGACTCCCATCAAGTCTGCCGGGAAGCACGGGTTGACACTCACACTCCCCTTTGCATCAGCTGCACTGCGTACCCTTCGGTTATGTTCAAGGAGCCGCTTCGCCCGTTCTCTACCGATTCCCTCGATTGTCCCTTGTTGCGAGCGATAGAACTCGAGAGCCCGCTCCATCGTCTCCTCCTGGATATTCTTTGGTAGTGTTCTTGAGGGTTCACACGAGAGGAGGGCGAGTGCCTCCCTCTCTTCTATCCACTCAGGGGCGGTCATCCCCCGTGCCCCGATGACGACCACCTCTTCTGCCATCAATTGTCGTGTGGTCTCCTCGATCCTCGTGGCTATCTGGTGACGCAGGCGGATCATGAAGAGCAGGTACACCCGATCAACCTCAGTAGTCTCTATGACAGCAGCTCTTCCTCCGATCGGCTTATCGTTGTGTTCATCCAGGGTATTCTCGACGATATAGTCACTGAGGACATCGACAACCGGATGACTGCGATGAATGAACTGTGCGCCTTCGGGGGCTGGGTTCTTCAACGAGAATTGAAATGGGTTGTCGTAGGAAGCTTCACTAAGGCGTGCCCGTAGCTCTGAGGGAAGTGTTGAGGGGTCAATCTCAAATGCATGCTCAGCTGTTTTCTTTGGCTTACCGCCAAGTCGTGAGAGCAGCGTCGAGATCATCTGCCAGATGGTCTCTGAGGAGCCGAGCAATTGCTGCTCCTCTCGCCACTCAGGCACAACCTCCTCGGGGTGGAGAGAGCGCTGAGCGAAGATCGTGCGGTTGGCCTTTGCCTTCTCCTGGGCGTCCCTCCACGGGGTCTCAAAGACATCGGTCACTTCCTTCATCTCACCGAAGTCGAAGGTAAGCTGGTCATCCTCTCCTCTGAAGGACTGCTTCAGCAGTGAAGCCTGCACCAATGCATTGCTGATGGCTTCATTGTTCTCAGGAATCGGCACAAGGATGCCGAGGTCCTTCTTGATCGCATCCGCCTTGCGAAGGATGACGTTGAAGATGAAGCCGTCGATCGGGTTATCCTCGCAGTAGAGCATCGTACACCGCACCTCAGGGCTCTTTTGCCCAAAGCGGTCGACCCTCCCCTCCCGTTGCTCGTGGCGGGTGGGGTTCCATGCCAGGTCATAGTGAACCACGGCATTGAAGCGCTCCTGCAGGTTGATGCCCTCACTCAGGCAGTCGGTGGCAACCAGGATGATCTCCTGATGTTCACCCAACTCGATGATCCGCTGCTGCCGCTCCTCAGGCGAGAGCTCGCCGGTTATCACATCAATCTGATGTTTGGGGAATGCCTCCTTCAGCTTCTCTCCAACATATTTTGCCGTGGCAATATACTTGCAGAAGACCACCGGCCTGAACCCATCCTTGATGATTCTCTTCTTCAGATGGATGGTTAGGGCATCAATCTTCGGATCATACTCTTGCTCCAACTTCTTCGCCTGCTTCAAGAGCCGTTTCAGGTCGTGTGTCTCGGCAAAGAGTTCGGTTGGCGTTGCATCGCTGATGGCGAAGTCCACAGCCTCGTCGTCAAGGATATCCTCGAGCTCCATGCTGACCGGTTCATCATTGATATTCTTCAACCGTGTAGTGAGGGCACTCACTGCTGAAGAAGGGCTTGAGGAGACACATCTGAAGAGGGCGAGGATGGAATACCAAATCATCTTGCCGACTCGACTCTGCGCATCCTCGTACGTCTGGGCCAAGGTTGCGCAGTAGATGCGTACATCCTCAAAGAATGTCCGCCACTGCTCATCCAGGCGGTAGGAGACCTCCGCTACATTGCGGGTGGGGAAGATTGACTCGTCATCCCACTCCATGATGTCGATCCTTCGGCGCTGGACCAGTTGGTCACCAAGGGCGTCCCTCAGTTTCTTGTCCTGTTCAGGATTCGCACCAAGGGTCTCATACTTTTCATCAAGGAGCCCCAAGAGATTATGGAACGCCTCATCGTCACCGGAGTGAGGGGTGGCCGTGAGCATGATCAGCGAACGCTTCTTGTCTAGCGAAAGTCGCTTCAACAGCTCGTATCGTAGCTGCTGGGTCCTCCCCTTGCTGGTACAGGTATGAGCTTCATCCACGATTATGCAATTTGGAGCAGTGGATAAGAAGTAATCACGGTGTTTGGGGTTTTTGATATAGTCCAGGGAGACCACCAGAACCGGGTATCGATCGAAGAGGGATTGGCCCATCGGTAGGTTCTTTTCCAGTGAAGCCACCGAAGAGGAGGTCAAGGCAACTGCAGGGAAGTTGAAGTGATCCTGCAGCTCTCCCACCCACTGTTCGACCAGGTGTGGTGGACAGAGTACGGCAAAGCGATCAATTTCAAAGCGGTCCCAGAGTTCACGGACGATGAGGCAAGCCTCAATGGTCTTCCCGATACCGACATCATCGCAGATCAAGAGCCGCACCGGGTCCATCTTCAACGCCATCAGGAGCGGGACCAGCTGATACGTCCTCGGCTCCACTGCAATCTTGCCAAATGAACGGAACGGCCCTGCCCCGCTACGAAGCTTCAACAGGAGGGCATTGCGGAAGAGGGAGGCAGAGCGTATGTTGGTCAGCTGTGTCGGGGTGGGGTCATCAAAGAACGCAGGACGCACCGCCTCTCTCTCCAACTCAGGGGCAAGGTACACCAGTTCATCACCACCACGGAGCGGGCGTAGCACCAGCACCTTCTCACTCGAGCCTGCCTGGACAACCCAATCTCTTCCCCGTGCCCTCACAAGATTGCCGGGCATTGGTCGATATTCACTCATTGTCCCCTACTCCTTGTTCATCAAAAATCCCATGTGACTGTGTCAGTATCCGATCCCACATATCCTCGTCAGGGCCGACATCCAAGACAGTGAATGCCCGGTCGGCACAGTACTCCACCACCTCATCGCATGCCTCGCCAAACACCACCGCTGTGCGGTATTTGGAGTATACCAATGGGAGCGTACCTCCACTCTTCAATGGCACGTTGCTACGATCGGGTATGGGAAGATTGCGCTCCTTCAAAGTCTCGATGAACCGGGCTTGGAGACCGCTCATCCCGCCCTCCGGCTCTTGTGCACATCGCTCGACCGACCCATTTGCCAGTGCCACA
>Ga0208694_1004269_pt1 | contig 13065 bp, 7 predicted proteins | sample AD_UKC078_MetaG_FD_184442 | JGI IMG/M metagenome (GOLD analysis project Ga0208694, IMG submission 184442) | Active sludge microbial communities of municipal wastewater-treating anaerobic digesters from USA - AD_UKC078_MetaG (SPAdes) (version 2) | ecosystem: Engineered > Bioreactor > Anaerobic >...
GCCGACGCTGGCGGTGCCCATGGTGTTTGAAATATCGTAGCACTCAATCCGGTTGGGCGGCTCGGGCAGGTTCAGCGCGGCTTGCAATTCCGCGAGAGCCTGGTGCTGCCGGTCTTTATCTGCCTTCCAGCGCGTCTGCAACGCTTTCAGGGTTTCAACAGCGTTTTCTTCTGCCATCTCTACCAGGCTTTTATTCTTGCCGCGCTTGGGCACCTGGATTTCTATCTTTTCGCCCGCGCGCCGGGTATTCAGCCACTCCTTGATAATGCGCGCCTCTTCCACTTCGGCAGGCAGCAAGACGCGGTTGGGAATGAATGCCGCCTGAGAATAAAACTGCTTGATAAACTCCCTCAGGATTACCTCGTTCTTTTCGTCTTCGGTGCCCTCCAGAATAAAATATTCGCGCCCAATCAGTTTGCCAGAGCGCACAAAAAATATCTGTACGCAGGCATCACCTTTGTTACGCGCCAGGGCGACGATATCCGTATCTTTTTGGTCATCAGAAATGATTTTTTGGCGCTCCACCACGTGTTCAATACTCTGAATCTGGTCGCGCAGGGCTGCCGCGCGCTCGTAATTCAGGTTTTCTGAGGCGGACTGCATTTCGGATTGCAGGCGCTTTACTACCGGGTCGGTCTTGCCCTCCAGGAATTTACTCAGGTCGTCAATCATCTGCCGATAGGCGTTTTTATCAATCGCGCCGATGCAGGGCCCGGAGCAAAGTTTAATGTCGTAATACAGACAGGGGCGCGGGTCTTTGCCGGTGATTTCCCGGGCGCAAGTCAGGTAGGGGAAAATCTTCCGCAGGATATCCAAGGTTTGGTGCACTGCCCAGACGGAAGTGTAGGGACCAAAATAACGGGAACCATCCTCGACCATCTGGCGGGTGATGCTGAGCTTGGGGAAATCATCCGCCCAATGGATTTTGATATAGGGGTAGCGTTTATCGTCCTTCAGGCGCACATTGTAGAACGGGCGGTGCTCCTTAATCAGATTCATCTCGAGGATCAGCGCTTCCAGCTCCGAATTGACCACGATAATGTCAATATCAGCGATTTTTTTGACCATCTGGCGTGTCTTAAAGGCGTGGTCTGCCGACTCGTGAAAGTAGGAGCGCACCCGGTTTTTCAGGTTGATAGCCTTCCCGACGTAGATAATTGTGCCGGCTGAGTCTTTCATCAGATAGCAGCCGGGTTTTTCGGGTAAGGTGTTGAGGATGCTGTTGACGTGAGCTGAAATTGCCATGATTTACTATTTTAACTGAAATAAATCGGACAATAACTCTGAGGCTTTACGGGCAGGAATTTTGCGTTGGCAAATTGGGTTAAGATCTACGCCCGCTCAACGGAAAATAAGGGCTCGCCTGTTCCGGGAGAGCTGGGCAGGGCGGACAGCTCGTGTTTCCCGGGCAATTGCGCGATAAGGGCCGCTGAGCAAGAGCCTGCCCACGCGGAAAACCTCGCTTTTTTATGCCAAGGAGCGCAAGCAGGCTCGCGAGCAGGTATAATGTCCGAAAGGTAAGCACATGACCATCCGAATTCTGTCAGAAACGATTGCCTCTCAAATTGCCGCGGGAGAAGTGGTGGAACGACCGGCTTCCGCGGTAAAAGAATTAATTGAAAACGCCATCGACGCGGGCGCGACCGCAATTTCCGTTGAGACGCGCGAAGCCGGCAAACGCTTGATCGCGGTGGCGGATAACGGCTCGGGCATCCCTGCCGACGAACTCCCACTGGCATTGGCGCGACACGCCACCAGTAAGCTGCAGTCCGCCGAGGATTTGTTCGCGATTCACACGCTTGGTTTCCGCGGAGAGGCGTTGGCATCTATTGGCTCTGTCGCTCGCCTGACGCTGACATCCAAGCCCGAGGCACAGCTTGCCGGGTACCGCATCCATGTGGACGGCGGGGTAAGCGGGGTTTCTGAGTCGGTGCCGGCTCCTACCGGCAGCGAGGTCAGGGTGGAAGATTTGTTTTTCAACGTGCCAGCCCGGATGAAATTCCTTAAATCAGACAGCACCGAAAACCGGCAAATTACAGGGCTGGTGACCCGCTACGCGCTGGCGTACCCGCATATCCGCTGGACGCTTGTTCAGGACCAGCGTCAGATATTCAAGACCACGGGCAGCGGCAATCAGATGGAGATTCTGCAGGAGCTTTTTGGCGCGCAGGACAGCAAACAGCTGCTGCCGATCACATTTTCTGACCGTGAAATCCGCGTAAACGGCTATGTCAGCAACCTTTCGCTCAACCGCTCGAATCGGAAAGACATCACCTTTTTCGTGAATGGGCGCTGGGTACAGGATGCGGCCCTGACCGCGGCGGTGATTAAAGCGTACAACACCCTGCTGATGGTCGGCCGGTACCCTGTGGCGGTTTTGTTCATCGAACTGCCGGCCGGGCAGGTGGATGTCAATGTGCACCCTTCCAAGGCGGAAGTTCGCTTTCGGGACGCGGACCAGGTATTTAGTGCCTTGCAGCGGGCAATCCGGCGGGGGCTGCTGGCTTACTCCCCGGTACCGGAAATCAATCCAGCCAACCTGTGGGGAAAGCAGGCTGGGCTGGACGAAAGCGGAGCCGGGTTTGCTCCTTCTGACAGTGCAGGCGCGTGGTCGGATGCCGCGGCGGCGCCTGTGAACGCTCGCCCGCAAGGCTTCCTGCCGATGGAACGCCTGCCGCTTCTGCGCCTGATCGGGCAGGTGGCCGCGACTTATCTGATTGCTGAAGGGCCGGACGGCTTATACCTGATTGACCAACACGCGGCGCACGAACGGGTGCTTTTTGACCAGCTGATGGCGCAGTACCACGCCGCGGTTGTACCGACGCAGGCGCTTGTCCAGCCTCTGGCAGTAGAATTCCCCGCAGAAAAAGCGCTGACCCTCGCACAGCAGCTGCCAGCCCTGAGAAAGTTGGGTTTTGAGGTGGAAGATTTCGGGCCGAACGCTTTCCTGGTGCGGTCTGTGCCAGCTGTATTCGCGGGGGGTGACCCGAAAGCGGTGCTCCAGGCTCTGGTGGAAGACTTTGAGGAGAATGAAGAACCTTTGGCTGCTGAAATTGAAGCGAAAATCGCTGGCAGGGTTTGCAAACGTCTGGCGGTGAAGGCCGGGAAAATCCTTTCAGAGAGCGAGCAGAAAGCCCTGCTGCTGAACCTGGAAGCCAGTCAATCCCCGCGCACCTGCCCGCACGGCAGACCCACAATGATACACCTCAGCGCGGCGCTGCTGGAACGTCAGTTCGGGCGAACAGGTGCGATTTAGAAACCCGCGCGATGCGTGGGTTAGCACGGGAATTCCGGGCTTAGGCTGTATTTTGAAGAAAGGCACAAACCGGAAAAAAACAGCCAAAATTACGGCTTGCCGGAAATGCCAAAAATGGTATAATACTATTCCTGCGGGGCGTGGCTCAGCCCGGATAGAGCGCACGGTTCGGGACCGTGAGGTCGGCGGTCCAAATCCGCCCGCCCCGACAGACAGAGGTTGTCTCATAATGAAAGAGACAACCTCTTTTTTTTATTCGGGACCGAGCCCTCAAGAGGGTGCTTTGCTAAGGTCGGCGGTCCAAATCCGCCCGCCCCGACAGAGGGACCTTCCAGTCTTGGAGGGTCCTTTTTTATTGCGGTTTCGGCTTCGGGACCGAGCCCTCAAGAGGGTGCTTTGCTAAGGTTGGCGGTCCAAATCCGCCCGCCCCGACAGAGGGACCTTCCAGCTTTGGAGGGTCCCTTTTATTGTGGTTTCGGGTTCGGGACCGAACCCTCAAGAGGGTGCGTTACGAAGGTCGGCGGTCCAAATTCGCCCGCCCCGACAGAGGGACCTTCCAATCTTGGAGGGTCCCTTTTATTGTGGTTTCGGGTTCGGGACCGAGCCCTCAAGAGGGTGCTTTGCTAAGGCCGGCGGTCCAAATCCGCCCGCCCCGACAAAGGGACCTTCCGATCTTGGAGGGTCCTTTTTTATTGCGGTTTCGGCTTCGGGACCGAGCCCTCAAGAGGGTGCGCTGCGAAGGTCGGCGGTCCAAATCCGCCCGCCCCGACAGAAGGACCTTCCGGTCTTGGAGGGTCCTTTTTTTATTGGGTTTCGGGTTCGGGGCCGAGCCCTCAAGAGGGTGCTTTGCTAAGGTCGGCGGTCCAAATCCGCCCGCCCGGAAAAGTGAACCTCGTCTGTCGTTTCTGCCTTATCCGCGCTTTCAGGGTTTCTGAATCTGGTAAACCAGGAGTGAGCAGCCCCTGGAAGTATCCACCGACAGCGTGCCGGTAAATATCAGGTTCAGCAGCTTTTGCGCGTTACCGTCCTGGTCAATCAGCTGCCAACCCTGAGTCGGGTCGAAGTTGATAGCATTGGGCTCGTTTGCCAGGAGCAAAACTGCGGTGAGCGTGCCGGTTTTATCCGTAAGCGCAAAGCGGCATATCTCCCGCTCACACTGATCAGGACCGCTCTCAGCGATGATTGAACCCGTGAGGGACACCATTTGCTGCTTTTGCGCTGCCAGCTGGCAGGTTGAGACGATTTCTGGATAGGCTACATTTCCAATATTCTGTTCCTCGAGCAGTGCCGAAATTTGGTACGGGACGGGGATAAGTATGTCTGCTGGCATCAGCGAGTCGATTTTCTCCACCCATACCTGGCAGCGCGGCACCCCGCTGGTGACCGTATACTCAACCCTCCCAAAGATGCTGACGCTGTGCCCGTGCAAAATCAGCTGACCGCTGTCAGAGCGCGCGCGCAGGTCGCGCGGGGTAAAGTAAGCCGGCAGGTCGTCCATTGTATTGTTTCCATTGCCAATCGGGATTAAGGCGGTGATGGTTTGCAGGTCGTTAGGCAAAAACAGGTTCAGGTTCATCCCTTTCCAACCGCTGTATCCGTAAATTCGATACTCTGGCAAGTAGAGATGACCGCTGACAATCACCTTTGTTTTTGCCGCGCTGAGTGTTTCACATTGCTCCAAAAGCGCTGGGATTTCCATTGTTAGCGGCGCAGGCGGCGCTGTCTGGGTCGGCAAAGTGGTTGGGGAAGGGCTGGCAGCAGGCGCTGGCTGCGTGCTGGCTGGTAACGGAGCTTGTCGGGCTGGCGTACAAGCTGAGAGAAAGCCGTTCAGAATTACTGCAGACAAAAACAGAAAAAACAACCGTGTTGCAATTGATCTGGTCATGGACACTCCTCACTCAGGTGGAGATCTATCCTTATTATAGGAATAAAATTTACGAAAACAAGAACCACTTGTGTTCACCAAGCACGCGGATTGGCTGTTAGTTCCCAAACAACAAGGGCCTGAGGTAAACTAATAGCGGAGCCATGTTGTGATTTTTGTGTTATCTATCCTGATTCTGGTACTTACCACGCTCTTCCTCACCGCGCTCCTGCGCCTGAGGAGGCCCTTGGATTTCCTGCTGGCCTGGGGGCTGTTCAGCTTTGCCTTGATTGTGTTGGTCTTTCAGATTGACAATCTTCTGCATGCTCTGAATTCCAGTTCCATTATCATCCTTCTGCAAAGCCTGCTGTTGGCAATCAGCGCGGCTGCCTGGTATCTATCCGGGAAGCCGGCGGTATTTCCAAAGGCTCTCAATTTGAGAAGCATATTTTCCGGGCTAAGGCGTCGCGAAAACGCTCCGCTGACAGCGCTGCTGCTTTTGGTTGCCGCCGTGCTGCTGCTTTCGGTGGTGCTAATCTATGTGGTTCCTCCAAACAATAATGACGCGCTTTCTTTTCATGTGGCACGTATCGTGCGTTGGATGCAGCAGGGCAGTTACTTCCCATGGGAAACACCCTTCGTGTGGCAGCTCACTTTTCCGGTAAACGCCCAGCTGACCTACCTGTGGACCCTGCTGCTCAGTCAAACTGACCATTATATGGCTTACATTCCCTTCTTTTCCGGGGTGTTAACTGGTTTGTTGGTATACGCCTTCTCGCGGGAGTTTGGTTTTTCACGCAAAGGGGCTGCCTTTGCCGGCCTCATCTGGCTGACTTTTCCGGTGGTGGAGCTGCATCTCACGTCGGTGCGGCACGACCTGGTCAGCACCTGGCTGTTTATTTCACTGGTGTACTTCTTTTACCGTTGGAGTAAAGACAAACAAAGCAGCGCGCTGATCCTTTCCAGTCTGGCGCTGGGCCTCGTGTTGGGCACCAATTTTTCAATTGCCGCGTACCTTCCCGGCTTCGCCTTGTTCGCTCTGAGCGGTTTGTTGGCGCGCCGGTATTCATTCAGACAAGCGCTTGTTTGGGTTTGCGCGGCTTTGCTGGCTTTTGGCTTGTTCAGCTCACCAATTTACCTCAGCAATCAGCTGCATTTCGGCTCACTGGTCGGTCCGGACGCGGCGGAGATGACCAGCACAGCCGTGTTAGACGAGATGCCGGCGGCGAAATACGTTGCGCTCACCAGCGCGCGTTGGGTTTATCAATTGGCGGATGTCTCGTGGCTGCCCCGCTCAATTCAAGCCGGCATTTTGCCCGTCAAGGCCGCCGCGGCAAGGGCGCTGTCCGCTCCGCTTGGCTTGAACCTGGAAGGCGATATTGCCACGCTGGACGCGCATGTCTTCACCTGGGACAGGGTATACCTTTTGCAGGAAGATGAAGCCTGGTTCGGATTGGTCGGCTTCCTGCTGGTTTATCCCACCAGCATCCTCGGCTGCATGCAAGCGTTCAAGAAAAAAGAACCTTTGCTGACGTTCCCATTCATTTTTTTCCTGACCGCGCTGGTCACCTGCAGTATGATCAGGCCTGGCTGGACGCCTTTTGACGGCAGGTACTTCATGCCGGCGCTGGCAATGGCGGCCGCGTTCCTGCCAATGTGGTTTGAGGGCAGGCGTTCGCGTGTTTGGGTGCAGTGGCTGCTGGTCCTGACGGTTTCGTTCAGCTCCGCCGTGGTCGCGCTTTATAACCCTGCCAAGCAAATCGTAGGCGGCGCGGCAATCTGGGATATGAATCGCATCGACAGGCTGACCAGACAAGCGTACGGGACCAAAGAAATGCTCTACCTGGCAGAGAAAATCCCTTCCGGCGCGGTGGTGGGGGTTGCCGCGGAAGCCAACGATTACCAGGAGTATGGGCTCTTTGGAGCGGATTTCTCGCGCCGGATCGTGAACGTATTTCCTGTCAGTCTGGCAGCCGATAAAACCTGGCTGGACGCGCGCGGGGTGCAGTACCTGCTGGTGCGGTCTGCCGGGCATATCAACCCAACCGTGGCGGATAACTTTCAGGCGGAGGCGAGCCTGGGGGACTGGATCCTTTATATCCGCCAACCCTAAACCCGGAGGTTGGGTTTCTTCAGCGGGTTTGTTACAATACGGACAGCAAATAATCGCAATAAGGAGTTTGTATGCCTTCTGATACCCAGGTGATTTATTCAATGGTGCGCGTGGGGAGGATATACCCGCCTAATAAACAGGTCTTAAGGGATATCTCACTCGGTTTTTATTACGGCGCGAAAATTGGCGTTTTGGGCTTGAATGGCTCCGGAAAATCCACGCTTCTGCGCATTATGGCTGGTAAAGATCCCGACTACATCGGCGAAATTGCTATTTCAAAAGGCTACAGCGTCGGGATGTTAGACCAGGAGCCGCAGCTCGACGAGAGCAAGACCGTTTTGGACGTCATCCGGGAAGGCGTTCAGCCGATTGTGGATTTGTTGGCGGAGTACGACCGCGTGAATGAGGGCTTTTCCGACCCTGACGCGGATTTTGACAAACTTATCGCTGAACAGGCGCGCCTGACGGACGCACTGGAACACGTGGATGCCTGGAATCTGGAAAGCAACCTCAAGCTGGCGATGGGCGCGCTGAACTGCCCGCCGGGGGACACGCCCATCAGGGTGCTCTCTGGCGGAGAAAAGCGGCGCGTGGCGCTGACCCGACTGCTCCTGACCGAGCCGGATATTCTGCTGCTGGATGAACCCACCAATCACCTGGACGCGGAATCCGTTGCCTGGTTGGAGCGCCACCTGCAAAATTATAAAGGAACCGTCATCGCGGTAACGCATGACCGCTATTTTCTGGATAACGTTGCCGGCTGGATTCTGGAATTGGATCGTGGATACGGCATTCCCTGGAAAGGTAATTATTCAAGCTGGTTAGCCCAAAAAGAGGAACGATTGCGCGTAGAAGAAAAGACAGAAACCAAAAGACAGCGCACCTTGCAGCGCGAGTTGGAGTGGATTCACATGTCTCCGAAGGCGCGCCAATCCAAGGGGCAAGCCCGCGTAACCGCCTACGAAAAATTACTTTCCCAGGAATATGAAAAAGAGCGGAAAGACCTGGAAATTTACATTCCCTCCGGACCGCGGCTGGGAAATGTGGTCATCGAGCTTGAAGGCGTCAACAAAGGTTATGGAGACCGCCAACTGATTGAAGACCTGAGCATCAGTGTTCCGCCGGGTTCTATTGTTGGTGTTATTGGCCCCAACGGAGCTGGTAAATCCACGTTAATCAAGATGATTGCCGGGTTGGAAACCCCGGACTCGGGCACAATCCGTCTGGGAGAGACCGTGAAGCTGGCTTACGCTGATCAATCCCGCACATTGGACGGCGACCTGACGGTGTTTCAGGCGATTACAGGCGGCGCGGATAACCTGCAATTGGGGGATATGACCGTTAATGGTCGGGCTTACTGCGCCTCATTCAACTTTACCGGCTCTGACCAACAAAAAACTGTCAGCCACTTATCCGGTGGAGAACGGAACCGGGTTTTTTTGGCGCGCACGCTGACAGCTGGCGCGAACGTTCTCCTGCTGGATGAACCCACCAACGACCTGGATGTGAACACCCTGCGCTCGCTGGAAGAAGCCCTTGAGAATTTCGCCGGCTGCGCGGTCGTCGTCAGCCATGACCGCTGGTTTCTGGACCGCATCAGCACCCATATCCTGGCTTTAGGACACGAAGGCAAGCCGCGTTTATTCCTGGGTAATTGGTCGGACTTTGAAGCGGATCAGATTGCCCGGTTTGGATTGGACAAGGTGGGTTTCGGCCGCGCCGCTTATCGCGGCTTGACCCGCAATTAAATTAAAAATCCGGTCTGCATAACCAGACCGGTTCTTATTACTGTTTTCTGATTACTCGGTGATGACTTTTACGTCCTGAGCCTGAGCTCCTTTTGGACCCTGAGCAACGCTGAATTCGACGGTGTCGTTCTCTTTGAGGGTTTTATAACCATCTCCGATGATGGCACTGAAGTGCACAAAAACGTCTTTTTCGCCGTTGCCGCGGGCAATAAAGCCAAAGCCTTTGGCGGAATCAAACCATTTTACCTTGCCTTTTTCCCGTTCTGACATACCTTTTTAATCCTCCGTGACTAAATACAACCAATATGTTCTCGAAGTCGTTTCAGATGGGATTGTTATGCATAGACCTGAAACAGCCGGAGTAATCTGATTATTACCACAAATGGTCCAACGCGTCAATTAAACCATGAATGGGTGAGCGCGTTTTCAACCTGCCATGGATTCTGGCTGGATTAGTGAAATTGGGGCAGCCAGGTACGGTTTGTCTCCAGGATATCATTCAAAATCAGGCGCGCGGTGCCGATATCGTCCACGACCGGGTCAAGCAGTAAGCTCTGCAAGGCCAAATCCCTGTCCCCAAGAACAACCGCGTCAATGCACAACTGGCTGGCGCTCACCTCGCGGTGAAGCAGTTCCAGGATGCCTTGCGGCAGCGCGCACACACCTTCGCCTTGGATGCCGTCCTTTGAAACGGTCCCCGGAACTTCAACAATCGCGTTTTCTGGCAGCCCATGGATTAATCCCCGGTTGGGAATGTTCAATGCCTCCCAGTAAAGCGGAACACCCGTCACTAAGCTTTCAATCAGTTCCACGGCGCCCTCGCTGACGGGTTCGGTGAGGGTTTCATTCAGATCCCGGTTCGCGATCCACTCAGAGACCTGCCGCCACTGAGCCTGGCGCAGCTGTTCGAACAGCGTCCAGTCGTACAGGGAGAGGTCATAGCGCTCCCACGCTTTATGCGCGGCGCTGGTGAGCCAGGGCAGGTATTCATCCAGGTGTTCGTCGCCAGGGATGGGGAAGAGCTTGAAAATGTCAAAAATATCCCGGGTAAGCGGCTCAAAATTTGCCGGGAGCTTCTGCCACTCGCGTCGGAAGAGCGGATAAAGGTCCTCACCCGAGCGGCGGTCTTGCAGGGCGAGCATCCAGGTAAAATGATTCAAACCCGCGGCTGTAATCTTAAGCCGTTCCATCCCCTGAAGGGCCATATTCGCCATCGGATAGTGATTGCATGGGTCCGCGTGCGTGCTGACGAAAGCCTCCGCCCCGCTGAAACCCAGCACGGGGGCCAGGGCTTTGGCAGCCATGGCGTAGCCCGCGGCGAGCTGGTGGCATAATCCAACTACTTTAATGCGTGAGTATTGGTTCACCAGATAGCACAGCCGGTGCATTGGGTTGGTAAAGTTGATCAGCCAGGCTTCGGGGCAGGCGGTTTCCATGTCCCTGGCGATTTCCAAAACGGTGTTGACATTGCGGGCGGCATGCGCGAAGCCGCCGGGTCCGCCGTTTTCGGCATACGGCTGGCGAAGCCCGTATTTGAGGGTCAGTTCAAAATCCTTGCGCCACAACGCCTCGCGAGGCTGCACTTCTATCGCGCTGATGACAAAGTCCGCGCCGGGGAGAGCCTCTTTGTGATTGGAATGCACGCTGATAATCTTGCCGCAGTCCCAGCTTTCATTCAGCCAGCCTGCCAGTCGGGCGCTCAGATCGAGCGACTCGGGGTTGATGTCCACCAGCGCGATTTCACTCCCGCGCAAGGTGGGGCTTTGCAGCAGAGTTAAAAGGGTGCTTAAACCAAAGGAAAAGCTGCCCGCGCCTAAACATACGATTTTTGGCATATCAATTGCCTTTTTGGGCGTCTTTTTCCGCCAGAAAACGATCTATGGCAGCAGCCGCCTTGCGGCCGGCTCCCATTGCCAGGATGACCGTTGCTCCGCCTGTGACGATATCCCCGCCAGCGTAAACCCCGGGGATGGAGGTTGCCATCGTGTCCGGGTCGACCACGATATTGCCCCAGCGGTTAAATTCCAGGTTTGGGGTGGTGCGCTGGATAATCGGATTGGAGCCGTTGCCAATTGCCACCACAGCCACATCAATGGGCATTTCATATTCCGAACCTGCCACCGGGATGGGGCGCCGCCGGCCACTTTCGTCCGGTTCACCCAGTTCCATCCGGATCAGGCGGACCCCAAGCAGCCAGCCCTGCGGGCTGCCAAAAAATTCAAGCGGGTTGCGCAAAAATTCGAAGCGAACCCCTTCCGCTTTCGCGTGCTGTATTTCTTCGTAACGCCCGGGCATTTCCGCTTCACTGCGGCGATAAATGATGGAAACCTCGGCGGCGCCAAGCCGCAAAGCGACCCGGGCGGAATCCAGGGCGGTATTTCCACCGCCGATGACAGCGACGCGCTTGCCTTGCAGATTTAAAATGGGTGTGTCCACCTGCGGATACAGGTAGGCTTTCATCAGGTTTACGCGGGTCAGGAATTCGTTGGCGGAGTAGATGCCAACCAGGCTTTCTCCGGGAATGTTCAGGAAGTTGGGCAGCCCCGCGCCGGTGCCAATAAAAACGGCTTCAAAATTGTCCAGCTGCATAAGGTCCTGCACTGTTTTGGTCGCGCCGATGAGCACATCCGGGACGAACTTCACGCCCAGGTCTGAAAGCTGCTGCACCTCTTTACTCACAATTGCTTTGGGCAGGCGGAATTCCGGGATGCCGTAGCGCAGCACGCCGCCAAAATCATGAAAGGCTTCGAAAACCGTCACATCATGGCCGGCTTTGACCAGGTCCCCGGCGCAGCTCAGGCAGGCTGGCCCGCTGCCCACCAAAGCGACTTTATGCCCGCTGGGTTGAACTGCCGCGGGCGCTTTCGGAACAGGGTGCGCGTCGAGGTAATCGGTGACATAGCGCTCCAGGGCGCCAATCGCGACCGGCTCGCCTTTTTTGTTGAGGATGCAAGCGCCTTCGCACTGCTCCGTTTGTGGGCACACCCGTCCACATACCCCGGGCAGGGAATTATCCTCTTTAATCAGAAGTCCGGCGGCGGCAATATCACCCGAAACGATGAGTTGGATGAAGTGAGGGATTTGCACGGAGACCGGGCAGCCGGCCACGCATTTGGGATTCTTACACTGCAGGCAGCGTTCAGCCTCTTTGCGGGCTAACTCATCGGTAAACCCCAGCGCGACCTCCTCAAAATTGCGGACACGCACAGCCACCGGCAGTTCCGGCATCGCCTGACGGGCGCGGGGCGAACTGACAATTTCTTCCGGGACAGTTTCAAGCACAGCCAAGCGCTCATCCAACCGGCAGTTTTCCAGGTGGTTATAGGCGCGGTTGCGATTATTGAGTGAGTCGAAATCTACCAGATGTCCGTCGAATTCCGGACCTTCCACGCAGGTGAAGCGCACCTTATCCCCAACCAAAACGCGGCAGCCGCCGCACATGCCCGTACCGTCTACCATAATCGGGTTCAGGCTGACGGTGGTGGGGATGCCGTACGGGCGGGTGACTTCAGTGACGGCGCGCATCATTGGCAGAGGCCCGACTGCCAGCGCGTATTGGTATGTGTTTCCATTCCCAAGCAGCTGCTTCAGTTGGTCAGTCACGAAGCCGTGAAAACCATACGAGCCGTCGTCGGTGGTGATAAACAACTCGTCCGCCACCTGTTCCAGTTCCTGTTTCAGGATTACCAATGCCTTATTGCGCGCGCCCACGACCGCGGTGACGTGATTACCGGCTTCCTTCAAGGCTTTGGCGACTGGATAAGCCACCGCGGTGCCCACTCCGCCGCCAACCACCAACACCCTGCCGAAATATTTAATTTCCGATGGGTTTCCAAGCGGACCGAGGACGTCCAGGATTTGTTCCCCGATGGGCAGGCTGTCCAGGTATTCGGTGCTTTTCCCCACCGCTTGCACAATCAGCGTGATTGTGCCCCGCCGCGCGTCGTGGTTTACGATAGTCAGCGGGACGCGTTCACCATCCTCGGTCAGACGTAAGATGACAAACTGACCTGGTTTGGCTTTTTGGGCGATAAGCGGCGCGTAAACTTCATAGCGGGCGACGCGCTCTGCCAGGATTTCTTTG
>Ga0208694_1004270_pt1 | contig 13064 bp, 9 predicted proteins | sample AD_UKC078_MetaG_FD_184442 | JGI IMG/M metagenome (GOLD analysis project Ga0208694, IMG submission 184442) | Active sludge microbial communities of municipal wastewater-treating anaerobic digesters from USA - AD_UKC078_MetaG (SPAdes) (version 2) | ecosystem: Engineered > Bioreactor > Anaerobic >...
GACCAGAGGGGTGCCGATGACCGGTGTCTGGGCGATAATCAATTCCTTGTGCCGGCCGATGATATTGGCTTTGCATTCTCCGGCGACAGTCCAACTGGCCAGAGATTCTCCCATGATATCGTAAAGCTGCAAGACCCGTGAGCTTCCCGCCAGTTGCAGAATATCAACGGAATGAGGGGACTCCGCCGTTGTGATAATCGGAATATGTTCCAGATCCTCCCGGAGGGTTAGGGTGATATTCGTGTTCATCTGGTCGCTGTTTGATGCCACAATCAACTCGGCATTCTGTACGCGCATTTTGTTGTATGTTTCGGGATCATCGATATTGCCGAGCGCAACGCGAATATCCCGGTCGTACAATTCCAGAGCCTTGGCCAGATCCTCCACGATCACCACATAGTTTTTATTGTAGCTTTTCAGCTTTTCAATCAGAGCCTCCGTTACCGGATCGAAATTGGTGATAATGACATGATTTCTCGTGTCCACGGGAAGTTCCCGAGGCGCGCGGTTTCGGGTTTGCGCTTCCATCCAGGGCGCAAAAAAGAATTTGATGAAGACGAAAGGCAGAAGAATCAGCAGCAGAATAACACCGGAAAGCAGAACGATGATGGAAAAAAGTCTTCCGATGTCACTGGTGAACGTAATGTCCCCGAACCCCAGTGTGGACATGACCACCATCGTCCAGTAAAATCCGGTGATCCACGAGTGTTCCTGTCCTTCCATGGCCATGATGTAATGGAACAGGATGCTGTAGGTGGTAATCAGCGCAATAATCGCAATCAGATATTTCACCAGAAGACGAATGTTGGCTTTGACAATTTTACTCTCGACAAAAGAACTGACGACTGCGGGTAAAAATTTCATACGGTTGGCATCCTTGAGACGGAACTGATTTTGAGCGACGTGATTTGTCTGCGTATTGCAAAGTATAGAAAGAACCGTTTTGCCTGTCAATGGAAATCATCACGGGCAAAACCGCACCGGACCCTCGCCTTCGCCAATCGACATTATGTCTGTGCCTCAGCCTTTGGAGGATTGAATAGAAGCAGGATCGCGGACAGGGTGAAATATGCCAGGGCCGTCATATAATGCGCCTGAGACTGAATGTGCCACGGCAGATACAGTTCGCCCGTCGGCAAAACCGAGTGAATGATGCCGAAGAGGGTCAGGATGGCGCTGACCGCGGCGCATAAAGCCGCACGTTTCGCCTGATGGTCGATCAAGAAGGCCAGCATGCTTCCCCAGAGAAGCCCCGTGATGATGAATCCGTTGCTGAGCATCGTCAGCGTCTGATGCATGATCAGCAATCGTCCGGGGAGTTTTTCCAGGATGATGCCCGACGCGCCCGTGAACTGTCCCAGAACAATCAGCACCATGCTTGCGATAACCGGCAGAATGCTTAAGCTGACCGCCGGGGAGTGGGCGGCCGGCGAATCCTTATACGCCTGCCGCATGATCTCGAAACCGATAAAGATGAAAATCGGCGCAATCACGGCCCGCGGAATCAGGCTGACAAAAACCGAAAGCAGCCCGATGATGGAGCAGACGCCGATCAGGATGCCTGTCAGCAGCGTATACCACCAGGTGGCCCCCATTTTTTTGTAAGCCGGATGACCGATGTAGGGTGTGGTCTGCGCCACACCGCCGAAGAAGGACGCGATCAGCGAGGACAGCGCCTCCGTCAGCAGAATATCGCGGGTGCGGTAATCGTCTCCGGCCAGACGCGCGCTTTCGGTGTTGTTGATACCGCCGATGATGGTCAGAATCCCGAAGGGAATGGCGATGGTCAGATAATGAACGCTCTGCGGCAGGGTTTTCAGAAATTCGACGGACGGCACCGGCAGAGCAAAGTGCATGTCCAGAGTCGGCGCGGCAAACTCCGGCAGGTATCCGCTGAATCCCAGGAAAAAATGAATTCCGGTGCCTAAAATTACCGCCGCCAGCACGCCGGGCATCCGTCCGGGCAGTTGCATTTTGCTCATGAGAGTTGTGAAGATCAGCCCCAGCGCCACCATGCCGACGATTGCTTCATTGAAAATTTCAACAAGCGGCAAGAAGCCGAGGAGTAGAAGACCGATACCGGCCAGCGGCCCCAGAAGTCCGGCGGTGGGAATAACGCGCTGGATCCATCCGCCGAAAAAAGACGTGACGATCTTCACGGCGCCGATCATGAAAAGGGTGGCCATGCCGATATGCCAGGTCAATTGCGCGTCGCGTGTCGCGATATACGCGGGGCCCATAACAGCGTAGGCAATGCCGATGGTGGAGGGCGTATCGATTCCCAGCGGCATGGCCGTGACATCGGTCCTCCCCGTTTTTTTTCTCAGACGCAGCGCCAGCCAGGTATAGACGATATCTCCGATAAAGATGCCGACCGCCGTACCGGGAATCATGCGGGTGAGGATCATGTCCGCCGGATAGTTGAACGTAAAAACCAGGATGGCGCTGAAAAAAATCAGTGTTCCGACATTATCCAGAAATAAAGCAAGAAAAGCGGTGGTCTCTCCCCAGAATCTGTTCTGAACGGTTGTGCTTTGTGTATGCATTCTATTTCCTCAATCTTCCGTTTTCCTGAGTGTCACGTATGCTGAAGGTTATCGTCCATCTATGCCGGGGAGAAATCTTGATATGCAATAATGTTGATATTGCTTATACGATAACTGTATAAACAAAAAAACGCTGTTTGACAATGCGTTTTCCGTTAAAAGAATTTTATGAGAAGCATGGATCAAGCAATGATTTTCCCCTTAATAGGGATGTCCGGATTTTTTTTAATAGACGGGCCATGCTTCGGAATTACTTTTTACGTCTTGAGGCTTTCTCCTGCTCAAAAAGCAATTTGCGCAGGGTGGCGCGATAACCATTGAGTGTTTCGCGATATCGTTCAATGAGCGCCAGACTGTCCGGGGTTGCACTCGCCAGATAGGAAAGCACCAGTTCTTTCTTGATCTCGATGTGCTTTTTGATACGTTCTTCATCAAGAGAATCATAAAACATTTCGATCATTTTTTTGCGCAGGGGACGGCAGGTGTGTGTGATGAGGATAACGACAATGTTGTTACCTGCTTCCGCGATGGCTTCCTGTGACAGGAGCTCCAGATCAATCAAATGTTTTTTATCGTGCAAATTGGCCAGCTCTTCATCAAAAATATCAATCAAGGTTTTAATATCGCGGGGCGTAATTTTGGGGATGGCGAGTCTAAGCATCTCCGGCAGGAAAAAGGTCCAGAATTCCCAGATCTCATCCAGAATATAAGGATCCGCCACCCATTCATTATCCGGCTCTTCCGTTTGCAGAAAAAACATTCTTAGAAAATCGATGCTGGCGCCCTTCATATAGTCGCGGACATAAACGCCGTCGCCCTGCCGGATGGTCAGCACGTTCATCAGTTCCAGATGCTTGAGGGCGATTCTCAGCGACGCTCTGTCCACATCCATATCTTTGGACAGTTGCCGTTCGGAAGGAAGCTTATCGCCGGGCTTCAACTGCCTGCTGAAAATCTGCCGGACCAGAATATTCATAACCCTCTCATGTGACTGAAGTTCTTCCATAATGACTCCATAAGGAATACATGCCCTTCAAAAAAAGTAAAAAATACTTGACATGTGGTAAATATATGTTATTCATTGGTCAAACCAATTATACGTTTTTAATATACCACCTTTGCTCGGCATGATCAAGTACGAAGTTGATCAATTGAAAAGAGGTCTTCAAAACAAGACGTCTTTTTTTGTAGATTAAATATAGGTCCGTCTTCTAATTACGAAATGCAAACTATGAAAATGGATTATAAATATTTAAAAATACAAAAAGAAAACCATAGCCTTTGGGTGGAAATGAAAAATCCGCCGGTTAATTTCCTGACCGTGGCGATGCTCGAAGAGCTCTTTGACCTCGTCAAACAAGTCTCCCGGGATCCTTCCATCCGGGTATTTATCCTGACGGGCGGTATCGAAGATATTTACATCATGCATTTTTCTATTCCCGAACTTTTCACGTTATCAAAGGACAACAAAAAAATACGGCTCAACCTTTTCATAAAAACCAGACTGACAGCTGCTATCCTGAAGCACTTTACAACCTGCACGAACGGGTTGATGGATGGCTTCGGATGGTATGAGAAGCTGGTGCTGAAATTTGCCAAAGTTTTGAGCGGCTATTCATCCAGCCTGTATTTGTGGTTCATCATGCAAAGGCTTTACATGGCGATTGAACGGCTGAATAAAATTACCATTGCCGCGATTAACGGCAACTGCAACGGCGGCGGCACCGAATTATCCGCGTGTTTCGATTTCCGATTTGCGGTGGGCGATCAGGGATTTACGATCGGACAACCGGAAGTCCTGATTAACATTGTTCCCGGCGGCGGTTCTACGCAAAGGCTTCCCCGGCTGATCGGCAAAGCCAAAGCGCTGGAACTGATGTTGCGAGGTAATCAGTGGGACGCTGAGGAGGCACACCGCGTGGGTTTGCTTACCGGTTTTTTTAATAAAGCGGAATTCAAGACCAAAGTACAGGAATTTGCCGATTTGATGAGCAAGCGTCCCATGACGGCTGTGGATGCGATCAAGAAGTGCATCCATAACGGAATGGAAACAACTATAAGACACGGTTTGAGCATCGAAATGGAACAGAGCATTCGCTGTCTGGATACGGATGACACCATGAATGCCATGCAGGCATACATTCGTTACTTGGATCAACATATTAATGCCATGGATCCTCAGAAGATGACGACTGAAGAAATTAATCAAGTTGTACAGGATACCGTGAAGCATATGGAAGAAGGCAAACTTTATAAATTTAAACATTGATGAGGATACGGGCCATGAAGAAAACAACCATGGGCGCAAATTCAAAAATCAATTCATCAGCGAATGCAATACTCGTGACTGGCGCGTCCAGCGGAATCGGTTGGGCAACATCGCTGGAACTGGCTCAAAAGGGGTGGCGTGTATTTGCCGCCGTTAGAAAAGAGGCCGACGCCAAAAAACTGCGTGACGCCTCCTCTGGCAAAATCACGACGGTGATCATGGACATCGTCGACTATGAAAGCGTGAAACGAGGCGCGAGCGAGATCGAAAAGGCCCTCGGCGGCGCGGGCCTGGACGCACTGTTCAACAACGCGGGGATTTCGGTCCAGGGGCCATTGGAAATACTGCCCATTGAATTATTTGAACAACAGATACGGGTCAACGTTTTCGGTCACATCTTCGTGACGCAGACCTTTCTGCCGCTCCTGCGCAAGGCGCAGGGGAGAATCGTGTTCACGAGTTCCGAGAGCGGCAGGGTCACATTACCGCTCATGGCACCATACTCCTCATCAAAATTTGCTCTTGAGGCCGTCGCCAGCGCTCTCCGGATAGAACTTCGCCCGTGGAAAATCAGAGTCTCGTCCGTGGAATTGCAGACCATTAAAACACCCATGTGGGGAAAAATAGATGCCACCACCGAAAAATTATTTGCATCCGTACCGAAACAGGCCCGAGACCTCTATAAAGACGAGCTAAGGACCCTCAGCGTCTTTCCAAAATGGCAGGCGGAAATGGGGATATCCATGAAAAAGGCCGTCCGGGTGATCATTCGCGCCCTCAGCGTAAAAAGGCCAAAGGCTCGCTACCTCGTGGGTTGGGAGGCCAGATTCTTAGTCTATTGCCACAATGTTACGCCAATCTGGCTGATGGACTGGTTCTCAAGTAAAATTATGATACTGCTGGGTAAATTTATAAAACCGAAGTGAACGAACAATCGGGAGCCGATAATCTGCGGGGATCGTTCGTTTTAAAGAATTGTTCATGCGGTAAATATATGAGGGCAATAATATATTTGTTGTAAAGAAAGATATTCAAAAAATGGAGAAATAATATGCGAGACGTCTATATCATCGGGGTTGATACAATCAAATTCGGCAAACACATGGATAAGAGCATCAAGGATCTGGCGATTACGACTGCCACCGGATGTCTCAAAGATGCCGGTCTGGATAAAAAAGATATTCAGGCTCTCTGGTTTGCCAATGCCGGCTGGGGTGAAGGAGGGCAGATGACTATTCGCGGCCAGGTCGCCCTCAAGGGCATGGGAATCGAAGGCATTCCCATCACCAATGTGGAAAACGCGTGCGCCGGTGGATCCACGGCGCTGCATCATGCCTGGTACGGAGTTGCCGGCGGTTTGTATGATATCACCATGGCCGTCGGCGCGGAAAAACTTTATTTTTCCAATAAGAATCTCGTCTTCTTCGGATTTTTGGGAGGCATCGATATCGAGAACGTTCTGAATATCGCTAAAACCCTTTCTGTTTTTACTCTCACGCCGGAAGAGAAGGTAAAAGTGGAAGAATTTAAGCAGCGCTACCAGGCGGTGAAAAAGGCGGCAAACAATGGCGGCGTGAAAAAAGCCAAAGCAAAAGAATCAAAATGGAAGGCCTATCGAGACAAGTTTACCGCCTTTATTGTTCTGGGTGAAAAAATCGGTTACGATACCGTGCGGCAGCTGGCCAGGATGTCATCAGGAGATCACTCGCCGTTCATGGATGTTTACGGTTTCGCCGCCCGCCAGCACATGAAAAAATATGGTTCAACGGCGGAACAGATGGCCATGATTGCCTCCAAGAATCATTTCAATTCCACACTCAATCCCAACGCTCAATATCGCTTTGACGTACCCGTGGAAAAAGTTTTATCCGACCGCATCGTCTCCTGGCCGCTCACGCGCTCCATGTGCGCGCCCATTGGCGATGGCGCTGCGTCAGCTATTTTATGTTCTGAAGACATGGTGAAAAAACTCGGCCTGACCCATCAAGCTGTTAAGATCAGGGCTTCCATTCTCGGTTCGGCCATCAGAACATCTTTTGATTCCGACATTCCGGAAATCGGCGAGAGACTCTCCAAACAGGCTTATGAAAAAGCCGGCGTCGGTCCGCAGGACATCAACGTTGCTGAAGTGCATGATGCTTCGGCCTTCGGTGAAGTGGTGCAGGCGGAAAATCTGGGCTTCTGTCCAAAAGGCGAAGGCGGAATTTTTGCCGAAAAAGGCGAAACAAGCCTGAAGGGCCGCATTCCCATCAATCCCAGCGGAGGCCTGATTTCACGCGGTCATCCCATCGGCGCTTCCGGTCTGGCTCAGGTCCATGAACTGGTTACCCAGTTGCGGGGCAATGCCGGAAAACGTCAGGTGAATAACGCCAGACTGGCCCTGGCGGAAAACGGCGGAGGCGCCTTGGGGACCGAGGAAGCGGCCATGTGTATTCATATTCTTGAAGCACCCTCATCCTGAAAAGATTTGCGTCACCCGTGACGTTTTACAGCTCGAAAGAAAAAGATTCAGCGTTATCACGGTATCCGGCTCCCTGGTTTGCAGAAGGGGGAGCAGTCTTCAAAAGGGTAAGATTGTTGCAGTCAATCCACAAAGGGAGGGGGATTATGATAAAACCGAAGGAGGTCAAATCTTTATTAGACCGTGAACCGCGTTTCGAGGACAGTTTCTGCAGTGTGCAGGCCATTCCGAAAATTCCGAAAATCCAGCTCAAGGAAACCAGGACGCTCGTCAGTCACGCCCGTCGCTTCAACGATGAAGTCGTCAGGCCGCTGGCGCTGAAAACCGATTTAAAAACCTTTCAGGATCATGACTATCTTCCCTGGGAAATTATTGAAAAGGCCAACGAATGGGGATTCTATACCATGTTCATCCCCAAAATTTTCGGCGGCCAGGGCTGGAGTCTCCCCAGCCACGCTTACGTCATTGAGGAGTTGTCTTCGGCCTGCGTCGGCATTGCCAACGTCGCGTTTGTTCATTACCTCGGTTTTATGACCCTGCTGGCTTCCTGGAACCTGCCGCTCATCAATCGAGTCTGTCGTGAAGTCGCCGAAGGAGAAAAAACGGGCAAGCCCTGTCTGATCTCGCTGGCGATTACTGAACCCGGCGCCGGTACGGACGTGGAGGAAGTGGAACTGGTCGATCGCGGCAAGGTGACCTGTTTTGCCGAAAAGGTCAAGGGCGGATACATCGTCAACGGCAGCAAGATTTTTATTTCCATGGGACATGTATCCACCTGGCACGCCCTGATCGCCTATACCGATCTGAAAAAACCTTCCGCCAATACGTTAATGCTTGCCGTCAGGACCGGGATGAAGGGATTCACCTTCGGCAAGCATGAAGACAAGATGGGGCAGCGCGCCTGCTGCGCGAGCGAATTGATTTTTCAGGATTGTTTCATACCGGATGAATATGTTTTGGGTGATTCACGCGATTTCCCCAACTCCCAGATTCGCGAGACCTCCGATCTCGTCAATCAGATCATCCACTATGTTGTCGAGGTGACCCGTGCGTCGGTAGGCGCCTTCGGAACCGGCGTGGCGCGCGGAGCTTATGAACATGCGCTGAAATTTGCCGGCGAGACCGAGGTGGACGGCAAACTCCTTATCAATCACGAGTGGGCGCAGATTATGCTGGCCGAGATGTATAAAAATGTGATTGCCGGACGGCTGGCTTATAACGAGGCCAATTATTCCAACAGCCTGAAGGGCGGCATTTTTAATTTCCTGCAGGTGAAACCGCTTTACTACTATCTCAAGTATGTTCCGCAGATTGTGATCGATACATTCATCGTTCCCTTCTACCGGTTTAAAATGACCGACTGGGCGATTCGTCAGATTTTCGTGGAAGGACAATCGATGGAGGCGCAGAAACGCTGTTCCGGGTGGTCGTCGATTGCCAAATTCTTCGGCACCGATATGGGGTTGAAGAACAGCCAGATGGCGCTCGAATTGATGGGGCAGGCCGGATTGCGTCACGACCGCGGCGCGGAAAAATTCCTGCGCGATTCGAAGTTGCTGCAAATTTATGAAGGCACCAATCAGTTGAACCGCCTCAATCTTTTTAATTGCCTGATCGCGCGTTGCGTGCCGCAGGCCCGTGTATTCGAAGAATAGGAGGGATGAGAATGCTGACAACCGTAAAATGCGAACTCAAGTCTTTTGAAGATCTGGCACACAATTTTGCGGCGAAGGAACTTGCCGCCAACCGGGAAGCAAACGACCGTTATCCTTTCGGTCCCCTCTTTGATTCCGTGATCGACAAAGCGCATGACGTCGGACTGCTCGGTGCGACGCTGCCCGAAGAATGCGGCGGCATCGGCCAGGATATCGGGGCCTTGTGCATCATTCTCGACCACATCAGCGCAGCGGATGCCAGCCTGGCCGGAATTATTTTTACGAACGCTCTGGCTCAGGAAATCGTCCTCGCGGCGGGCGATAAAAATCTGCTGACCGCTCTGATGGAAAAAGCGGCCGACGCCAGAGCGGCGCTCATCGCCTTTCCATCTTTTTCCAATCCTGCGGAAAACGGCGTTTCCCTCGAAGCCGTTAAATCCAAAGACACATATCTGCTGAGCGGCGCCATGGAATACATTGTCCTGGGCGGCCTGGCCGGCCAGGCGCTTGTTCCGGTTAAAATTAAAGGAGAGGAAGGCTTCAGCTTTTTCCTGATTCGTCCGGCGGATAAAGGCGTTACCAAAAGCGAGCCCGTCTTCAGCCTGGGACTGCATGCCTGTCCCGCCGTGGATTTAACGCTTTCCGCTGTGGAAGGACAACTGATCGGTCAGGCGGGAGAAGGAATCAAATATTTCAATCAGGCCTCCGACCGGATGCATGCGGCGGCGGCGGCCATTCAGTGCGGTATTATGAGGGGATCGTTTCAGGAAGCGTTCGATTACAGCCGGCAGCGTTGTCAGGGCGGCCGCGAAATCATCAACTGGTCGGGATTGCGCATGCTGCTGGCTCAGATGGCCGTGCAGGTGAAAATCGCCGAGATGGTGGTTTCCGAGGCGGCCATGGCGGTGGAGAACCAGGAGAAGCAGTGGGGGCTTTGCACCAGAGCGGCGGCGCTGCACCTGTCGGAACTGGCCTGCAAACTGACCGCCGACGGCATCCAGTGTCTGGGCGGCAACGGCTATATGAAAGATTACGGACAGGAAAAAAGATTCCGCGACGCCAAGCATGTCCAGGCGCTGCTGGGGATGGCTCCCATGCGGAAGCTGTCTCTGATCAGGGACATGTTGTCATAGTGGAATCTCCACGCGCGCTGTCACGGGTTCCGGATGACTAAAAAAGAAGGATGAGGAGTGAAGATGTATTTGCTGGCAAATTTGAAAATCGGTTCGTCCATGATCAAAAGTTTATTGACATTTTTCAAGGATGAAATCAGGCGCGGGACGTTCCGGGCGAATTTCAGCAGCCTGATGAAAACGCAGGAAATTACGGAAGACATGTCCTGGGCCGAACTCAGCGAAGAAAAAGCCCGCCAATACGGCGACCGGACATTTCTGATTTACGAAGACCGGGAGTTTTCCTTCCGGCAGATGGACGAAAACGCCAACAGGGTGGCCAATTTTCTGCAGTCGCTCGGCGCCGGAAAAGCAAAGGGTGTCGCCATTATCATGGCCAACTGTCCCGAATATCTTGATGTGTACATCGGGTCGCAAAAACTCGGCATGTATTCCATTCCCATCAACACCTCTTTACGCGGCGACAGTCTGCTCTATATCCTGAACCACAGCGACGCGGAATTCATCGTGATCGACGAAGAATTTCTCGACGCGTACAATAAAATAGCGGACAGGCTCGAACGGAAGAAGACGGTAATTGTCAACCGCTCCGTACCGCCGGGTGCCTCCGGTCTGCCTCACGGCCTGTTGAACCTGGCCGATGCTTATAAACAATCGCCCCGGAAACCGAATGTGCCCTATGATAAAAACGACGTGTGCTTCATCCTTTATACGTCGGGAACAACCGGCCTGCCCAAGGGCGTCATGTACCGCTACGGCAAAACCACCTTGAAGCTGCTTTCCATTCCCGCGTACGCGCTGTACAAAAGATCGGACATTCTTTACACCTGCCTTCCCCTGTTTCACGGCAACGCGCTCTGGCTGTGCGTGACACAGGGCATGCACCGCGGTTGCCGGGTCGTTCTGGGCAGAAAATTTTCGGCCAGCCGGTTCTGGGATGACATGCGCAAATACAAGATTACCGCCTTCAATACCATCGGCGCCATGATCCCGATTCTGATGAAGCAGCCGCCCCGCGACAACGACAGCGTCAACAGCGTGCGCTTTACGTTGTCGGCTGCCTGCCCGGTGGATGAGTGGGGGAAGTTCGAAAGACGATTCGGCATCAAAATTTATGAAGCGTACGGTTCCGTGGACGGCGGCGGCAAAAGCATCATGAACTTGGGCAACGCCCCGGTCGGCTCTATCGGGAAACCCGCGCCCAACACGGTATACCGGCTGGTGGACAACGAAGGCCTGGATGTTCCGGACGGCACGCCGGGACAGCTCATTTTCGAATCCAAAGGCAAGAAAAAATCGGTGGAGTATTTTAAAAACGAGAAAGCCAGCAATGACAAATTGCGCAACGGCTGGATCTACACCGGCGATCTCGTGAAGCGCGACAAAAACGGCTACCTCTATTTTGTCGGACGCAACGCGGAGTTCATGCGCATCAAGGGCGAAAATGTTTCCGCGTACGAAGTCGAACATACCATTCAGAAACATCCTTCCGTGCTGGAAGCGGCCGTCTACGCCGTTCCGTCGGAACTGGCGGAGGATGAAATTATGGCGAGCGTTTCTCTCGTGGAAGGGCAAACGCTGAAAGAAGCGGATCTGATAGCCTTTCTCAAAGACGATTTGGCCAAATTTGCCGTTCCGCGTTTTGTCCGCATCGTCAGGGAATTTCCCAAAACCGAAACACAGCGAATCATCAAAAAAGAACTGGAGAAGATCGGCGTTGTGGCAGGAACGTATGACGCCCAGAAAAATCAGTACGTGGGTAACACGAAGATTGCATAACGTTTCAAGGACGTCTCAAAAGGTTTGCAGTAAATCAACCGTAAGGAGGAAATATGAGTTCGAAAGATGACGTATTGTCTCCGTTGGGAAAATACGAAGAAGGCATGGCCTGGAATCCCGTTGAAAAAGTCATCATGGAGCGGCGCAGCATCCGGGCTTTTAAAAAAGAACCGTTGCCGGACCGCATGATCGAAAGAATTCTGGAAGCCGGCCGGTTTGCCCCGTCAGCCGGAAATTCACAACCCTGGAAATTCATTGTCGTCAACAGCCCTGAAATTCTTGCAGAAATGGAAAAAGACGCGCTGAAAATCATAAAGTTCTTCATGTTTTTCATTGATTACACCCGGGGCAATATACTGCGCCGACTCTATATTCTGAGCTGGGTCAAATGGATCATCCGGATTTTGAAAAACAAACTTCATCCTGTTCCGTTCGGGCTGATGTCGCAGATTGCCCAGGGCCGGGCGCCTGTCTTTCACGGCGCGCCGACGTTGATCCTTCTGGCGGAGGACAGACGGGGTGTGGCCAGCCCGCCCACCGATATCGGAATTTGCGGGCAGAACATGGTCCTGACCGCGCACAGCCTGGGGGCGGGAAGCTGCTGGATCGGTCTCATTCAGGTATTGATGTATCTGCCTAAATGGAGAAAAAAATTCGGCATCAAATATCCTTATAAGCTCAACGAATGTATCGCTCTCGGTTGGCCCAACCCGAGGGTCGATGGCATGGTGCCGCGCGAGGTGCAGTTGGTTCAATGGTACGAAAGAGGCATGAACGACGCTCCAAGAATTACCAAGCAGGGGGAATGATATGAAAAAATTCAGCGTGATCGATCGATGGCGGATACCGACCTATGACAATCCGAATCATGTGAAAACGGCGGATTTATTCTTTAATTCTAAAAAATGCAAGCAGTGCGGCACATGTGTCAAGATATGTCCGGGTGGATGCATTGTTACCGACAAAATTTCCAAGAAAGATCTCATGCAAGACATGAAAAAGGCCGTAAAAAGCGGGGTGCCTCGTGTGGATGTCTTAAAGACGGGAGCCACGCTTTGTATCGCCTGTTTCGACTGCGGCGCCGCCTGTCCCCACGGCGCCATTTCCATCAAACGAAATTTTGATCCGAAATATTTTTATAAGAGGCTGACTCAGTTGTCTGATATGAGGTTGCCAAGAAAATATTAATCCGGATCACTATTCATTCACGTGATTCGGCAC
>Ga0208694_1004272_pt1 | contig 13062 bp, 4 predicted proteins | sample AD_UKC078_MetaG_FD_184442 | JGI IMG/M metagenome (GOLD analysis project Ga0208694, IMG submission 184442) | Active sludge microbial communities of municipal wastewater-treating anaerobic digesters from USA - AD_UKC078_MetaG (SPAdes) (version 2) | ecosystem: Engineered > Bioreactor > Anaerobic >...
CTGGACCTGAGCCGTTATGTGGGCGGAGACATCAGGCTAATCCTTCCGCTGATTGGATACAGCCAGTCATCGGACCAAAACCCCGACCACCTGGTAAATGTTTTTCTGAATGGTACCCAGATCTATAATGCCAGCTGGGATGGGTTTACCAGTCACCTGGCAGACCTTACGGTGCCAGCCGGGCTGCTGCTGCCAGGCGCAAATACCCTGAAGGTATCCTCGCCGAACACCGCCGAAGTTGAGGGTGATTTGTTTTGGATTGATTGGCTGGACCTCGCCTACCAGCGGGATTTTACGGTGAGCGGCGACAAGCTCAAATTTTCGCGCACAGAATCGGGCGACTGGAAGTTTGAACTGACCAATTTCTCGTCTGCTGACGCGTTAGTTTTCGATATCAGTGATCCCAGCACGCCAGCCGAACTGACAGGCGGCACGTATTCCGGCGCGGGTCCATATGCGCTGCAATTCAGCGACCATGTATCGACAGCGAGTGAGTATCTGGCGTTCACGCCGGACAAAATATTAGGTATCAACAGCATCATCCAGGACGCGCCCTCCAACCTGCAGTCCACAGCCCAACAGGCGGATTACCTGATTATCTCGCACGCAAACTTCCTTACAGCGGTGCAGCCGCTGGTAGGCATCCGTGCCGCCGACGGCTTGCAAGCAAGCCTGATTGACCTGCAGGATGTTTACGACGAGTTCTCGTACGGGATTGTTGACCCGGCGGCGGTGCGCGCTTTTATAGCTTTCGCCTACACGCATTGGCAGGCGCCAGCCCCAAGCTATGTTCTGCTGGTGGGCGATGGAAACTACGACCCAAAAAACTATCAAAACTATGGGCGGACCAGTTTCTTCCCGCCCTACCTGGCTTTTGTGGATCCAGAAATTGGAGAAACTGCCGCCGACAGCCGCTATGTTTCCATTGTGGGCGCGGACCCCATGCCGGATTTGATGCTCGGGCGCTTATCGGTGAACCAGCCGTCTGAGGTAACGGCGTATCTGGCCAAGCTTACAAGCTACGAAACGAACCCGCCCTCGGGCAACATGCTGCGCAGTATTCTGGCGGTAACCAGTAAAGCTGATAACCTTGGTCAGTTCCCCCTTATTTCCGAAGCCCTCCTGCGCGATGAATACCCCGGCGAACCTTTCAGCGCCCAAGAGGTGTATTGGGAGTGGACGCATACTGACCTTCCTCAGGCCCGCGCGGACATAAAAAACGGTTTCAACGAAGGCCGCCTGCTGGTAAACTATATCGGTCACGGCGGTTATAATGTTTGGGGTACTACCGGCGCCTTGCTTTTCCGGACCTCAGACATCAATTCCCTGCAAAACCAGGATAAATACCCCTTCGTACTGGCTATGACTTGCATGGAAGGTTTTTACACGTATCCGAACCCAATCAACTCCGGCTATGAGGCAATGGCGGAAATGATTACCCGCGCGGCTCAAAAAGGCGCCATCGCCAGCTGGTCTCCAACCGGTTGGGGCTCAGCTATCGGGCACGACCTGTTGAACCGCGGTGCCTTCCACGCGATTTATTCTTCCGGCGTCGTGGAACTGGGCGCGATAACCCAGGCGGGTTTGGCGCGCGTTTGGGCCAGCGGTTGGAACCTGGACCTGCTGGAAACCTACCTCTTATTTGGCGACCCAGCCGTCAGGCTGCCGCGCGCGCTAACCGCGGTAGTCGATTACTACTCAGGCGTAGAAGATACGCCGCTTAGCGTGGATGCGGCTAACGGGGTTCTGAGCAACGACATCAAGCCTTCGGGCGGCACTTACTCAGCCGTATTGGCGGGAAATGCCTCTTTCGGATCGGTGGTTTTAAACCCGGATGGTTCTTTCATCTACACACCGAACCTTGATTTTTGCGGGGAAGACAGCTTCAGCTATAAAATCTTTGACGGAACAGCCTACTCCAACACAGTGCGGGTCAAATTGAACATTGAGGGCGTAAACGACCACCCGCCGGTCGCGTATGACCAGGAAGTAACGACATATATTAATACCCCTGTAACCATTACATTGGAATACTCCGATTCCGATGAATGCGGCGGCAGTTCAAGCTGCGCGGCAGGCACCGCCCCCGAAGCAAGCCTGAATTTCTCGTATACCTTCGAGATTGTGACCCCGCCCGCTCACGGGACATTAAGCGGCGCTGGACCGGAGGTTATTTATTCCCCCGATCCGGGTTATTTCGGACCAGATAGTTTTACCTTCAAGGTCAACGACGGAATGTTTGACAGCAATACTGCCCAGGTCGCGATTAACGTGAAGATACCTTGGATTTACCTCCCAATCCTAACCAGGTAACTTTTTCTGCATTGAAACACAACGCTGCCCCCCGGAATAACCGCGGGGGCAGCGCTGTTTAAGCAAAAACTCATCACATATGGGATTTTTCAGAAAAACAAATTACAAATATAACCAATTTTGTCATATTACCTTGATTTATCGGAATTATCCTTTATAATCCGCCGCATTTACGGTGAATATTTCACTGTTTCCTCTTGTGTAAGCGCAAAATGTGCCATTTTATTCAAACGAAAGATTTTAGTGGAAAGGAATAATCATGAAATACAAGCATTTTATCATATTTATATTAGTATTCTGTCTGGCGCTCCCCCCGGCTTTTCTGGGGAGCCTGGCCACCATCGTCAATGCCGCCAACCTAAACGCGGCGCCAATCGCCTATGACCAGACCATCCAAGGAGTTATTGGTTATTACACGGCGATTGAGCTTACCGGTTATGATCCTGACGGCGATCCGCTCACCTATCAGATTATCACCTATCCGGAGCACGGCAACCTGTTTGATGACCCTCCCAATTATGTCTACCGCCCCCATGACGGTTATATTGGCCCGGATTACATCGTGTTTACCGCCTCTGATGGGGTCAATGTTTCTGAACCGGCAACAATAACCATCAACGTTCGCTCCAACGTGGACCCGATCGGCTATCCTCAGACTGTTCAGGCCGTCAGCGGTTATTACACCTCAATCACCCTCACCGGTTATGACGCCGACGACGACCCGCTCATTTTCATCGTTGTCACCCCTCCCCAGCACGGCACCCTCTCCGGCACAGCGCCCAACCTCACTTACTTCCCCGACCCCGGCTACATCGGCCCGGATTTCCTCGAGTTCGTCGTCTCGGATGATATCGGCGAGTCGCCTGCCATTCGTGTGGATATCAACGTCCGCACTAATACGGATCCAATCGGCTATCCCCAGACCATCCAGGCAGTCAGCGGTTATTACACCTCGATCGTCCTCACCGGCTACGATGCCGACGGCGACCCGCTCACCTTCCTGATTGTCACCAATCCCCAACACGGCGTGCTCCTTTATGATTTCCCGAATTACCTCTATCGACCTGACTCCAATTATGTCGGCTCAGATTTCTTTGAATTCGTGGTCTCAGACGGCATCGGTGAATCGCCGGCTGTGCGCGTGGATATCAACGTTCGCTCCAACACAGACCCGATCGGCTATCCTCAGACTGTTCAGGCCGTCAACGGTGTGAACACCCCAATCACCCTCACCGGTTATGACGCCGACGACGACCCGCTCATTTTCATCGTCGTCACTCCTCCCCAGCACGGCACCCTCTCAGGCACAGCACCCAACCTCACTTACTTCCCCGACCCCGGCTACATCGGCCCGGATTTCCTCGAGTTTGTTGTCTCGGATGATATCGGCGAGTCGCCTGCCATTCGTGTGGATATCAACGTAGTCCGCGCAAACAGTGCCCCAGTCGCAAACCCACAGTCTCTGATTGCCAACTCCGGCGTTCCGCTCTCGCTCATCCTGACCGGTTCAGACCCCGACGGTGATACTCTGAGCTTTCAGGTGACCGCCCAACCAACTCACGGCGTTCTCTCTGGTACTGCGCCCAACCTGACCTACACATCCGCCCTCGGTTATCTCGGTCCGGACAGTTTCCAATTTGTGGTTTCAGATGGAACGCTCAGCTCAAGCCCGGCCACAGTCAGCATTACGGTGTCTTCTTCAGGTCCCGTCACAATTTTCTATGACGACTTTGAAACCGACAAGGGTTGGGTTCGCAACCCATTTGGGACCGATACCGCTACCAAAGGCTTATGGGAACGCGCGATTCCGGAATATACCTGGTGGTGGGGTCCAAAACAAATGGGGAGCACTACCAGTGGATGGTACAACCTTGTCACGGGTGCAAAAGCCGGCCTGACACCGTCCAGTAACGATGTGGATGGCGGCTTAACCTCCATTAAATCTCCCGCGATTGCACTGCCCTCCAACGGCAGCCTGACCTTGAGCTTCAACTACTACTTTGCCTATTACAGCAACGCCTCCAACGCCGACTTCTTCCGCGTGAAGGTCGTTGGTGCCAGCACGGTAACTGTTCTTGAAGAATTGGGAAGCAAGGCAAACGTAAGCGCGTACTGGTATCACGCGACAATCGACCTGAGCGCCTTTGCGGGTCAAACGATTTACATTCTGATTGAAACAGCAGACAACGCCAACGACAGCCTGATAGAAGCGGCGGTGGACGATGTCCGGATTGTGGTCAATCCACATATAAACTTTGGTGAAAATACCATAAACGACAAGTAAATTTGTTCGTGAAACCGGTTGTGATGCGAAAACATCACAACCGGTTTTTTAGTTCAAAGATTTCGTCTGTTCGGCACAGAATGTGCACCCAGCTGTTTTGTTATCACTCACCTTGTTCATATTTAAATATTATGGAGCCCGACATGAAGAAGCAACATTTGTGGTTCACTTTGTTCGTGATAGTCAGTCTCATCCTGTCCAGCTTTGGTAATTTGCTGAACAGGTCTGTGAGCGCGCAAGCGGAAACTCCCAACGCGTACGCGCCGCAGGTTTATATTGTCCGGGTTTACTATGGTAACCAGTCAGACATTGAAAAACTGGTACCTTTCGATCTGCTTGAATTCAACGACAAGGTGGAGAAGTACGTACTTGTCGCCGCGACGCAAAGTGAGATTGAACGAATCCAATCATTGGGTTTTAAGGTGTCCATTGATAAGGAGCGGACAGCCGATTTTAATGTTGGGTTTGGAAGGCAGATGCAAACCATTCCGGGTTACTCCTGCTACCGTACCGTGGAAGAAACCTTTGCGGCAGCGGCCAACCTGGCAGCCGTGTATCCAACGCTCGCCCAGTGGATTGACATCGGTAATTCCTGGGAAAAGAGCGTTGGTCAACCCGACGGTTATGATTTGATGCTGCTGAAACTGACCAACACGCTGGTTGGCGGGGACAAACCGAAATTGTTCATTATCGCGGCAATTCACGCCCGGGAATACACAACTGCCGAGACGGCCACGCGTTTTGCGGAATACCTGCTGGCCAACTACGGCACCGATCCGGATGTGACCTGGATGCTGGATTACCACGAAATCCATATCCTGCTCCAGACCAACCCGGATGGACGCAAGGAAGCGGAGGCAGGCATATCCTGGCGCAAGAACACCAATGAAAACTACTGCGGTGTTACCAGCTCCAACCGCGGCGCCGACCTCAACCGCAACTTTAGTTACCAATGGGGCGGGGCGGGTTCCAGTTCCAACCCCTGCGACGGCACCTACCGTGGAACCTCCGCGTATTCCGAGCCTGAAGCAAAAGCTGTCAGCGATTATATGCTTTCCATCTTCCCTGATCAGCGCGGAACAGGCGCCGCGCCAGCGGACGCCACCGGTATCTTTATCGATTTGCACAGTTACGGCGGCTATGTGCTGTGGCCCTGGAGCTATACCACTACTCTCCCGCCAAATTCCTCTCAACTGGCAACGCTGGGACGTAAATTAGCTTACTTTACCAATTATTTACCTGGTCAGACCGGTCGGGATCTCTATGTTTGCTCTGGCGTGACCACAGACTACGCCTACGGTGAACTGGGCATCGCGGCTTATACCATCGAAATGGGCACAGCCTTCTTCCAATCCTGTTCAACCTACGAAAGCACGATACATCCCGCTAACCTGCAGTCACTGCTTTATGCAGCAAAAGTGGTAAGAACCCCCTACATGACCCCGCTGGGTCCAGACTCGCTGAGTGTGGCGGTGAGCGCCAGCAGCGTGCCGGCAGGGACCCCGGTAACCCTGACGGCGCAAGCCAACGATACCCGCTACCGCCAATCCAACGGTACCGAACCAACCCAAAACATCGCCGCGGCAGAATACACCATCGATACCCCGCCCTGGGAGACCGGCGCGGCGCCTATTGCCATGAGCACCTCGGACGGTGCCTTCAACGCGACCATCGAAAACATCACCGCTGCCGTGAACACCAGCTCCCTGACGCCCGGGCGCCATATTATCTATGTGCGCTCAAAAGATGCCAGCAGCAACTGGGGCGCGGTGAGCGCGGTTTTCCTGACCATCGAAGGCGCTGCCAACCAGGCTCCGGTAGTGTCTGGTATTCCTGACCAGACCATCCTTGAAGGAGAAAGTTTCGCGTCCATTCCATTGGATGATTACGTCGCAGACCCCGATAACACGGATGAGCAGCTGACCTGGACTTACAGCGGAAATTCCGCGCTGAGCGTGACTGTCACCAACCGCGTCGCGGTTATCACCGCGCCAAATCCTGACTGGAACGGCTCGGAGACTATCACCTTCCGCGCCACCGACCCCGGCGGTCTTTATGCTGAAGATGCTGCGGTGTTCACAATCATACCGGTAAATGACCCACCGGTCGTCGCGGACATCCCCGACCAAACCATCCCCGAAGGCGGAACGTTTACGAACATCGCCTTGGACGACTATGTTAGCGACGTTGATAATGCCGATGCCGAAATTACCTGGAGCTTCAGCGGAAACGCCAGCCTGCAGGTCAGCATTACCGACCGCGTCGCTGCGATTGGACTGCCCTCTCCGGATTGGACGGGCTCCGAAACCATTACTTTCATCGCGTCAGACCCCGCAGGGCTTAGCGATTCGGATCAGGCGACCTTCACGGTTACCGTTGGCAATAAACCGCCGGTTGTCTCAGATATTCCCGATCAGACCATCGAAGAGGGTGGCAGCTTCGCCAGTATTCACCTGGACAACTACGTCTCCGACCCGGATGGCACCCCCGCTGAAATAACCTGGACCGTAAGCGGAGCTGACGCGCTGACAGTGGTCATCAGCAACCGCGTCGCGCAAGTCAGTGTGCCAGACGCTGATTGGAATGGTAGCGAAACGTTGGTCTTCCGCGCCACCGATTCCGGCGGTCTGTACGCCGAAGACGCAGCTGTCTTCACTGTCACGCCTGTGAATGACGCCCCAGTCGTGACCGATATACCCGACCAAAGCATACCGGCTGGCGGCGCGTTCGCCCCCATCCACCTTGATGATTATGTCAGCGATATTGATAACGCTGACGCTGAACTGAGCTGGTCTGTATTCGGCGCCACCAACCTGGCTGTCACCATCACCGAGCGCGTTGCGTCAATCAGCGCTCCAACGGCTTGGGCTGGTACGGAAACCCTGACCTTCCGTGCCACGGATCCGGGCGGCTTGTACGCTGAGGACGCGGCTTCCTTTACTGTCCGCGCCGCGAATCAACCGCCAGTCGTCGCCGATATTCCTGACCAGACCATTGCCGAAGGCGGAACTTTTGCCGCCATCAACCTGGATGATTACGTCTCCGACCCTGACCATGAAGACGCGTTGTTGAGCTGGTCGTACAGCGGCAACTCGGCGCTTGAGGTCAGCATTACCAACCACGTGGCAAGCATCAGCGTGCCAGACTCCAATTGGAACGGTAGCGAAACCATCACTTTCCGCGCCACGGATCCAGAGGGTCTCTTCAGCGAAGACGCGGCTGTTTTTACCGTCACCGCGGTTAACTACCTGCCAATCGTTTTCGCGCAGGAGCTGACTACGCAGGCAGATACTCCGCTTCCGATCACGCTCGCGGGATCCGACGCGGATAATGATCCGCTAACTTACTCCCTCACCGTTCAACCCATGAATGGAACCCTCACAGCCGGCGCCGCTTCCGCCAATTGGACCTACACCCCGGCCAGCGGCTTTAGCGGAACCGACAGTTTCTCTTTTGTTGCAAATGACGGCTACGGGAATTCTGAACCGGCAGTTATTACGATTACCGTCACACCGGCTGGTCCGATAGAAGTGTTCCGCGACGATTTTGAGACCGATCTTGGATGGGTCCGCAACGCAAACGGCACCGACACAGCCACCCTGGGGTATTTTGAAAGGGCGGATCCCGAGACGGTAACCTATTACGGCCCGAAACAGTTGGGAACAACGGTCAGCGGCAAGTATGATTTGGTTACCGGCCCCTTGCAAGGCAGTTCCGCTGGCGCTTACGACCTGGACGGTGGTACCACAAGCATGCGCTCTCCCGCGATTGCCTTGCCTCCCAATCGGGACTTGAACCTTTCCTTCAGCTATTACTTCGCCCACTATACCAACGCTTCTTCTGCAGACTACTTACGCGTTTACGTCATCAGCAGCAGCAGCGTAAAGGTATTTGAAGAGCTCGGCGCGGCGGATAACGATGACGCTGTTTGGGAGAATTTCAGCACGGATATCAGCAGTTTTGCCGGTCAGACCGTCAGGATTCTAATTGAAGCCGCGGATGCCGGTACCGCGAGCTTGGTCGAAGCCGCCGTGGACGACGTTCTGATTGTGTCCACCCCGCCGAATAACCCGCCTGCCGCCAATCCGCAAAGCCTGACAACCGCGGAAGACACAGCGCTGCCGATGCTGCTCACGGGTACAGACCCGGATGGGAACGCTTTAAGCTACACCATTACGGTTAATCCTGCGCACGGCAGCCTAAGCGGCGCCGCGCCCAACCTGACTTACACCCCCGCTGCCAACTATTTCGGCGCGGACAGCTTCAAGTTCACGGTTAACGACGGCAAACTGACTTCTGAAGCCGCGCTTGTCCAAATTCAGGTCACGCCAGTTAACGACCCACCGCTTGCAGTGCCGCAAACGATTACCACCCAAGTGGGCACCCCGGTTGCCATCCAGCTTGCTGGCACAGACGTGGATGGCGACCCGCTCACCTTCGTTATCGTTAGCAGCCCCACCCACGGCACGCTCAGCGGAACAGCCCCAACCCTCACGTACACACCAGCCTCAGCTTACACTGGCTCCGATTCGTTCAGCTTTAAAGTAAACGACGGCAGCGCGGATTCAGCTCCGGCAAGCGTCAAGATCACCGTCAATCCCGCGGGGCCAGTCACAATCTTCTCAGATGACTTCGAGAGCAACCTTGGTTGGACCTTTAACCCCAACGGCACGGATACTGCCACGCGCGGCGCTTTCGTCCGGGCTAACCCCGAAACGACAACCTACTCCGGTTATAAGCAGCTCGGCACGACAGCCAGCGGCTCTTACGACCTGGTAACCGGCCCATTGGCGGGCAGCTCCGCGGGCGCCTATGACCTGGATGGCGGCACGACCAGCGTCCGGTCTCCATTAATTAACCTTCCCGCCGGAAAGACAATCACGCTGACGCTGAAGTACTACTTCGCGCACTATTCCAATTCTTCCAACCTGGATTATTTCCGCGTACAAATTGTGGGCGCTACCACCACTACCACTATCTTCACGGAGCTTGGCGCAAAAGATAATGATAATGCCGTCTGGGCTACCCTGACCTATAATTTAAGCTCCTTTGCCGGACAGTCGGTGTACATCTTGATTACTGCAGCGGACGCCTCCAACGACAGCCTGGTGGAAGCGGCTGTGGATGATGTTGTGATTATCGCGCAGTAAGTAATCTCAGCCGTTGTATTAACGGCGCGTCACCAGCACATTTCAGCAATCGCAATGGTCAGAACTGCGTTTTACAGTTCTGACCTTGCCTTTGTTGACAATCAGGATGGTTTCCCCCGCGAAACTGAACCGGGTGGTATGCCGGCAGAGGGTGATAGAATTATTCTCAGTTTGGAACATACCCCGGGAAGGATGCGTATGCGCGAATCCAATCATTTTTCAAAATTACTGCTCCGAAGAGCTTGCCTGTTCATATTCCTGGTTCTCGCGGTCTTCCCTGGCATGACTGCCACCGCCAAACCTGCCGACCCGCCTGAAGAAGAACCCCAGCTGGATAACACAATCCAGACCAGGTCTGCGGGGCTTGCCTGGGGCAGCCCGGACGGGGCGCATTCGGTCTACGCCTGGCCCTTCCAGGTGGTGCAAATGGGGCATGTAATCCAGTCTTATCAGGATTATGGCGGCGCACCCTACTTTCATCACGGCATCGATATGGTCGCCCCGAATGGCACGGAAGTTTTCACGCGCTCCGGGGGGCAAGTTGTAAACATTCAAAACTACGGCTCTGGCGGGCTTTATTGGGAAGTGGCAATCCTGGACGCAGAAGGTTATGTTTGGCAGTACCACCATATCGACAAGCTCAGTATCCCATCAGCCGTCCATCAAGCCTATCAATCCTGGCAGGCTGACCATCAACACGGAGGCTTTATCCTGCCAGATACAAAGCTGGGCGAAATCGTTTATTGGCCGGTGAAATCTTTTAATGACCTCTTCCACCATATCCACCTCAACATTCTGGCCGCCGGTGATATCTACCTGAACCCGCTGGAGTTCCATACGCTCCTGCCCGACAACCAGCCGCCTTTCATCCAAAAAACCGGTCTGCTGGTGAATAACGCGATAATCCCCGGCGGCACAATCACCGAATCCCAGATTCCGACTTACGGCCTATATATCCATTCTGGCGATCTTTTCCTCAGCCCGGTTTACACTCTGCCGCCCTATAAAATCGCGTTCTCGCTGGACGGCGCCCCGTGGACGATAGTTTGGGAGTTCCACACTTTCCCGGGTGGCAGCGGAATCTCCCAGTTTGTGAATGATTTTTACGTGGTTCCGCCCACCTGCGGGGATTATGGCTGCCGCGAGTTCTATATCGATCTCGGCTTCACGCTGCAGGGGCAGCGCCCCTTTCCCAGCCAAAACGGCAGCCATACCATTCTTGTCCAGGTTTGGGACTATAACCAGAACAGCGCGCAGGACAGTTACAGTTGGACGGTGGTGCATCCCTCCTCGGTGGTGTATGCCGGGTTAAGCGGCGCATATACGCCGGCCGGCAACCTGATTCAGTGGAGCACAACCAGCCAGGGCGACGCGCTTGGTTTTAACCTCTATCGTTCCGAAAGCCTGGAAGGACAAAAAACAAAAATCAATTCAAGCCTGATCCCGCGCCTCAACCTCAACACCGCTGAATATTCCTATACTGATGACAGCGCGGTATTAGGGCGTGTCTATTGGTATTGGCTGGAGGACGAAGATGGGTACGGACCAACCGGTGTGTATTACGGACCGCAAATAGTCCGGACTGGATTGGCCCTGAGCCTTCCTCTGGTTATTAAAGGAGAAGCGAATTAAGCAGCCGTATTTGCTGATGAATCGGCACTGGTGCCAACAATCTCTCTCAAGCCAACAGCCGTGCCAATTAAAAGACAAGGAGAAACCATTAGCGACCCTTTGATAATCCTCTGCGATTTGCTGAACCCGTTGAACGACAGCCTGAAAATCCGCGCGGCGGTTTCCGGCTTGGAGGCTTCTGAATGGGGCGCCCTGCAGCGGCACATTGAGACCCGCTCGTTGGCAAACTCGCTTTACGCGCGGTTGAATCAAGAGGAGCTGCTTCCCTGCCTCCCTGTCGAACTGCGGGAGTTCCTGCGCGAGAATTACCGGGTTAACGCAGCCCGCAACCTGATATTGCTCAACCGCGCCGCCCAAGTTTTGGCAGCATTAAAAAATCAGAGAATCCAGGTCATCGGCTTAAAGGGTTTATACCTGCTTGAAAACGTCTACCAGGATATCGGCGCGCGAGCAATGAACGACCTGGATATCCTTGTCCATCGCGAAGATATCCCCCGTGCGCTCGAAACGCTCCAAAACCTGTCTTATCAAGTCAGCACCTTTTTTGACAGCAGCGCCCCCAACCGGGATGTGAAGCACGTTCCCCCGCTGAATCTGGCGGACGGGACGATAATCGAAGTGCACTGGACTCTGTTGGAAGAAGAAGAACCTTTCAACATTGCAGTGGAGGGTATGTGGCAGCGGGCGCGGACGGCATATTTCGCGGAATCCGAAGCGTACGCGCTTTCAGATGAGGATTTGTTATTGCACCTGTGCATCCACGCCGCGTACCAACACTATCTCAAACTCGGGCTGCGCGGCATGCTAGACATCGCCCTGGTCCTGAAGCAAGCTTCAGACCAAATTGACTGGCAGCAGCTAATCCAAACCGCGCGGGAATGGGGCGCGCGAAAGTGTGTTGGCCTGTGTTTCGGCTTACTTCAGGAGATGGGTTGGGCGCGGCTGCCAGAGGGCTTAATGGCTGATCTACTCCCGGAGGGACTGGATGCGGATATCATTAATCAGGCAAAAGTGGTCCTCCTCCGCGATGAATCCGAAGCCGACGCGATAACTCCTGACCTCAGCGCGCTGACCTCCACCAGAAACCTCGTCCGAAAAACGCGGGTCGTTCTTGACAGAATCTTCATTCCAAAAACAGCCATCGCCAGACTGTACGGGATTAATCCAGGCTCGCCAGGCATTGTTTTTGGGTATCTGCGCAGGGCAGTTGATTTATATCAGCAGTATGGCGGCACCATCCGCAAGGCGTCCAATCTGGACAAAGCAGTCTTACAGGAATTGGAGCTGAATAAAATCCGTACCCACCTCCATCACTGGTTAACAAACGCATAAAGAGGTAATATGAGCAGAAATATTTGGGTTTCGATATTGTTAGTGCTGATTCTTTTGGCTTCTATCGCGGGCGAGCGCGGCGTCAAGGCAGCCGAATCACCAGGCACGCTTAATCCAGCCTGCTCCAACGATGAGACCGGGGACGACCAGGTCCACCGCGTATATTACAACTCCCTGGAAGAAATCAAAGAGTTGAATTCTTACGATTTGTTTGAGTTCAACAACCTCGCCGAAAAGTATGTGTTGGTGGCGGCAACGGACTCCGAAATCCGCGCGATCCAAAGTATGGGTTTCCTGACCGCGTTGGACGAAGAACAAACTGCCAACCTTCACAAGCTCGACCAGTTGGCA
>Ga0208694_1004285_pt1 | contig 13028 bp, 7 predicted proteins | sample AD_UKC078_MetaG_FD_184442 | JGI IMG/M metagenome (GOLD analysis project Ga0208694, IMG submission 184442) | Active sludge microbial communities of municipal wastewater-treating anaerobic digesters from USA - AD_UKC078_MetaG (SPAdes) (version 2) | ecosystem: Engineered > Bioreactor > Anaerobic >...
GGTCAGCATTCCGCCCTCGCCGCCCGTCGTGATGATCTTGTCCTGGCAGAACGACCAGGCGCCCAGATCGCCGATGGCCCCCACCGGCCGGCCCTTGTAGCGGGCCCCGTGGGCCTGGGCGCAGTCTTCTATGACGTAGAAACCCTTCTCTGCGGCCAGGGCGGTGATCGGGTCCATGTCGCAGGGCATCCCGGCCAGGTGCACGCAGATCACGGCCCGCGTCCGTGGCGTGAGGACGGCGCGGACGGACTCGGCGGTGATGTTCTGGCTGTCCCGGTCCACGTCGGCAAAGACGGGCCTTGCCCCGGCGTTGACCACGCAGGAGACGGAGGCGATGAAGGTCCGGGGCGCGACCACCACGTCGTCCCCGCGGCCGATGTCAAGCGCGTGGAGGGCCAGGTCCAGGGCCACCGTCCCGTTTGCCAGGGCGACGGCGTGTGCGGAAGCCGTCCAGGCGGCAAACTCCTTTTCGAACTCCCGGCACTCCGTTCCCGTCCAGTAGTTCACCCGGTTGGAAAGCAGCACCCGGCAGACGGCGTCCGCCTCCTCCTGCGTGAAGTCCGGCCACGGAGTGAAAGGGGTGTCCAGCATCGGCTTCCTCGATCAGGGTTTCTTTTCGCCCAGCGGGCGCGCGGGCACTCCCGCCACGGCCTGCCAGTCCGCCACGTGGTCCACGACGGCGGAGCCTGCGCCGATGAGGACGCCCTGCCCGATCCGGATGCCCTGGCTCACGGCGCTTCCGATGCCGACCCAGGCGCCCCTGCCGATCCGGACGTCACCCGCCAAGTGCGCCCCGGGGCAGACGTGCACCCCGGTGTCGAGAATGCAGTCATGATCAACCGTCGCGCCGGTGTTGACGATGCAGCCGGGACCGAGCCGGGCGCCGATGTTCACGACCGCGCCCGCCGCGATCAGGCCGCCGGCTTCCAGGACCGCCCCGGCGCTCACGACGGCCGAGGGGTGTATGACCGTCGCGATCTCGAGACCGGCCGACGCCATGCGCTGCAGCAGCTTCAGCCGCGTTTCCGCGTGTCCGATCGCCACGAAGGCCTGATCCCCCTGACGGGCCTGGCTCATGAGCGATTCGCCCGTGCCGGACACCGGCCAGGGGCCGCAGGCTCTCAGCTCCGGCCATCGGTCGTCGAAGAAGACGAGTTCGGTCCAGCGGCCCGCCGCCCGTGCGCAGTCCCCGACCACCTTGCCGTGTCCGCTCGCCCCCAGGATCAGCAATCTGCCCTTTTTCATTGCCGCCCTGCTTTCATCTTTCCCTGGAACTTCTCCATCGTGGCGCTTCCCTGCCGGCTGATGCCCTCCCGGTGTAACACGATCCCGATCGTCTTCCAAATGATTTTCAGATCCAGCAGCCACGACCGGTTTTCCACGTACCAGACGTCCATCTCCAACCGGTCTTCCCATGTCAGGGTGTTGCGGCCGTTGACCTGCGCCCATCCGGTGAGCCCCGGCTTCACCTCGTGCCGCCTCGACTGCCGGGGGCTGTAGAGAGGCAGATACTCCATGAGCAGCGGCCTTGGACCGACGAGGCTCATGTCTCCCTTCAGGACATTCCAGAGCTCGGGCAACTCGTCGAGGCTTGTGGAGCGCAGGAACTTTCCGAAGCGAGTCAGCCGGTCCGCATCGGGCAGCGGGAGCCCCCCGGCGTCCGCCGCGTCGGTCATGGTCCGGAACTTGACCAGCATAAACGGCCGTCCGTGCAGTCCGGGGCGCTCCTGGCGAAAGAGCACCGGCGAGCCGAGAAAGAGACGGACCAGGGCCGCGACAGCCAGCAGCAGCGGCGAGAGGACGATCAGCGCCACGACGCTTGCAACGGCATCGAAGATGCGTTTTGCGGTACCGTTCATGGGTTGGGTCTGGCGGGGTGCAAGGCCGCTCACTCCTTTTCCTCCGATACGCTGCCGGTCTCGGCCTGACTCTGCGCCAGCAGGCAGACGATGATGAATTGGGGAATGGAAAAGAGCGTGTCCCCCGAGAGCAGCGCGTAGGGAAGGACGGCGACCGCGACGGCGCTGGAGCCGCTTGTCCATCCCCTCCACCCCGAACGCAGGATGGACGTGAAGAGAAGTCCGTAGATGACCGCGGCCGTCAGGGCCCCGGCAATGCCTCCCACAAGCCACTCCGACAGGAGCGGGAAATGCGGATAATCCAGAAAGGCGCACCCTGAAAAGCGACAGGAGAAGGCCTCGTGATACGAAAACCCGATTCCCGTCAGCCAGGTTAGATCGGCAAGGAGCTCGACGCCCAGAGTCCATCTGCCCAAGCGGGACTCGAAACCGAACGCCTGGCCGGTCCCCATGGTGCCGAGCAGCCGGTAGATCGTCGTCGGATCGGTCTGCCGGACTGTGGTCTCTGCCTTCACGGGCCCGGGACCGGATGCCGGTGTCGGGCCGGCTCTGCCTTCCGACACTTTGGGCTGCGCTATTCCGGTGAGTCCGACGACGCTGACGGTTCCCATCGGCGCCGGAGTGTGTATCAGCCAGAACAGCGCCCCCGCGGCAATCGCAAGTCCAGCCAGGGAGAGCGCCATGCGAAAGGCGATTTCCCGCTTCCTGCTTCCCCGGCAAGAGACGGCAAGCCATACACAGGGAATCAGGAAGGAGAGCACCAGGAATCGTCTCGACTCCGTGAGCATCCCCGCCGATACGATGACGGCGAGCGCCAGAACGGCACAGGTCGCGCGCGCCCAAGAGCTGCGACCGCTCAGGCGCGTAATCGCTATCCCCAATCCGGCAACGAGCATGGAGAGGCCGAAAAGGCCGGTGTCCGCCCTCAGGCTCGAGCCTGGAGGATACTGGTCGGGGTAGAGCGACAGGAGCAAGCCCAGCAGGACGCCCCTCTCCAGCAACGCTGCCTTGACGAGGCCGATGGCTGCCGTCACGGCGACAAAGGGGATCAAGGCGGCAAAGAACCCCTCCATCATCCCAGTGCCGGAGCCCTTTTCCACCCGTCCGAAGAGAAAGACAGCGACGCCCGCTCCGACAATCCCCATGTCTACGACAACCCGCGGCCAGAAAGGGGTCGGTCCCGACCGCAGTCCCCACAGGTGAAGAAGGCCGAGGATCAAAACGCACCAGATGACTGTCGGCACGCATCCGGCCCCGGGGAACGAGAGGCCTCGCCGGGCAAGATGCCATGCGAAGGGTATGCAGACGACGAGAGACAGCAGCAGCCAGGGGTGTGGCAGCGTCGCCGCCGCGAAGGGGGCTGCCAGAGCCATGCCGGCGGCCCGGGAGCGCCTTCCCGGATCGGGATGCGGCAGCCGTAGTTTCTGGCTGTCTCTCATCCTGCGTGTTCCTTGCGTATCAGTGACGCACTGTGTTTGCCGTCGTCAAGATCGGGGTCAGCGTTGCCTTCACGATGCGTATGGCGGAATCCCCCCTCTGCTCCACGCCGACGCGGACATAGGTGGCATCCGGATGTGCTATGAAACGGCGGACAAAATGACGCTTGGGGTAAACGGGTCCGAGCACGATTTCGCCCAGTGGCATTTGTCTCGCAGAGAGCCGGAACGGTCCTCGCAGGACTTGACCCCTGTCATTCATTTGCACGAGTGAAACCTGAACATACGCTCGCCCTTCCAAGTCAATATCCAATCGATACTCGTGAGCTCCGCGAAGGGGCACATCTCCCTGCAGGGCTAGAGGCTTGTTCCACACTCCCAAGCCCGAGATCCATTCCGTAGATCGTTCACGCCGGAAAAAACGGAATCCCTCGCCCGATGAAGCGCCCTGACTCATCACCAGGGATGGCTCGAACAGACCGATACTGGCCAATGCTTTTCTGCCGCCGGTGAGTTTCACCACCCGCGTCCATGGCATTTCCCCGGGCGTCAGGTCCACCGAATCTCCTTGGATGCGGTCCTCCCTACGCCGAAGCTCATAAATCTGATTGCCGTCCGCCGAAAAAATAAGCGCTGACAGCTCGGGACGCGCTAGAATTTCGCTGAGGACAGAGTTATAGATTGGCGGCAGGTAATAATCGGGAATGTGCAGATAATCTATGCCCAATCCCTTCAATCGTGTCCAAGCATGCAGGGCATCATCCTCGCGGTAAACGGGAATAAGATGCGGATCGAGATAGCTGATCATGCGCCTGCTCGAATAATACATGTCCGCAGGTCTCAGTGACAGGATCTTGGCGTCGGCAGGAACGTGATCCCGCAGAAACCCGACGGCCTTGATATGAGGCCACATGAACAGCTTGTCCGTCTCCAATACAAAATCGACGTCTTCGGCGTGTGCCGGATTCTCAGCTATGGCTGCGGACGCACGTTCCAGGATGATCTTGCCTTTTTCGTTGCGAAAGGTCACGTCGGTGATTCCCCTCTCGGCCAGAAATTTTTCCACCGCAGAGGTGTCGCTGGGTGCAAGGACGAGAGTCGGATTGAATCTAAAAAGTGAAACTCGAAAGACGTCGTAGTTCAGATATGGGGCCCAACTGTAGAATCCGATCGTGACAATTCCTTGCAGCACAAAAAACAGAGCAAGAATAGGCAAAAAAGCCTTTGCCAGGGAAGATCCCTGCCCGGGACCTGCCTTTTTTCGGTTTCTTTTTGCATCGGCCTGAATGCCTTCGATTCCATTGCCTGCAAGCAACGCTGCAAAAGGGATCAGGATCAGCCAGTAACGTTCGTTCCGTATCATTAAATCGATCCCTAACAATGTCGAGAGCACGACCCCGCCGAAATAGCATAGAACCATTCCCAAAGCCGTAAAACCCCAGCCATCCGGAATCTTGTCGACGTCCCCTCGGCAAAGATCGCGCCAGACGGTCTCGAAATGTAGCCGTTTGAGGTATAGGACCGTCCCTGCGATCATGAACCAGAACAGGAGCGAATAGGCCTCAAGGGCAAACCACCCTTTCAATATTCCATACTGAATTTTTTCCGGCCATGAATCGATGCCCCGAGCAATACGAAAATATTCGTCCCAGGCCAGCTCCGGCATTGCAAACACGGCTGGGTTGTCGCTTATCAGCGAACCGAACACCATGATATTCCGACAATAGGGCCATGTCGCAAACAACACTGCAATACCGACGACGGATGATGCATCAATCAACAATCCGCGGATATTTCTCCATCCTCGGTTCAGGGCAATTGCAATCACCGTCAACGGAATGAACAACACGGCCACGGAATGCGACCAGAGGGCGGCCCCAAGCAGAAGACCCTGCAGACCGGTTGCCCCTGTCGAAGCCCGCATCCCCACAACAGCTGCCATCACGAGGACAATTCCCAGAACCGGCAACGCATCGAGAAGCGCCGATCCGGCACCCAGAAAGAACAAAGGGACGGAGAGAAAGAACAGAGCCGACAGCGTTCCGGTCAAGCGGCTGGTCAGGTTGCCGAGAGTGAACACGATTCCAGCCGCTGCGATGGCGACCCAGGGGGAAATTACCCGCATCAAACCCGGCATGTCGGCATTTCCTTGAAACACATACATCAGGTATATAAGGGCCACATAGAGGGGAGGATGCGTCCACGGGCCGTAAAAACCGGAACTGCTCTGCTCTGGATGAATCGCAGGGTAGGACAGCAGGTCGCGGGACTCGAAGAGCAATCGTCCGACGATGGCATATTCCAGGGAATCGTTCTGGAGCAGGGGTAGAAGAGCGGCGTTGACCAGCAAGGCCAGTACCCACACCGCCAGGATTCCCCCGAAGATCCAGTCCCAGAGGCCCATCGGTTGGGACGTTTCGCGCGACACCGGCCGGCCGACGGGACGGGTGAAGCAGGCGGTGGCGCACAGCGCGAGCAGTCCTGCGAAAACCACGCCGAGATGAAAGGCATGACTGGCCCCGCGAAAGACGCCCAGGGCGACGACCGCCATCAGGCCCAGCAGGAAGGGGGCGATTGCAAGGCCGAAGGCGCGTGGGATGCCCGCCTGCCGGGCGGGATCCGTCCAGGTCACGAGGCGCGAGAGCGCCAGACCGGCCCCGCTCGAAACGAGCATGGCGGAAAGCATCCAGACCCAGGCGATGACGGAGACGTCAAGCATGCGAACTCACGGTCTGGGGCCCTCCGTTCGGTGATTGCCCCAAAGGGGATTCTCTCGGGTCATGACGGCACTCGAATCCGGTTGGTCAGCAGGTTCCAGCCCAGCATCCTGCGTGCAAGGAAAATGAGGGCCCCGATCCCGCAGATGTAGCTGAGGGCCGTCCCGACGGCGGCCCCCATGATCCCCAGCAGGGGGATCAGGGAGACGTTCAGCACGATGTTGCTCAGGACCAGCGTGAGGTGCTGCAGGGTCTGCAGCCCGGGGTGGCCGCTGACGAGCATCAGGTTGTCGAAGGGGATGAAGACCGAGATCGCGGTCAGTCCGGCTAGGAGGATGCCCAGCGGGACGAGGCCCAGGTGGAGGTCCTTCCCGGGCACGAAGTAGGTCGTGAGGACCCAGAACGCCGCCGCGACGCAGAGGGCCACGCCCGCCGCGGCAGGGAGGACATATTTCCGGGTCTGGCGCAGGAGTTTCCGCGCGCCTTCCCATTCCCGGTCGCGGAGGGCGCCGACGAGGACGGGGTTGTAGTTGATGCGCACGAAGGCCAGAACGTGATAAAGCCCGTCCACCAGCATGGCGGCGAAGCTGTAGATTCCCACCTCCCGGTCGGGCAGGAACAGCCCGACGAGCAGGACGTCCATGCGGGAGTTCAGCTCGACGAAGATTCCCGCCAGCAGGCTCTTGCCCCCGAAGACGAAGTGCCTGCGCGTCCAGCCGGCATCGAACCGCAGCGCCGGGAACATGCCCCTGCTCTTCAGGTAGAGGCACACCCCGATGGCGGTGGCGGACTCGGCGATGAGAAAGCCGAGCGTGCAGAGCTCGAACGCCCAGGGGGAAACCGAGACCGCCGTGACCCACAGCATGACGAGGATATACCGCATGGACTGCAGCAGCGAAAACGCCTTCATGTGCCGCAGGCCGTTCAGATAGCCCAGCAGAACCTTGTTCAGCGGGAACAGCATCAGCCCCGGGGCCGCGTTGGCCGTGGCCGCCGCGACGGAGTCGCTGTCGAGAATGAGACCAAACAGGGGCGAGGCCGCGAATACGACCGCGGCTGCCACGATTCCCAGCGTCAGCGACCACGTCGAGGCGTTGACGAGGAGACGGCCGCGCTCTTCGGTGTCCCGGTCGTACAGGGCGGCATGCCGAAGCACCGAGTAGTGCAGGCCGAAGACGGCGATCTGCGACGCGACGATGTAGATCGCGTAGGCCTGGTTGAACGCCCCGAGGGCGGAGGCATCCCGGAAGGCCGCAATGACGAGGTTGATCAGGATGCCGCTGGCCGCGAGCACGACGAGGCTGCCCATGGACCATGCGATGTCGGTGGTGAGCTTATGCTGAAGAAATTGCATGGTCCTCAGCGGTGCAGGCCCATCGTGTCGAGCTCGTTGATCCGGGCGATCGTGCTGTTGAAATCGAGCCCGATCGTGTCCAGGTACCACACCAGGGACTGGTAGCGGGGCCGATTCTCCACGAGAACGGCCTCCAGTGCGGCTTCCCGCTCCATCATGCCCTCCCGGATCTGGTTGCTGCGGAACGTGTCGAACTCGCTGAAGCCGCGGGCCGTCATGTAGATGTAGTTGTAGAACGGGGCTGTCCCGTCGCCGATGCGCCAGCTGCTCTTCGTGTCGGGGGCCAGCTCCCAGTCGTATTCGTTGAGCAGCACCCTCTCCACCTCGTGCTCCTCCCATCGGATGTAGTCGAAGATGAAGAAGAAGTCGTGCCTCGGCTCGAGATAGTAGGAGAAGAAGGCCAGCGCCGTGTCGGCCAGCGAGCCGTTCACGTAGGACGGATTGGCGAGGAATTCCTTCGCGTAGTAGGCGGCCAGCCGGACCTTTCGGGTGTTGGAGAGGTAGTCGATGCTGGCTTTGCCGAAGTCCGGGGACACCCCGCAGAAGCCGGCCTTGAAGTCGGTGTTCTCCAGCGGGTTGGCGCACCACAGATCCAGCCGGATGCCCGTCTGCCGCTTGATGATGTTCGACTGCCGGAAGAAGTATTTGTCCCCGGCCATGAAGAGCGGGACGATCCCCAGGGAGGGCTTGCGCAGCCAGGCGGCGATGTTCTTCCGGATGTTCTCACGCTTCTGCCTGATGTCGGCCGACACGAGGATGTTCTGGATCCCCAGCCTGCCGCAAATCCGGGCGACGTTGCGGCGCGCCAGGTCTGTGACCATGCCCCAGTCGTAGGTGAACGTGATGGGGGAGAGGCCGAACTCCTTCTTGATCAGGTGCAGGCCGTAACTGCTGTCCCTGCCGCCGCTGAAGGCCACGAGGGCGTCCGGCGATCCGTCCCTCGAGCGGTACTGCTGCAGCTGCTCGATGAAGCTCTTCTCCCGGTCCTGCTGTAGGCGGGGCCGGTAGTGGCGGCAGTAGTTGCACACCCCCTGTTCATCGTACTCGATAAAGGGGAAGGTCTCGGGCAGGATGCAGCGCGAGCAGCGCCGCAGCGCGCGTACCCGGGTCGCGTTGTACCGCAGAAGGGATTCGTCCGCATGGGCCGCGTGAACGAACGGCGCTGCGGGCTGCTCGACGGTGACATGCCGGTGGGCGATCGGTTCCGCCTGGGGTTCCGGCAAGGACGGCAGCGGGCCGCCCGGCTCCTGCGCGAGAGGGAAGTCGAATCCCTTGAACGCCCGCAGATCGACAACTACTCCGAGCCCCGGCCTGAGCCAGGCGATCCTCAATGGGTCGGCCTGGAAGGAGCTATCGAGACCCGCGACGACCTGCGACAGGATGAACCGCTCCGAGGCGAACAGGAGGAAGCCGCGCTCCTCATCGGCGTAGCGGTACAGGTCTCCCGTGTTCGTGGCCAGCATGAGCCAGTGCCCCCGGTTGTGGACCAGCGCGACGGAAGCCGTTCCTTTCATCTCGCTGAACACGGTCCGGATGGCCGTCACGGGATGCGACCCGTCTTCGATCCGCTTGCCTGCCAGGGCGGCCAGGACCTCGGTGTCCACCTCGGCCGTCCGGTTCAACTCCCCGTGGGCGGCCCAGAGATCGTCGACGTTGACGACAATTCCGTTGTGGACCATCGTCATCCCGTTGGCGGATACGGGCTGGTTGTTCTCGAAGCGATCCGAGGAGCCGTTTGTGACCAGGCGCGTGTGGCCGAGCAGGACAATGGGCCCCGACGGCCTTTCCCCATTGCTCCCGAAGGCGGGCATAACGAAGCCCTGGAGAACATTGTGGAATTGCGGGGAGCGGATCAGTTCCGTCCCCCGGGTGGCGGACTTGATCGTGCACGATGCCGGCGGCCTCAGGGAGTAAACATGCAGCCCCGCCGATCCTTTGCCCCGGCTCTCGGAGAACCGGTACAGGCTGTTCAGCATGGATTCCGTGGCCCGGAGGGAACATTCCGCCCCCTCGCGCAGGGCGATTCCGAAAATTCCGCACATAAAGCGTTACTCCCGCATGTGATGATGGATCCCGCGGCGGTCCAATCCGGTGCCGCCTGTCCCTGTATCCGAATCAGCCGCGCGACCGCAAATCGCGGCTCAGGCATCGGTAGGCGAGCATGGCGTTCCGGTAATCGGGTTGCGAATCGACTCGGAGATACCGGATGGCGTGGGCCCGGCGGATCAGCGGACGCTTCTCGGCTCCTGCCAGATAAGGCAAAAGAAAAAGCTCCAGTCCGTCCTGTTCGACGGCGGACGTAAAATAGGACAGCAGGGACGAGTCGATGAAGGGTTTGTACTGCGTATGGGCGCACAGGACGGCAATGGCGTCGAAGGTCCGGTACCGGGGCAGGGCGATATTGTCCCCATCCCCTTTCCAGATCGGGGTGTTCACGGACACCCCATCGCGACTGTCCCAGCCGGACTTCGCCTTTCCCCACCAGTAGTACCACCGGAAGTAGTCCTCCGATGCCGCAAACCGGCGGTCATGCTTGGGTGGATTGCTCCGGAATCCTTCCAGCGTCAGGAAGAAATCGGCGATGCCTCTTGCCGCCTGCCCTGTTTCCCGGGGCACCGGGTATCGGTCCGCCCGGTAGAGAATGCCTGCGGCCCAGCAGTTCTGGTGATTGTAGGGCACGCCGGCCCCGTCGTAGGGGAAAGGCGTCCCTTTCGGCCACATCAGGTAGGGCAAATCCCGGGCGGCTTCGGGCCCGCCCTCCGCAGACCGGGCCAGGACTTCCCGGTGCCCTCTCAGCCGGGCCGTGTCCTGCAAAAACATATCGAAACTGCCGAGCGCGACCCGGTCGCGGGTGACTGTTCGGTACCGCTTCAGCAGCAGCAGCATTTTCCCGCTCTGCACCGCGTACCGGGACGGTTCCCGGTTGGTGGAGAACACCTTGCAGCGGAGGCCCGGCCCCTCCCTCAGAAGCCTGTCCAGCAGCTTCATCTCCAGATCGAGACGCCCGGCGATCTCGCTTCGCACGCGGAGGAGTGGAAGGTCGGGCTCGGGGAATAAGGCAGGGTCGAAGAAGTCGACAAACCCGTTCAGGTAGTAGGACTGCGACCAGACGATCTCGCCTTCGTCGTTGTTCAGGCCGGCGCTCATGAGGCCGGAGGACGCGCTGTTTCTCACGTCCAGGAGAAACAGGGCCTCGAGATCGGTTGGCGTCCTCACGACGCGGGCCGACAGGGGCCCGGCGTCGTCGTTCAGGCGGAACGGGATCTGTTCCCCGTCAAAAGCCCGGACGATTTGTTTCGACAGCAGGTCGTAGATGCAGAACCGCTTGTCCTGGGCCGGCGTTTGAAAGAGCACCGCCGCGTTGCGCGCGGAGGTGAGAAGTTCCAGGGCACGCCAGTCCTTGCCGAAGAAAATCCGCATGACCTCGAGCCGGTCGGGGTCCGTCCCCTGCCGGATGCTGTACACCGAGGGGCCCCCCGCGAGAAGCAGGGTGTCGTTCCGCACGGCGGCAAGGATGTGCGGCTGCTGTTCGTATCCCAGATCGGCGGAAAGCAGCAGGACCTGTCTGCCCGATTCCTTGAGGATCAGCCGCTTTTCCGTCTCGGCGAAGGCGAGGTCGAACAGGATGTTCTGATTGCGGGTGCTGTCGTAGGCGATGACGACGAGGCGATCCCTGTAGGCAATGGCCTGCCTGAACAGCAGGGTTCCGAGATCCGGCGGGAGGGCAAGCGCTTCGAGGTCGGTCCTGTCCTCACGGACTGCGTGACATTGCCACCGGCCCGTCCAGAGTTCCCGGGAGAGCAGAAGGCCGTGTCCCGGTTTCCACTCGACGAGCTTCACGGGGAGCGTTCGGGGCGGCAGCGCAACGGATTGTCTGCCGTTGACTCGCAGGATCCCGGTCAGGCGGTCGACATCGAAGAACAGCTCCGCCTTGAGGGTCGGCGTATCGAAAAAGGTGAGCGGGACCGGAACGTAGCCCGCCTCCGTTCCGACGCCGGAGACGTTCCGGCCGGGAGCGGGTGCCTTGTAAGGGAAGCAGTAGTAGCTCAACCCCATCAGCAGGTATTCTTCGTATTCCTGAACGACAAGATCGCCTCCGGCTTCGCGGCCCGGCTTCGACGAACGGGGCCACTTGGCGTAGCGGCCGCCGTCCGCGCTGTACGAGCAGATTGTCGCAGCCAGGGCCTTTGCCCGTTCGTGCCCGGCATCGTGCCGGGAAAACAGGTACAGCGCCATACCCACGTCGTAGAGCCGGGGCGGGCGGTCCCTGTCGATGCCGCTGAAGACGGGAAAGGCATGCCATCGGGAGTGGTCCTTCGACGAGAAGGACCGCAGGTGCCCGTAGACGGCCTCCCAGTCAAAGGACGGCGAGAGGGCGCCGCCGCCGTCCATGTAGTGCCGGATGCCGTCGATGATGTAGGACGCGTGCGGCAGGTCGTTGGGGACATTGTCTTCCTGGAGAGAGTAGGACCAGTACCACCCGCCATCGGGATCGGTCTTTCTGTATTTCAGCAAGACCCCCATCACGCGGTCGGAGGCCTGCTGAATCCGGGCCTGCAGCCTCCGGTCGGCAACGTAATGGCTGAAGCGCTGCATCTGACCGGCCAGGTAGGCGGCCGGGTTGAAGCAGTCGTAGCGCAGGTCGTTCGCATCGAGCGAGTAGGCGAACAGCCCGGAGGGCGAGGCGAACCGGCCGTCCAGGTACGGAGCGAGGGCGCTGGCGACCGTTGCGACGATCCTTTCCTGGGGCGCGGCGAAATCGCTGTCCGCCCAGTCGAGCAGGGCGTTGACGACGATCCCTGTGGTGATCGTGTATTCTGTGTCGGCCGGGTTGGTGGTGCCGTCGCCGTAGGCATCCCACGCGAAGGGAAGACCCCATCCGACGATGCCGTCGCCGTCTTCGTCGCAGTGATCCAGCAGCCACTGGCCGGCGGTGCGGATGAGCGCGCGGTCGCCCTCCGGGAGCGCGCCGGCCCGCAACCGGTTGAGCTCCGCGGCGAGAACCATGGCGTAGGACTTGGGGATGTCGGCGACGGGGTTGCCGGGGTAGTCCGCTTGCCCCCTGCCGGGATGGGAGGCGGGGATCCGTCCGAGCAGATCTGAGTAGGTCTGTGCCGTCGGGGCGCAGGCGGGCCGCTGTCCGATCCAAGCCAGCCAACTGAGTACTGCGGCAGTTGTCACGGCGGCTATGAGGAGAACGGCGTTTCTGCGGTTCATCCGATCCGTGTTCCGACGGGGACCCCGGAACATCCCCTTTTAGAGATCCCGGACATTTCTGCCCCTCAGGAATTTGTTGGATTCCATGTCGAACCACATGGCGAAGAAGCAGGACATGAATCCCATCGAGAAGGAGAAGATCCAGATCAGCAGGGTGATCTCCGGGATGTGGCCGTGCGCGATCCAGAGCGCAATCAACCGGACGGAGAACAGGAGGTTGATGAAGAACATGAAAAAGCTCAGCAGGTAGAAGAACACAAGCGGGTGGAAATCGCGGATCACGTATTTTTCCTTCATGCGCCAGAAGAAAAGCTTGATCAGCAGCCAGCCGATCGTGAAGAGAACCTTGCGGATCTTGATACCCGATTTCTCCCCCACATTGTAGACGGGTTCGATCTCCACGTCGCGGACGTGGAAGTTGTACACGTTCAGCTTGACAAGCAGG
>Ga0208694_1004292_pt1 | contig 13020 bp, 10 predicted proteins | sample AD_UKC078_MetaG_FD_184442 | JGI IMG/M metagenome (GOLD analysis project Ga0208694, IMG submission 184442) | Active sludge microbial communities of municipal wastewater-treating anaerobic digesters from USA - AD_UKC078_MetaG (SPAdes) (version 2) | ecosystem: Engineered > Bioreactor > Anaerobic >...
AAATACGGCTCTGAAGCAGAGTGCAAAAAAGCCGGTGCCTATAAACTTGAAGGAAAGGAATATGTCGTCAAAGACGGCGATATCATAAATTTCAGGTTTAATGTCTAAAGAATTTCTTTATTCCTGACAACCAAGATTTCCGTGACATGTAAGACCTTCTTCACACAGAGGAGCTTCTTCCTCTTCATCAGTAAAGCCGTCACAATCATTGTCTTTTCCGTCACAAACTTCAGGACCGCTCATATCGTTTGAACCGCCTTCTTCCGTTGAACATATTGTTGAGAGCATATCTAATGAACAATGTATTATTCCCCCAAGACACGCACCTGTTCCGCAAGCACTTCCAAGCATCGGAAAATCTTCATCTGTCAGTCCTTCGCAAGCGTCATCAAGTCCATTGCAGAGTTCACCATCATATCTTGAGTGTGAAGGACTGCAGTCACAAACATCTCCCAGTCCGTCTTTATCTGAATCAAGCTGATTGGCGTTTGCCACCATCGGACAATTATCCTTCAGATCGTCAATACCGTCATTGTCAATATCAACGAAAGTGTGTATTTCTTCAATTTCTGCTGAAACAAGCGAAAAATCAAAACCGACGGAAATGGAATCTTTTACGGAATCACCATCATTATCAATATCCGGAGTGAACAGGGCTTCATACATTGAACAGTATTGACCGGTATTATAACAATCTGGCTCTGTTTCGCTGTCACAACTGTTTGTCTCCAGACCGCACTCCAGTTTTTTTTCTGAATCAACCGTGAAAAGCCCGGAAGGAGCATTGAGACAGGTGCAGTGAGATAAGGATTCATTCAATCCTGCTGCCAGATCTTCCATTAAAATAGATCCGCCCATGATACCGCTTACCGGATTTGAAGAAACATCAAGTGTCAACTCAATTACAGTATCAGTTATATCAATTTTTAACGGTTCTTCACTAATAAGGATAACAGGAAAGCCCTTTATTTTCGGAGATGTGCCTCTTATTTTGTCAGTTTTTTCTATTTCATAAAAGCTGACAGGGTTATCTGAGTATGAGGTTCCGTATTTAATGAAATTTTCCACCCAGACGATAAACGGCTCTTCTCCTGAACTGTTGTCAGAATAATCAATATCTGTGTCAAAACAGTCAAAGAACGGCATTGATCCAGCCCTTTCCTCGTAAATTGAACAGATGTCTCCACTCTCAACTTTATTCTGATACATCGATGAATAGGTGAATCCCGTGAATGATTCCATCGTGGTAAAAATAGAACTGATCTTGTTATCTATAACTGAATCACCATTGAGATCAAAACAGCATTCCTTGTCAGAGCCCATTTCATTCACATAATAAGTTTCATCAAAAACATAGTCGGTATACGGCTCAAAATCATCAGCCGTTTCATCCGACTCCGCCAAGGCTTCGTCGGATAAGTCATCATCACTCTCATCGTTCTCAGTTTCGTCAATTGTTTCATCAACGATTTCGTCAACTGTTTCGTCCACAGACTCATCAATGGTTTCATCGGTTGTTTCTTCTGTTGTTTCATCAACTGTTTCGTCCGCAAACTCATCGACTGTCTCATCTGCAACTTCATCAATTGTTTCGTCGGTAGCCTCGTCGGTGGCCTCATCGGTGGCCTCATCTGCAATCTCAGCGTCTTTATCTGTTTTATCTTTTCTTTCAAGATCACATGAGACAAAAGCCATCATCAGAAAAACAGATAGAATAAAATTCAAAAACATTTTCATTTCCTTCTCCTAAAAAGTTGTTACGGCGCTTTATATCCAACGAAATCGGAATCATAGTTGCTTCCTGAATATCCGATGGTATCAAATCTGCCGAGTATGACACAACCCGAAACAACAGTCCCTTCTACTATCATGTCATAATAAGGTTTGAACTGGAACTTGATGTAATTCCCTTTCCTTGTGCCGGGTTCAATAGATCCCGATGAGGCATATGCATCAAAAGTTCCTGTTATCTCTTCACCGTTCTGTGTCAGATAGAATGTCACCGGTTTCCAGTAAGCACCGTCAGGAATGAATTCCCATGTTCCTGTAATATTTTCCATATCAAGGTCACATCCGGCACTGTAATCATAGCAACCTTTGTATATTTTTATGTTCTGGTCAGGAAGCACATCCTGATAGTCGTCATTATTTGATGAAAAATCAACATCGTATGAGCCCTTGAAAAGTTTGAAAGAAAATGCCGCGACACCGCTGCTTCCGATGGAAACGGACATGGTGTCCACAGAGCCCTTGTCTCTGAAAGTAATTGAGCCCCTTGATTCAGTTTCGTAATACTGTTTTGTGTTGTTGGGCATTGTTTCACCGTTAAGTTTTACAGTTCCCGTTATGTTCACTGTTTCAGGGTTGAAATTCTTTGTCAGGTTGGATTCAAGAACAACATTGTTTTCAAGAATTTGTTCAATTGCAGGGAGAACATCCTGATAATCTGCACTGTTAGGCGCAAGGGTTATATCATATTTCCCTTTGAACAGAGTCATGCTGTATGCCGCTTCGCCTGAAGAGCCGATTGTTACGGAAATATAATCTCCGCTTTCCTTGTTTTTAAATCCGATACTGGCTCTTCTTTCAGTTTCATAATACTGTTTTGTGTTTGAAGGCATCGTTGATCCGTTAAGCGTAACTTTTCCGCTGATTATTGCAGTTTCCGTATTGAAATCCTTCTTCGTATCAGAGTTTACGCTCACTTTCTTTTCAAGGATGATGTTCATTTGAGGCATAACATTCTGATAATCGGCGGAGTTTGGCTGAAGTGTAAAAGTGTATGTCCCTTTATAAACTTTTGAAGAATATGCGGCAACACCTGAACTTCCGATGCTGAGTGACATTCCGTCACCGCTTTCTTCGTTTTTAATATATACCGATGCCCTTTTTTCGGTGTCGTAATATTCTTTTGTATTATTCGGCATGGTTGCACCGTTAAGCTTCACACTTCCGGACAATGTGACAGTATCAAGATTGAAATTTCTGGTCATATCGGATTGAACATCAACCTCGTTTTCAAGGATCATATTGATATCGGGAATTACATCCTGATAATCTGCACTGTTGGGGTTGAATGAAAAATTATATTTTCCTTTGAATATCTTTTTGCTGAAAGCCGCTTCTCCTGAACTTCCAAGAGATACATTTGTGGTCGATCCGCTTTCAACATTGGCAATGTATATGGCTGCTCTCCGTTCAGTTTCATAATACTGTTTCGTATTGTTTTGCATAGTTGCGCCGTTAATGGTCACTTTTCCGCTCACTGTAACAGTGTCAATATTAAAATTCTTTGTAACATCAGAGTTTATTTCAATATTTCCGCCAAGGATCATGTTCATTCCCGGGACTGAATTCTGATAATCTTCATTGTTCGGTGAAAATGTCGCTGAATATGTTCCCTTGTAAAGTTTGAAGCTGTATGCCGCTTCTCCGCTTGAACCGATGCTGACAGATAACGATGAGGCACTGTCGTTATTTGTAAACCTGATGGAGCCCCTGCTTTCGTTTTCATAATACTGCATTGAGTTGTTTGACATCGTCTTGCCGTTAATGGTGATCTTTCCGCTGACTGTAACCGTTTCAAGATCAAAATTCTTTGTCATGTCCTTATCAACAGCAAGTTCGCTCTGGAGATTCATGTTAAGGCCGGGAAAAACATTCTGATAATCTGAATTGTTGGGATTAAAGACAACATCGTATGTCCCTTTGAAAAGCTTGACTGAAAAAGCCGCTTTGCCGGAGCTTCCCACCGGAACATAATATCCGTCACCGTTCTGTTTATTTATAAATCCGATACTTCCTCTACTTGCTGTATAATTGTCTTCTTTTGTGTTGTTTGCCGGGGTGGAGCCGTTAAGGGTTATTTCTCCTGAAACCGTGGCAGTTTCGAGGTTTATGTCAACTTTTCTATCAGCTGTAAATGGATCAAGATCACAGTTCTTTTCACATTTTCCTTCATCACTGCAAAGTTCAAAATCACCTGTGCATTCTCCGCAAGGTTCGCCGCAGACCGGATCGGGTCCGCAAACTCTGTCACCGCATTCCGGGGTACACGGTGTGAAACATTCAGATTTATCAAAAGATTTGCAATCATCTGAACATTTCAGGTCTCCCTGCTCAAAACCTTCATCTTCGCATGTCTTTCCATTAAGTTCGCTGCCGTCACAAAGCTCGCCGACATCTATCTTGCTGTTTCCGCAATTCATTGATTTTCCGCAGCCCGATGTGTCAAAACCGGAGCAGTTTGACATACATTTCAAGGTTCCGTCCTCAAAACCGAAATCTATACATTCCTTTCCTCCAAGATCTGTCCCGTCACAGACATCAGTGCCGTCTATCTTGTTGTCTCCGCAGAAAACCGAAGCTCCGCAACCCGATGTGTCAAATTCAAGGCAGTTTTCAGCACACTCAAGTGTTCCGGCACCGAAACCGAGCTTTTCACATGTTTTGTTATCAAGGTTGTAGTTGTCACATTTTTCATCATTCGTAACAAGAAAATCTCCGCATACGGCGGAACCTGTCTTGTTGTCCTTTGAACCGTCACACGAAGCAAAACTTAAAACCGCAAATAATACCGCAAATCCCCAAAGAAAATTTTTCATTATCTTTCTCCCAAAAAAAATGACTGCAATATTTTACTCAGATATCAGGATGAAACAAATTTTCCTCAAAACTATAAAGTTTGAGTTTTTTTGGAATCGGGTTAAATTTTACTGCAATTGTTTTTAATAAGGAGAACGATTTGAAAGTTGCAGCGGCAATTCTTGCGGGAGGAACCGGTTCAAGATTCGGCGGTAATCTGCCTAAACAGTTTGAAAAGATCGGGGAAAGAACGATACTTGAACGCTCAGTTGCGGCATTTGACGATCATCCGCAGGTAGATGAAATTGTTGTTGTCATTCATCAGGACTATATTGAATACACACAAAAACTGTTGCGTGGTTTTTCAAAAGTTAAAGCGGTCATTCAGGGAGGAGAAACCAGAAGCCGTTCAAGTTTTGCAGGCATTGAATTTTTTAAGGACTATCAGCCGGATACAAAAATACTCATCCACGATGCGGCGCGCCCTTTTGTTTCTGAAAAGATCATAACAAATGTAATAACGGCCCTTGACACACACTCTGCCGTTAATGTTGCTCTCAGCGTTCCAGACACTGTCATAGAAACAGACAATTCAGGAAAAATGAAAGCTATTCCTGAAAGATCGTCACTTAAACTTGTTCAGACTCCTCAGGGATTTATTCTTTCAGTTATAAAACTGGCTTATGAAACCGCTTTCAAAGATCCGGGATTTGCTGCCACAGACGATTGTGGAGTTGTGTTTAACTATCTGAAAGAAATAGATATTTTCATTGTTGAAGGTGAACCGAAAAACATAAAGATCACAACCAGATCAGACCTTGACCACTTTTCCAAAAGCTGTTAATTCAAATTTACTTTGAGATGTTGTATCTATTCCATTTTGGAAAATCCGAACTGGACTATTTTTTTCTGTTGTTCAGAGCTTTTTTCTTATGTTCAGGAATTTCTTTGTAATTTTCTTTTGTGGAAACTACTGGATAATACGCAAAATTCCCTGTGTGTCGGCACAGTCGGTTTTATAAAATTTTCCATCCGGAGATTGCATTTTCAGTTGACTACAAATTGTAGTCAACTCAGCATTTTCTTTTTTAAGCCGTGTTTTCAAAACACTCCAATACTTTCTCGCATTCGGGCTTTCGGTCAATACATCAACAACATCCACAATTGAAAAATACCATTTCCCATCTTCATCATTCCAGACAGAACGCACTCTTTTCTGCTCAAAGATTTTAATTGCCGTCTCTTTGGTCATTGGTCACCTCAAAAAAGTCTTTTTAAAGATCATTCCGCTTTATAAGCAAAAATCGAACTATTTACAACTTAAAATTCTAACGCCTGGTAGATTATGCAGCAATCTGATTAAAACTGCAAGAAATTTGATATAAATTATTTAGTCAGCGGAAAATTGAACAAAAGTTGTTTTAGTTCAGGAACTTAAGCAAGGTTTTGCTTTTGAATTAATCGTAACTGCCATAACTACAATCACAGGGAGATTCATTGTCAATCAACCATTTATCGAGGTCTTTAATTCTTATTTTAATCATCTCGTTTGAAAAGAGCAAATAACACATATCGTAGCTACTTCCATATGACATTTTTTTATCATTACCACAAGCATTAAGCATAATAAGCATTGTTAATAATGTCATCGTTTTTTTACACATCACTACACCACCTACTAAAATTGTTTTAACAAAACAGACCATTGCGGTTACCACAACTTTATATATTTTCTCTCCGGAAAATGGCCGCAACTCTCTTAATTCCTTCCGCCTTTCATTAATTCGATGATCTTTTCGCTATAGATCTCAAAATCATTAAGGTTGTTGCGGATAATTTCTGAAAGGATTTCAAGGGAAAGTTTTTTATAGTTGTGAACGGCAATATTTCTGAAGCCGACCATTTTCTGAAGATTGTCCGACAAAGTCCCGTCAATTATTTCATGCCTTTCAAGAATTGCAAAAGATTCTCTTGTTGTTTTGGGCACTTCAAGCCCATTCCGCGAAATTATGTAATTGGCAATGTCAATCGAAAGTTCGCACGCTCTCTGAAGATTCAGCACTATGGAATCCTGCTTGGTTATGTTCATTATGCTGGTTTCATCATCTTGATATTCTTCAACAATTCTTTCGACACACCTTTTGATCGAGCTGATCTTATCTAAAACAACTTCCATAACTCACCTCCGGAAAGTCCCAGCCGTTTTTCAAATATTATTTCCCGTTCTTCATTGAATCTGCCATATTGCGAAATTGTATTCATTTCAAACTCATATCTTAATTCACTGCTCAGCTCAAAAAGAGGATAATGAGCTGATATTATTTCTATTTTGAACGGAATATCAATATCTGCCATATCAATAAGATCGACATCTCTATTAACAAGCTGACCCAGTGAAAGCTGCAAATTAAACAGTTTTACCGGATCGATCTTTTCTTTACAAAACACTGCGACATCAATATCGCTTTCATCATTTTCCTTATGTTTTGCGTAAGACCCGAAAAGATAGATCAGTTGCGGGTTCAGTTCTTCAATTATCTTTTTGCAAACTGTTTCAATTTGATCGTTCCTGTTTTTCAACACACACCTCTTTTAAAAACGGTTTATCTTAACCGATATGACAATTTATTTCAAATAAAAGGAACCTATTATCCAGATGTTGTTCAATATTTTCGGGATTATCAGTTCTCTTTCATTTTCTAGACCTTGACTTTGGCAGGAACTTCTTTGTCGATCAGTGACGGGAAAACCTTGATGAGTGCTTTGATGAATTCCATTGAAAGAAGCAGTATCAGAGCGCTGTAATAAACCCACAGAACGCTTGTTATTATCCATGTCGCTGAACCGTAAAACAAAGAAAAGTTAGAAATTTCAGTAATATAGAAATTATACACGAGTTTTGCACCATTCCAGAGAAAACTGAAAAGAAGCGCCCCGTAAAGAATCGCCATTTTTGATCTTTTCACTCCATATGTGAAGTAATATATGAGGATTCCGAAAAGAAAGATGATTATGACTGTTGAAAGGGCAAATCCATATATCCTGGTGTCTGAAACAATTTCAAATATCCATGCGGTAGAGGGAAATTTTGTTGTAATGAATCCGGTTACCGAAATGAAAATGGTGGTCACATAGTGCAGAAAAAACAACAGGATGGTTATTGTAAGAAGAAAAACTATCCCCATAAGACGGGTTAAAATGAAATTGACCGATTTCCCGCCGAAGATCTTGAAAAAACAATAGTGAAGTGTCGAAAAAAGAAGAGTCGCTGAAACAGCCAGAGAGATAAGACCGATCGTTGTAAGACTGGTTTTGTATTCTGCGATATTGATGAACCCCGAAACATATTTTTCACTTAAAAAAGGGATTGCGGCATTCAGATAGTTCATGATATATACAGCCATTTCCTCATTTGTGAGGTTCTGAATATTCTGAACATAATCAATTACATATCCAGTAGTTGCTCCCAGAAGTATTAGAAACGGGATGAAGCTCAGCATAAAATAGAAACTGATCGCTGCCGCAAAAGTGAACCCGTCATCAACATAAAACCCGTATCCGGTCTCCCAGAGCACCCGCAATGTTCTGCTTTTTTTAAGAAGCTGAATTAAGAAAAGTTTTAACTTCCTGATCTTATTTAGCAATTTTCTTGAAACCTCTTCTGTAGACAAGCTTTATAGGAACACCTTCATAATATGGAAACGACTCGTAAAATCTGTTGAGAAGATATCTGTCATACGAAAAATGGACCGATTCAGGGGAACTCACTTTTATAACAACCGTCGGAGGGGCCACTTCAACCATTTCAATCGAATTGAAATGTATAATTTTATTTTTTCTGGTCAATGGAGGCGGGTTTCTTCTCAGGCAGACCTGAAGCCACTCTTCAAGAGCTGGTTTTTCTACTGATTTGAAGTAGTTGTCATAAATTTCAAGAACTTTGTCAAGCAGTTTATTAACCCTCATTCCGTTTATTGCTGCAATTGAAATGACAGGTGCGTAAGGGGTAAATTTTATCCTGTCGCGGAGATCTTTAACTATTTTTTCGTATGTTCCGGTCTCTTTTTCCATTGTATCCCATTTATTTATTACAACTATCGATGCCTTTCCTTTTTCGTGGGCTAACCCTAGAATTCTCAAATCCTGATCAGTTGCAAGTTCGTTTGCGTCCATCATGAAAATTACAACATCACTTCTGTCGATCGCCCTGAAAGCCCTCACTATCGCCGCTTTTTCCATAAGCATTTCGATCTTTTTCTTTCTTCTGACACCGGCTGTATCAATTATTTTCAGCTTTTTATCCTTGTATGTGCAGAAGGAATCGATCGGGTCCATCGTCGTTCCGGGAATGGGGCTCACAAGCATTTTCTCTTCACCGAGAATTGAGTTCACAAGTGTCGATTTTCCTACATTCGGTCTGCCTATTATCGCGATCTTTATCTCTTTTTCCCTTGGCGGGGCCTTTTCTTCGATCTCTTTTTCAGTCCAGAAATCTTTTGTCATTTCGTCAAGAAAGTCGTTCACGCCGTAACCGGTCTTTCCGGAAACGGGATAGACCATATCAGCACCGGTCTCATAAAATTCACCGATAAGCATTTCCCTGTTTTCCGAATCTATCTTGGAAACTGCAAGCCACGAACGGATCCCTTTTTTTCTGATGAGATTGTATATTTCCCTGTCTGATTCAATAAGTCCCGCCTCGGCGTCACAAAGCAGGATCACTCCGTCAACAGTTTCAAGCACTTCATTTATCTGGTCTTTTATCCCTTTCGTTATTGCGTCCATTCCTTCTTCATCAATGTGAAAACCGCCTGTATCGATGATGGTGAAGGGCTTGTCGATATATGTAAGGTCCTGATAATTCAGGTCTCTTGTCACACCCGGCATGTCGTCGATTATTGCAAAGTTCTTCCTGAGTATTCTGTTGAACAGAGTGCTTTTCCCTACATTCGGACGACCGATTATCGCAATAACCGGATTTATGTTGTTTGCCATGTTGCTTGTCATTTTTTTTCCACCTTTCAGTCCTGCAAAAGTTACTACCTGGCTAAGGTACTCAAATAACTGAAAAACGCAACATCTGAAACTGTGCCGGGCGAAAGCTTCTGTCAAAAAACCTTGCGAAATTACAAAAAAGTGTAAAAATAACCTTGTGAAATTACAAATAATATGTAAAAATAACCTTGTAAAATTACAAACCTCTTCACAGTGAGGTGATTTATGAAAAGGAATATATCAAAGAAATTAATGGCTTGGAAAGATTCATCATCAAGAAAGCCGCTGATAATCAGAGGGGCACGGCAGGTTGGGAAAACATATACAGTAAAAGAATTCGGTTCTGAACACTTTTCAAATGTTGTGGTGCTTGATTTTGAAAGGGACAGATCTCTTAATGCTGTTTTTGAAAAGGATCTTGATCCCAAAAAACTTCTCATTGAACTTGAAATTCATACCGGTTCCAGAATAATTCCAGGCGAAACACTTCTTTTTTTTGATGAAATTCAGGCATGTGAAAGAGCTTTGCTGAGCTTAAGATACTTTTATGAAGAGATGCCGGAGCTCCACATAATTGCGGCTGGTTCGCTTCTTGAATTTGCAATGAGCAATATTTCATTTCCTGTCGGCAGAGTGACATTTGAATGGATGCGCCCGATGACATTCAGAGAGTTTTTAATCGCCTGTTCAAAAGATATTGCCGCCCAGAGAATCCCGTCAATATTCAGCAGTGAACCGGTTTTGGAAACTCTTCCCAACTTATTGATCGAGCAGCTTCGACTCTATTTTATTGTCGGCGGAATGCCTGAAGCAGTAAAAAGATTTATTGAAACAGGGTCTGCCGCCTCGGTGAAAGAAGTTCACGATGACATAATTCATTCATATATTCAATCACTTGCAAAATATAATTCAAAAGTGAACATCGAAAGCATTGAACAGATACTGCGTGTTATTCCTTCAAAAGTCGGATCTCAGATTAAATATACCCATCTTGATCCTGACAGAAGAATTGAAGTAACAAAAACATCCCTCAACATCCTTGAAAAAGCACTTCTTGTAAATCTTATTCACTCATCTTCCGTCTCAGGTCTTCCGCTTGGAGCCGAAAGTAGTTCAAAGATATTCAAGCCCCTGTTTCTTGATATCGGGCTCATGCAGTCTGTCTGCGGAATTGACCCCAAAGAAAGCATAACTGCCACAGATCTTAACAATGTCTATAAAGGTGCCATCGCAGAACAGTTTGTCGGGCAGGAGCTTCTTGCGGCAGGCGGATCGGAAAATCACAAGCTTTACTACTGGAACAGATCAAAGAAAAGCAGCACGGCCGAAGTAGATTTCGTTTTTGTCAGAAACAGTACAATTTATCCAGTTGAAGTTAAAAGCGGAGCAAAAGGAAGGATGAAAAGCATGCATCTCTTTCTTGAAGAACACCCTGAAATCAAAAAGGGTTTTGTCCTTTCTTCAACTTTCTCCCAGCACCAGCTTGTTGAAAATATTGTTTTTGCCCCGATATATTCAGAGCTGGGTTGAAGTGATCAGATTTTGTCAAGTTGAGGTCACATCTGCACAATTTTGTCTGCAAAGTTCTGTGCGAATGTTCTATCGTGGGTGACAACGATGGCAGCTCCTTCAAAATTACGCAGTGCTTCTTCAAGGGCGTTTCTTGCGTTGGTTTCAAGGTGAGACATCGGTTCATCAAGGATTATGAGGTCATATTCTCCAAGCATGAACGAAGCAATTTCGACTTTGCTGATCTGTCCTGCACTGAGTGTGCCGATCTTTCTAAACACTGTGTCGCCTTTTATATTGAGACAGCCAAGAAAAAGCCGTGCCCTGTTTTCAATTTCTCTATTGCCGTCGGCAAGGAAATCAATGATCGTTCTGTCATGAGGAAGCTCAGCACTTCCTTGAGCAAAATAGCCGGTCTTTGTTGATGGAGAGATTGAAATTTCACCGGAATCCTGAGAAATTTCACCGGCAATGATCTTTAATAGTGTTGATTTTCCGCAACCGTTAGGGCCGGTCAGAGCGATCTTTTCACCTCGCTCAACAGAAAGAGAAAACCTGCTCAGAACCTGCTTTTCACCGAATGATTTTGAAATATCAAAAAGCTTAACTATGAATCTGTTCTTAGAACCGCCTGAATTTATTTGTACTTTTGCTTTTCTAGCAATGCTCTCCTTTAATTCGTACATCAGTTCCCGCTCTTTTTCTATCCTTGAGTCAAGAGCTTTTGCACTTTTCATCAAGTTTCCAGATCGCACAGATTTTATGCTTCCCATATCGTACTGACAGAGTCCTCCATTCTTTTTCACTGACCTTGACGGTTTGAATTTTTCATTTTTCTCAGCTCTGTTCTTTCTATCTCTCACAGCCGTTTCAAGCCGTTTTACCTGGTCTTTCTTTTCAGAGTAAGCTTTCTGTCTGCGAGCAGATTCCTCAAATTTTAACTTCTCATAAGTATCGTAATTTCCTTTGAAAATGGTTAACTTCCCCATATCAATTTCCCATGTTTCATTGACACAGTTATTCAAAATTGATCTGTCGTGACTTATAATGATAACTGCGGATGAAGTTTTGTTTATGAACTTTTCGAGCCATTCGATCCCTTTTATGTCAAGGTGGTTTGTCGGTTCATCAAGAAGGATCAGATCCGGATTATCAAGAATCATTTTCCTAAGGAGAAATTTTACTTTTTCTCCCCCGCTCATCAAAGCGGCATCTTCAGTTCCTATCTCATTTTCAAGACCTGAATAATCCTGAGGAAGATAGGCGACAGAACACTCATCGTTTATTAAAAGTCCATTATCAGATGGCTCAATCATTCCTTTTATCAGCTTTAACAGAGTTGATTTGCCTCCGCCGTTATGACCCACTATTCCGATCCGGTCACCGCGACCCACCTCGCAATTCACATTTTCAAGAACAAAATCAACACTTTCCGGATATTTAAAATAAAGACCTGAAATTTTTACAAGTTGCATAAGTTACCTCAAAAAAGATGTCATTAACAACAAAAGAAAGATTTTTGAAACTTAGCTTCTCATCGGACCATACACCTCAAATTCAAGGTACTTCGTTCATATTAAAGAGAATGTTGATCTTGTCAAGAGTCAAGAAAAATCTGTCATATTACTTCAATCTATGAATGAGAATATTTATTTTTGTTTTTTTATTAATCCGCTTTTTCGGCTTTTTGCTTGCCTGTGTTTGTGATTTTCTTGGGAAGCGGTGTGTCTGAAAAACCATCATGTTCAACAGCGAGCAGAATTATCGGATAAGATTGTGCCTCTCGCAACTCTTCCTCAACATAGCGTACAGCATAGCTGAAATTTGCTATTCGGTCGGTTAAATAATATTCGAACTCATCTGAAGCAACAACAATAACTCCAACATCAATATTACTGTCTTGAAGGTTGTTTCTTATGTGCACAATGTCTC
>Ga0208694_1004298_pt1 | contig 13009 bp, 12 predicted proteins | sample AD_UKC078_MetaG_FD_184442 | JGI IMG/M metagenome (GOLD analysis project Ga0208694, IMG submission 184442) | Active sludge microbial communities of municipal wastewater-treating anaerobic digesters from USA - AD_UKC078_MetaG (SPAdes) (version 2) | ecosystem: Engineered > Bioreactor > Anaerobic >...
GCGTCTGTACGTTTCTAGCCTATCATGCCTTGAAAATCGGCAACGACACATGGGCTTGGATTCTCGGTGTGACCGCGGTGCTCTACAACCCCATTGTCCGCATTCATCTCACCCGAGAGATTTGGTCGGTCGTGAACATCGCAACCGTTGTGTTGCTTGCAGTAACAGTTGGTGCCCTCCGTAAAAGGAGTTTGCCAGAACAGAAGGGAGATCACACAAATGAGCATCAAATTTAAATGGGCTATCCCGTGTATCGGAGCGTACGAAATAACCGCTGACTCGATTGAAGGCCTTCGCCAGCAGATTGTAGCCCGACAGATCTCGCTCGCTAAGATCCGGTGCCTCGGCGGAAGGTACGAAATGACCGCTGACTCGGTTGGGGAGGCTCAGGCGGCGGCGGAATACATGAGCCAGTTGAAACAGCGCGATGCGCACAATGCGCACATGATCAAGGGGGCTGAGATCGCCACGCGGGTTGCCAATGTTTTTGCTCCGGGATGTAAGGTCGTGCTTGTCCAGGATGATGACGATATGCGCAGGGCGAGCCGAGAAGTACACGATGCAGAAGGGAGCCATTATGCTGAATGTAGTCCCGGCCAAAAGGGAGTAACGACACCCAAAGGGACAATCATTGTGAACCTCGGCGCCGCAACGGACTTTGACGACCTCATCAAAACCTTCAAGCGCGAGGCAGCCCGAAGCGCGTTCATCAAGGCGGGACTGAAAACTTTGATGCGTGGTAGAAGCATCGCTGATCTTGGGAATGAGTTTCAGAAGATTGGGGTCATTCCCCACGGCTTAGAAAAAATGGCCTCGTTCACACACACCGTTGGCACGGTAAAAAAAACGTTTGCGGAGAAAGGCATCGCCCTGACAGACGCGGACGCTGTCGAAGAAGTGCTCGCGATCATGAATCAAGGACTATGGGGTGATGTGATGGGGCGGAAGTTCGGGGATGGGCTTATCAATTTTCTGGCCGGAAAAGAACAGTCAACGGCTAAGAACTTTCGGGATGCCCGCCGTATTGTCGCAGGCATCCTGCACAGCAACAAGAGCCCCGATATTAGGCTATACGGGGATCCTAACACTTGGAAGCCATGCTGATCGCACCCTACTTGAAGAACAACGGGAAACTCAAACGAAACTCGACAGACTCCAGAGTCAACTTGATTCACGATGACATCCGTGTGTTGTTGAGAGAAACCAATTTCGAGCCAGAGTTGCTAAACGAAGCGGCCGGGCCGATCACCTGAAACTTGTCGTTGAAAGGAGAAGCGCACATGACTACAGTAATCGCCTACATCTTGGTTGTGCCGTTTGTGCAGTTTTGTCTGACGGGCGGTGTATTTCTTGTTGGCTTTCCCATCGCGCTTCTGCTTGCTTGGACTTCAGTCTCCTTGCGCACAACAATTTCAGGTTTTATCGGCGGCGTCGCTGGCGTGACGTTGGCCGTTGCCTTTGGTTTCGGAGTCTTCCGCCTTCTGGTCGGCCCATCCTCTTTCACCGTAGGTCCGTTCCTTGCATCTACCGTTCCATTGCTTCTCCCGATTCGGAACGACTTTCTTCAAGCACAGCGCGTCAAGGCCGCACGTCAGCAGTTGCTCGATACTCTCGGCGAGCGCGCTGTGAGTGCCCTGACTGATGAGACGAAGACCGCGCACGGAAGCGATGTCGTTGGCGAGATAACGGGCATCGTGTTGGTAGCGGTTTGGTTCTTTGGCAGATAGACTTGTTTATGGCGATTCAGTGAGACTTACCCATTAGGCAGAAGACCATGTCATCCACCCCAAGCAAAAAAATAGCTGTCGGCATCATCATCCTTGCGGTCGCGGTTTGGTTCGCTCATGAAACATTGCGTGAATCACAGGTTGCAAGCGCCCGTAAGAAACAACGTTCGGCACAGAAGCAACAACTTCAGAAGGCCGTTTTAGTTGCCTCGAAACAGTACGGTGCAATTCTCGGCTGGGAAAAGCAATTCAAGGGGTCGGGTGCTTTTTCGCTTCAGCTCGAAGAAGCGATTATGCCGAACGGAGGTAAACCTATCGTATTATATGGTTTTTTAGATGACGTCGCTCGCCGCGATGATAAGTACTACCTGTACTTAGACGACTACAGCCTTTCGCTCCTATTTGTGCTTGAATGCGACGTGGCAGTCGTAAGAAACATCATCGCAAATAGGGAATCCTATTTAGCGATGAATGTGATAGCAAAAATAGACTCAGTTGAAAAAGCTCAGTTTTCGATCAAATCCGGAAGTAAGAACGACGAGTATACTGCACCCGTAGAGATCGACTCGTCCACAATGTTTATCGCACACGGTCGATGCCTTCACGTTATATCAAAGTGAACTGCAAGGCTTCGTATCAGGATATACGTTAAGACAAAGAATGGCGGCATCCAAACGCCTTTTTGTTTGTGGATGTCGTTCCACGCGCACGCAATCACTTCCCCTGTTTCTTCAACTCCTCGGCCAGCCATTCGTCAGCAGTGAATTTCTTTTCGCCGCCGCCACCGGTCGCCGGGGGCTTTGCTGCTTTACCTGTCAACTTCTCCAGCCGGTTCACCTCGCATTGAGCGGCACCGAACCTGCCCCCGGCCAATCGCCCGCAGTCGCGTCAGAGCGCGCGCAATCGCTTTGAAGCACCTCGTCATTGTCATTGGCCGTCCGAACGTGCCGCCTACCGGAACCCCGCAGCGGCGGGGCTGAGGGGCTTCAACTGTCAACCGTCATTCATGGCCGTGACTGCCCGGTCAATCGGTTAAGCTGTCCCAAAAGTGGGACATTAGGCAAAGGTCTAAAGTGGGGGTTATTCACGTTAAGCTGTCCCCTTTTGGGTACTCATACCAGCTAGGTTGCTAGGATGCCAGTGGGGCCACGTCAACCGGCGAGGGGGGGGCTTTCGCTCTCTAGCGCCTCGTCTTGTCGGGTAACCCGTCCGAACCGTGCCCAGACAGCGCCTCACGGCTTGCGGCGGAGAAGCCAGCGAGATCGGGCGGGCGGGGCTTGGACCGGCAGGCATCCAGACCGGCAGGGCACTCAGAGGTCAAGGCCAAGCTGCTAGCTGGTATGAGTCCCAAAATGGGGACAGCTTAACGGGGGGAATTGGCTTGTTTTGCCTCTTGTCTATTGTCCCATTTTGGGGACAACTTAACAGGATACCGGAGCCCGTGCCCGCCGCAGGCGGTTTGCCGTGAAGCGGCGAGGGCGGAAGGCAGGGGCGGTCGGCGGGTGGTGGTTAGACGTGCCTCCTTTTCTCTGCTGGGATGCGGCCGGATGCCGGTCGCCAAGCCGGTTCATCGCCCTCATGCCAACCGGTGCGCCCGTGTGTCAGCCCGTGCCGGACTAGGGCTTCGCCGATGCGGCGCAACTTTCCGGTGGCCGCTTACACTCTGTCGCGACTTGAATTTGGATGCCTAACTTCTGAGCTTGAGTAAGTAAAGCCGTCTCAACTGCTCCTTCCTCCCCGCCAGTACGAACAACATAGAGCGCGTCATGCAGTGGCACAACCGTTTTGACTTCGGGCCTGTCGATCAATTCAAGGGCTGCGTCGTTCACTATGTCAGCGATTGTGCCTTGAATCCTCCAGTTAAAGACTCTACCGGCGTGAAGTCTCTCTCCCGTTTCGGCGGCTATCGGCCTGCCTGTCAACGTCGTAACGCTTCGCGTTTTCTGCGCCTGACAGAATAGGTTCGTTTTGTATTCTTGAAGTTTCATAACGTACTCGGAAAGAACCGGGTCGTTACGCGCCGCTTCTGGCCAATACTGGAATACCGCCTGAGAGTCCCTAACGTAGGCCAACATGTTCACTTTTATCTTTGCCGCTTTTCTGTCGCACTCGGCCGCATGCATGTAGCAGGTGTAGAGGTCGGCGTCTTGTGGCATATTAAGGACGTGTTTAATTACGGTGGGGTCGGCGGATTTAATGTCAGCGTGTTCAAGAGTGTGGCCAACGGGAAGCCCTTCGCAAAGTCCTTCAACCCGAACAGGTTCTTTCAACCCCTGAATGTTCGGCTTCGCAGAGCACACACGACCAGTTCTTGCAACGCTCCAAAGGGGAGTGACCGTTTTTCCTTTGAACATGAACGGTCGCTTGTTGAGTGCGTCTGCCAACCTCTGCGCAATCCCGTTTTGATCTGGTGACATGCGTCGCAGATCATCGACGCTGACTCTTGTTAGAAGTGTCGCTCGCTTGTCATCCTTGACGGGTGATCCTATTTTCCCTTTTATCAAGCGTTTCTTGATCAAACATAGCAGTCCTTTTCGCACGGCGTTCTTACTGATGTGGGATACCCTCGCGATAGCCCGGTAATCGGCAATTACTGGACTGCAAAAACCATCCTGTTCTTCTTCCAAAAACCTAATGCCCGTGTAGATGTGATGTGATGTGTGTGGCAGGTTATTGAACCGCTTGGAGACGTATTTTTCCGCTTGGTGGGCACCAAGGAGGTTGTAGCCTGTGCTCATGCATCACCCCCTTCCTGCGATGCGGTCTTGCCTGTCAGAATGGCCGCGCACCGCTTGCACGTCCCCGTTTGTCCGCGTCTGTCAATCCAGACCATTTCGGATTGAGGTAAACGCGCTCCGCACATCTCGCACCGTACAAGTCCCGTCCTGTTCTTGCGGTCTAACCATGCGATACGCTTCATAAGGCACCTCCAACCACGTTGCAGGATCGTCCCGCAATTCTGACAACGGCGAGTTGACAGGGCGGATTCGGCGGCGGTGGTGGCCTTGTCCTTTTGCTCGCAGTCGAGGCATAATCCGGTGCCCCAGTTGAACGCCAGCACGCGGCCACAGGTGCGGCAGCGCGGCAGAAGGCGGCAACGGGAGTCCGGACGGTTTCGGAAACGGCAAAGCGCATAATGGGTTGTTGTTCCGGTCTTCATATTTTTGCCCCCGTTTCCTTACGGCTGTGGAGGGTATCGAGTGCGGCGGTAGCTTCCTTCACTTCCGTAGGGCTGGGGCGGTGCCCCATGCGATATGGCCACAAGGCGCACGTTTTATCAGGACAGGCGCGAACCTCGGCCCGTTGGTAACAACAACAATCCAAGCATTTCGCCCGGATCGCCTTCAGCGGGCGCAGAACAGGAGTGGTTGGGTTTTTCAAGCCGACACCTCCTTTCCCGTTAGAAACGCCGTCAGCGCGGCAGAGGCGATGCGGCGGCGTCCGGCCCGCGTTTGGATGGTCGCAAGCCTTCCGTCGGCACACATGCGGTGAATTGTCATTCTGGACACGTTCAACTCATGCGCGGCCTCGGTCAGCGTCAGCAGGCGGCGGTCGCCCGGTGTGGTCTCGGTCGTTTTCCCGTTCAAGACCTCCGCAACTCGCCCGACTGTTTCGGGGGTGGCGGTCAGTATCTTCATCATGATTTCTTCTTTGCTCATTCCGTACCTCGTTTCACATCGCTCCGCACATCGCGGGGCACGGCTTGATATATAGAACACCGCTTAGCAAGATGTAATCATGGGACACCGTCCCAGCTTTTCGGGGACAAACGAAAAAGGGCAATAAGAAAAAAACACCCAGCAAAAGCGGGGTGTCATGTGGTTTAGTTGTTGCGCCGATTGCGCGAAAATTTGGGACGGGGCGGGGACGGGTTACACGGTCTTTATGTACCAAAACTTCCCGTCATGATTCATCCGTTGCGTAAAGAACAGCCTGTGATTTCTCTTGAAATGGTCGCTCGGGCTTTTTTTTAATTCCAAGCCGTGACCGTCATACGCCTCGGCATGTATAAGATCGCAAACAATTTTCCATGCCATGCCATCCGCTACGGTATACGTTATACCCTCTCGTTTCGCGGTTTTGCCGTAATAAAACACGGCGGGTATCTTTCTGTTCGGCGTTTGCTTCAGAACCAGCTTGCCGCGCTTCCAGCCGGGCAGGATGGGTTTATGTTGTTGCGCGGCAACGGTCATCCTCCTGGCAACAGCAAGGTCGGATTTCAGTTGCGGCAGACGGCCATTTCGAAGGCATAGCTCTTCGCTAAGCGATCGGATGGCTTTCTCTCGGAAACGCTTCGCTTCGGCGGGGGGAATGCACGGGTCAGCCGCCATCCTGCTGTATTCCTCGATCAATTCTCCTTTGTGTATAATTTCGTCAAAGCAGTCCAGCAAAGCATAGTTCGCCAGTTGATAGGGTGATGGATTACCGTATTTCCGCAGAGAATTCCGGAGTTTAGCGTTGCCCGCCACTCCGGGCGGCAGAGACATGGCCGGAAGATCCACATGGGCGCGGCTTTCCGTGAGGTCTGCTTTGCCCGACGCCTCACTTGCGGCTGTTTCCTTTTTGGTTCCGGCGTCCTGTCCTGACTTTTCGGTCTTGATGCGCTTCGGGTCGCGTATACCGGCTCCGCTTTCCCTCCCTATGGATTTATCCTCGCTTTTCATTTTCATTAATTGCCCCCTTTCTTAAGCATTTGTGCAAGTTGCGCCCGGTCGGTTTTCGACAAGGCTTTGAGTTGCGCTGCAAGCCCGGCAACGGTGCCCTGGCCCGCGCCGATCTGTTTAACGCCCGCGCCGTTGCGTCCGGTCAGGACGTCGGGAAGTTTGTCCCCCAGCACCGCCCGCAGGTGTTCACGTCCCGGCTTGAAGTAATGCCGTAAGACAACCTCAACTGTCTTGTGCCCCGTGACCAGCCGCGCCACTTCCATCGGCACCCCAGCGGAAAGCGCAAGCGTTACCCATGAAACCCGCAGCGCGTGCCAGTCCAAAACGGAAGCCCGCCGCGTCCGCCCCCCTGTCACGCCCTGCCGCGTCAAACGGTCAACCTGATTTTTAACGCCCTCTCCGCTTGAAGCTTCCGGCATGAAGCGCAGCCCGCTTAAATCTTCCGCCCGGTGCAAGATTGTGGAAACCGTTGACCGTGCCCAGCCCGTGCGCTTCTCAATGTCCCTCACGCTTTCGCCCGCCGCGTATAGCCGCAAGGTCTCAAGCGTCCGCTCGCGCCGTGTGCCGTCCAGTTGCGCTTGTACGGCCTCGCAAACCTCGGTGAGTATTCCGGCAAGGTCAACGCGCCCGCTGTCTTGTGCGGCCTCTGTGGCATCCTCTACGCCCTCGGGGTCTGCCATGATTGAAACGACAAGTTTCTTAAACCGCCATGTCAGCCCGTCCGGGTTTGTTTCGATCATGCGCCTTGCTTCCGGGAAAACGTACTTCGCGCCCTCTACGCGCTCGGCAAGTGCGGTTTCCAAGACTTCCCGCAAGGTCTGGAAAATAGGGATCTCCACCGCCGCGCCTGTCTTGGAGGTCTTGACCGCCACAACACCCGCCCGCAGGTCAACGGAAGCCCAGCGCAGACGGCACACGTCCCCGCGCCTCATTCCGGTGCAAGCGGCGCATACCACAAGCGGATAAAGGAACGGGTCAGCCCGCGCCCCTTCGATAAGTGCGGTAAGCTCTTGCGCGGTAAACGGCCGCCTGTGTACGGTGTCCCCGTCTGTGTCCTTGCCCCTTTTGGTTATGCCGCTTCCAAACGGGGCAACCGTGCCCAGCGGCATGAAACGGGCGAAAGCCGATTTAAGCATGTGCGCCGCGCCGTTCGCCGTCCGCCGTGCGTACCTGGTCCGCAGGTCGGCAACGTACGCGCCCGCCTGTTCTGGCGTGACCTCATGCAGGTATTCGCAAGGCACCGCCTCGGCAAACCGCTTGAAGATCGTGTCACACCAAGCAAGCCAGTTATCGCCCGGCGTGGTTTCCCGTTCAAGACCGCGCCACTTTGCCGGAAGGTCGGCAAGCCTCACGTATTCCACCGCCCGCCCGGTCTTGCTGGCAATCAGCCGTTCGGTCAAGTGGTCAGCCCGTCCCTTTTGCCGCGCATCGGATTGATGGTTTTTAAGCTCCAGTAATGCCGCCGCCCGGCTCGCCTCAAAAATGGCGTTGCCCATATCCCGCAGACTGCCGGGAAAATGTTTGACGGGCAAAGGCTCGGTTAGTGGAGTGATCTTGCGTTTGCCGTTGCCGTCTTTATACGCCCCAAACCAATGACCGATCAAACTGCCGTCCGCCTTGCGCCTGATTTCTAAGCCCATAACCGCCCCGCTTTCTACTTGTTGTTTCGATGTGGGATACTTTGCACCAAAACGGTGACAAGTTCAAGCATAAAACACAAATAAGCACACAAGCGGAAAATTAAGAAGGTCAAAAGGTGCGGTTTTATTATGGTTTATCGGGTTTTGGTATTTGCTTGGGGTGCAAAAGGTCTCGGGTTCAAATCCCGACGCCCCGACCATTTTTTGAATCCTGTTTTTGTTGGGAAAGCCCAATAAAAGTGGGTTTTTTTGTTTACCCGCCGGCCGGTATTGCACTGGCCGCCGACTGGCGCTCGAAAGGAATGACTATGAAAAAATGGATATTGGCTGGTACCGTGGTGTTGACGGGCATGGTCATGGCGCGCCCGCCGAACTATGATGAGGCAAAGGTGGCCCCCTACACGCTGGAGGATCCGCTCGCATTTGCGGACGGACGCAAGTTGGCGTCGACGGCAGAGTGGCCCGCCCGACGTCGCGAGATACTGGATATCTTCGCCCGAGAGATGTATGGGCAGCCGCCACCGCCGCCGGAGGTCGTGAAAACCGAATTGATCGAGGAGGGAGAGACCCTCGCGGGCCTCGGTATTCGCCGCCAGTACAAGATGTGGTTCCGCTCTGACAAATCGGGGCCGGTGATTGATTGGGTCGTGTTCTTGCCGAATCTCATACAGGAGACAAAGGCGAAGAAGAGTGGGAGCGTCCCTGTCTGCGAGAATACGAGGAAGGTGCCCGTTGTGTTGTTCCTCAACTACCGCGGGAACCATGAGCTGGCTACAGATCCGCAGATTGTCCTCGCCGAAGGTATGTGGTTGCGCAGTGGCAATGTAGGCGGCCATGTCTGGCAAAAATCGGAATTGGAGAAATCACGCGGCAAATTACGCAACACCGACGAAGCATCGCTGTTTCCGCTTGAAACCATCCTCGCCCGGGGATATGCCGTGATGAGCGCATGCTATGGGCAGGTCTCGCCTGATGTGGAGGAACGCGACGTTAAGAAAGGCACCCCTCGCGAAATGGCCTACACCGGTGTTTTCACCCTGTGGCCGCCACGCGATCCCGCGAGGGACGACAATACGACGGCACTGGGCGCATGGGCCTGGGCACTCTCGCGCGGACTTGACCTTGCCGAACGTATTCCGGAGATCGATGCGAAGAAGTCCGTGGCCACCGGCTGCTCACGTCTGGCAAAGGCTACCCTTCTGGCCACTGTCCGGGACGAGCGTTTCGCCGTATGCGTTCCCAACCAGACAGGTGGCGGTGGTGTGCCTCTCGCCAAGCGCGACTTCGGTGAGAACGTTTCCACCGAGATGAACATGTTCCACCACTGGTACTGCAAGGCTTACGGCAAATACATCGACAACGAGCAGGCGATGAAGTTCGACCAGCATCTCCTTGTGGCGGCGGTTGCGCCGCGCCGTATCCTCGTTCAGGGATATAATCAGGGGTGGTTCGACACGAAGGGTGAGTTCCTCGCTTGCCGTGCGGCATCTGCCGCATGGGAGTTCTTGGGGCTTCCGGGTTTGCCTGCAGGCGATTTCCCTGCCAACTACGACACCGGCCGCATCGGCACCCATCTTGGTTACGTGCGGCGCGGCGGTCAGCACGGCATCTCAGGATACGATTGGGTATGGATGCTTGACTTCGCCGATGTCGCGTTCGGCAAACTCCGCGACGCGCCATGAAACCGGGAGTGCCATCAGCAGACGCGGACGAATCGCTCGGTGATCGCGCGGATTTTGGGCAAAAGCTCGTTTGATCCGTACCCGTTCACAGCGCAGCAGGCACACTGCCCGTGCACGAAAACGAGAACGTGTACGGGGACGAGGACGAGTACGTGTGCGGGGAAACGATTCCGATTCTGACAGCGATGCCTTAGGCCGGGAGGGGAGGGGCAAGCATTTGCTTGCCCGGACGAGCAGACGCTCGTCCCCGTCATTTGATTTCATGATGTTTTGTGGTCCGGAATCGGGAACCCGGAACCCGAAACCAAGCACGATCACGGGAAATCGGGTCGTTTCCCTCTTGCGGACTTCCGCTGTTTAACCACCGTCAATACAGCAGGAACGCGCCCTGAACGTTTCGGTCTGCGGACTTGCACTTGCGGGGTTGGCTCAATCCCGATATAGTAACGCTTTCTTTTTCTCTACAGTAGTAAGACGGACGATGGTGATGGAATTCGATGAGGTAAAAGAGCGTCTGGAAACGATGCGCGAGAAACTCGACGAGATGCGCGGGTATCTCGATATCGCGAACCGGCGCGCCCTGCTCGCGGAACTTGAGGAAGCGGCTGCCCGTCCCGATTTCTGGAACGACCCGAATGCGGCTCAGGAGGTGATCGGCAAGACCAACGCACAGCGTGCGTTTGTGCGGCCGTTTGACGAGTTGGTCCGACAGATCGAAGACGGTGAAGTGATGCTGGAACTGGCGGTCGCCGAAAAGGAGGGGGAACAGCGGCAACAGGCGTTGGCTGAACTGACGAACATGTTTGGCAAGGCGGACGTAATGTTCTCCAAATTGCGTTTGCAGTCGCTGCTGGGAGGCAAACTCGACGCCTGCAACGCCTACCTGACGCTGCATTCCGGTGCGGGCGGTACAGAGTCATGCGATTGGGCTGACATGCTGTTCCGCATGTATCGGATGTATTGCGAGGACAACGGTTTTGAGATGGAGGTGCTCGACTCCCAGCCGGGGGATGAGGCAGGGTTGAAATCGGTGACGTTCCTGGTTTCTGGACCGTATGCGTATGGGTATCTCAAGGCCGAACGTGGTGTTCACCGGCTCGTGCGGATCAGCCCCTTCGATGCCAACAAGCGACGGCACACGTCGTTCTGTTCGCTGGATGTGGTGGCGGAACTGACTGATGAGATTGAGGTCGAGATCAAGGAAGAGGACTTGCGTGTGGACACCTACCGCTCCAGTGGCGCGGGGGGGCAGCATGTGAACAAGACCGACTCCGCGATCCGCCTGACCCATATGCCCACCGGGATTGTGGTGGCGGTGCAGTCCGAGCGGTCGCAGCACAAGAACCGCTCCAAAGCCATGAGCATCCTCAAGGCCAAGCTGTACGAGTATTATGAGGATAAGAAACGCAAGGAGATGGAGCGTTTTTACGGCGAGAAGGGGGAAATCGCATGGGGCAGCCAGATCCGTTCCTACGTGTTCCAGCCCTATACGATGGTAAAGGATCACCGCACGGATGAGCAGACCTCTAACGTGCAGGCGGTGATGGACGGGCGGCTTCAGCCGTTCATTGAAGCCTATCTCAGGCAGAACGCCGTGAAGGTGTGAAGAAGGGCCCGCCCCCTCCGGGGGGGGCGGGAATAAACGAAAGAGGAACCGGAACACCGCACGTTTAGAGTGTAACGTTCAGGTTCCGGGGAGACGCATGCGTATGACATTCGGACAGGCAAAAGAGGTGTTGGCACGGCACGGCCAGATGCAGGTGATGCGCTTTTGGCGAAGTTTGGACCGTGCCGCGCGTGGCGCGTTACTGGCACAGATCGCGTCGATCGATTTCAGTGAGGTTGCGCGCATGCGGAAACTGTTGGCGCAGGGAACCCGTGCCGTTCCCGTCACGCCCCGTCCCGCACCGGTCGTGACTTGGACCCGTCGGATGCGTGCCGAAGCCCTTGCGAAGGGGCAGGAGCAGTTGCGTAAGGGACGCGTGGCCGCTTTGCTGGTGGCGGGCGGCCAAGGATCGCGTCTGGGGTATGAGGGCCCGAAAGGCGCCTACGGGATCGGTCCGGTGTCGAATTTGCCGCTCTTTTACTTCCATGCCCGCAAGCTCGTTCGGCTTGCGCGCCTGTACGGCAAACCCGTGCCTTTCTATATCATGACCAGCGAGGCGAACGACGCCGCAACACGCGCCTGTTTCGAGGATTACAACTATTTCGGGCTCCACCCCAATGACGTGGTTTTCTTTAAACAGGGTTTGTGGCCAGCGCTGGATGAGGCGGGCCATCTGATTCTGGAGACGCCCGGACGAATCTTCATGAGTCCGGACGGTCACGGCGGCACACTCACCGCGTTGGACCGCAACGGTTGTCTGCAAGACATGGCCGCGCGCGGGATCCGCAATGTTTTCTATTTTCAGGTGGATAATCCCCTTGTGGAGATCGCCGACCCGGCGTTTGTGGGTTTACACGTTCTCCGCCGCGCCGATCTCTCGCTCAAACTCTGCCGCAAACGTTCTCCTACAGAAAAGATGGGGGCGGTCTCTGCGCTTGATTCCGGACGCTTCGCCATGATCGAATATTCCGAAATGACGCCGAAACAGGCCGCGCGGTTCCGTTACGGCAGTCCCGCGATCCACGTCTTTTCGATCGCATTCCTCAATCGGGAGGCACGGAAGAACCTGCCGTTGCATCTGGCCCATAAGAAGATCGCCTGTGTGGATGAGGCGGGACGCACGGTCATGCCGGACGCCCCGAACGGTTACAAGTTCGAGAAATTCATTTTTGATGTGTTGCCGGACGCGAAGACAGTGGTGAATCTGGCATTTGACCGGGAGGAGGAGTTCTCGCCGGTCAAGAATGCGGTTGGCGAGGATTCGCCTGCCACATGCAGGATGGCCCTTCAGGCGAAGTGGCGGCGGTGGCTCGCGAAGGCGGGTGTGATCGTGCCGGAGTCGATCCCGGTCGAGATCGATCCAGCGTATGCGGGAGGCGCGGAGGAACTTAAGAGGGGCTTGTTGGTGCAAGATATTATGATATAATTGATTTAAAGGGAGTCGGTGTGACGACATGGGTGATACCTAGAATGGAGAAGCAGCGGAGAATCAAGAGTTCTCTCCGGCACATGGCTTTGGCGGACAGGCGTGTGGCGGCACGAATACAATCTTTCCCTGACAGCTTCCGCTTTTTTTGTGGTCTCCGGGAAACCGAACGACAGATAGGGAATGCGGTACCGCCCGTTCTGGCTTGGCACGTCGCCCGCGCTGTCGCGGCGATATTGCGGGAGGGCTCATCTTCACATGATT
>Ga0208694_1004305_pt1 | contig 13003 bp, 10 predicted proteins | sample AD_UKC078_MetaG_FD_184442 | JGI IMG/M metagenome (GOLD analysis project Ga0208694, IMG submission 184442) | Active sludge microbial communities of municipal wastewater-treating anaerobic digesters from USA - AD_UKC078_MetaG (SPAdes) (version 2) | ecosystem: Engineered > Bioreactor > Anaerobic >...
GGTGGAGAGTCCCTTCCTGACAAGGTACAGGGAATTTGCAAGCTCCGGCGTTGAGGGCGCGGTCCTAAGGGATAAAACTCAATAGGCAGAACTGTTGTATTTAATAAAGAGGATTTGTGAATTGCCGGGAGGTCTCGCATATTGGAGACCTCCCGATCTTTACGCGGACCCGGAGGACAGATTTGATCCAAAAAAAAACTTTAACGATCAATAGTCGCAACCGTGTTGCAAAAATATCGGGACTCTCTTATACTCTCTTTGTTGATACTTAGTTGCAATAGGAGGTCTCTGATATGATCGTTCGAAAGTCTTTCAAGCTCTCTCTTATCTCCATCTTAATATTGGCACTCTCTGTTTTCGCCTTTCCTCTGCATGCCAATGCGGGGACAACGCTGACTGTATTTGCAGCAGCATCCATGACGGAATCCATGAATATGATCGCGGAAGCGTACAAAAAGTCGGCGCCTGATGTAAAGCTAGTCTACAATTTTGACTCCAGCGGCACCCTTAAGACGCAGATCGAGCAGGGCGCTGAGTGCGATATTTTCATATCCGCAGGCCAGAAACAGATGGATCAGATCGACATAAAGGCAGATCCCAAAGTGAACACGAAAAAGCTTGACCTGGTTCTGGAAGGGACACGCTTCAACATCGTCTCCAACAAGGTCGTAATGGTGGTCCCCAAAGGACATAACCCGAAAGGGATCAGCGACTTCAGGGACGCGGTCACTGAAAAAGTTTTTATAATCGCGCTTGGGAACTCGGATGTTCCGGTAGGCCAATACTCGGAAGAGATCTACAAAAACCTGGGCCTTTGGGACAAACTCAAAAGCATGAACAAGATAAGCTACGCGAGCAATGTCAAGGAAGTGCTCTCACAGGTGGCTGCAGGTGCAGTCGACTGCGGCATAGTTTACAGCACGGATGCAGCAACATCAAAGGGTGTTGATGTTGTCGCCGAAGCGCCAAAGGGAAGCCATAAGCCCATCACATACCCTGCCGCCATTTTGAAAAAAGCAAAAAACCCGGAAGCCGCAGCGGCATTCGTTGATTTTCTCAAGGGACCGGAAAGTTCAAAAATCTTTAACAAAATAGGATTTGCAGTTCCAGCCAAATAACAGGACCATGATCAATAAGGAGTGGTCATGCCTTGATAAAAGGCCGACCGCTCCTTTTCTTGAATGACCGGATAGGGGTAAGATATGGACTGGTTCCCACTTTATAATTCGTTGCGGGTGGCATTGATCTCAACATTTTTTACTTTTTTTCTTGGTATTTTTGCCGCGCATTACATAGCGAAGACCCCCCGTTTTCTTAAAGGGCTGATCGACGGTGTCCTGACACTCCCTTTGGTCTTGCCTCCGACTGTCATCGGATTTTTTTTGCTTAAAATGATCGGACCGCTTGGGCCTTTAGGTTCAAGGGTCCTTGAAGTCTTTGGATTCAAGCTGACCATGACTTGGTATTCAGCAATTTTTGCAACAACGATAATATCTTTTCCTCTTATGTACCGTACTGCCCGCGGCGCCTTCGAGTCATTTGACAGCACGCTGCTTTACTCCGGACAGACCCTGGGCCTGTCGGACACATTCCTCTTCTGGCGGGTCATCATGCCGAACTGTAAACAGGGCATACTTGCCGGTGCCGTACTGTCATTTGCACGCGCCCTCGGTGAGTTCGGCGCCACGACCATGGTAGCAGGCTATATCCCCGGGAGGACCGCAATAATTTCCACAACGGTATACCAGCTTTGGAGAGAAGGAAATGATGCACTTGCCTATAAGTGGGTGTTTATAAATCTTGTTATCTCGTTTATAGTGCTTACAGCTGTAAATATGCTTGAAAACCGTTATAAACAGCCTGTCGGTGCCGCCAAAAACCATTTCGACCATGAGGATTAGGGGCAGAAAATGTCAGTATATGTAAAAATAAAAAAATCGTTCGGAAATTTCGTTCTGGACACTGAGTTTGAAGCTGAGAACGAGATCCTTGCCCTGCTCGGAGCTTCGGGGTCCGGCAAGAGCATGACGCTGAAATGCATCGCCGGCATAGTCAAGCCGGATATGGGACGTATTGTCGTAGACGGCGTGACATTGTTTGATTCAGAAAAAAAGATCAACCTGAGCCCTCAGGAAAGGCACGTCGGGCTGCTTTTCCAGAACTACGCCCTTTTCCCCAATATGACGGTCGAGCAGAATCTATGTGCCGTGATCAAAAGCTGCGGCAGAGGGAAGGACACGAAAGAAAAACTGGACACCCTGCTTGAAAGCTTTTATTTGACAGGACTTGAAAACCATTACCCCGTCCAGCTTTCGGGGGGACAACAGCAGCGTGTGGCCCTTGCGAGGATGATGGCAAGCGATCCCAAAATCATAATGCTTGATGAACCATTATCCGCCCTTGACAGTTACCTTCGCTGGCAGGTAGAAAAGGAGCTCACGGAGATCCTGGAAAAATACAGGGGAACAACTCTGTATGTCTCCCATAACAGGGATGAAGTTTATAGGATATGCCGGAAAGTGTGTGTCATAAACGACGGACGATCAGAAAAAGTCAGCTCGGTCGATGAATTTTTCAATGCTCCCCCTACACTTGCCTCAGCCCTTTTATCGGGATGCAAAAACTATTCAAAAATAAAAAAACTGTCAAACGACACAGTATATGCTGTCGATTGGAAAACCAACCTTAAGTGTTCGGCCCATGTCCCGGGTGACGCAGGATATATAGGTGTCAGGGCGCACAGGATCCTTCCCCTGAGCAACAAGCATGGGGACCTGAATAAAATCAGCTGCCGGGTGCTGGAGATCAGACACGACCTCTTTTCGGTCATTGTTACAGTGGTTCCGGAAGATGCCGATCCCAGGAAGGAATTCTCCCGTATCCGGATGGAGCTGCCCTCTCTTGAAGACGACTCACTCCGCCCGGGAGACAGCATGGCAATAAGCATCCCCCCGGAAATGATCATGCCTCTGAGAAACAGAATTATCTGAAAGGCTGACGCCGACCTGCTCCAGATAAAAGGGGCGAAGATCTTTTAAGCTCTTCGGCCCTTTCTCCGGTTACCGGCCGCTTTCTCCGATCATCCGAGTCAGGCGGTCACTTAAGTTTTATTTGAAACCTGTAAAAATGGCCGGACAAAGACTTTCTTCATTGCTTTCTTGCATATACGGTATCAATAAGAGTTCCGTCACGGTACTCAACGACCGCGGCTATCTTGTCGCAGTCAAATTCAGGAGGCCGGGGAACGCCTGTCAGTTTCTCGACTTCCTCCTTCAGGGCTTCTATATCAACTACGGGCAGCCCTGCCTTGAGGGCAGAGCCGAGAAGGTCTTCCCTTCGGGGATTGATGCAGATGCCCCTCTCCGTCACTATGGCGTCGACCGTCTCGCCCGGAGTGGTTATCGTTGTGACCCTTTCCTTTATCGATGGGACTCCGCCCCTGAAGGAAGGTGCGGCCACTATTGAAAGTTTCGCCCCGGCCGCGGTATCCTGATGCCCTCCCGAGGCTCCTCTGAGCGCTCCGTCGTGGCCGGTGAGCACGTTGACGTTGAAATCACAGTCGACCTCAAGGGCCGCCAGAATGACGCAGTCAAGGTTATTGACTAGGCAGCCGGCATTGAAAGGGTTCGCGTACCACGAAGAGTCGATCTCGATATGGCGGGGATCTTCATGGATCGACTTCGTGACAGCCGAATCAAAGCTCTGCACGTCGAATACCGCGTCAAAAAGGCCCTCCTCTAGCATCCCGGCAAGATATCCGCCAACTCCGCCGAGCCCGAAGCTACCCCTGATGCCCTTCTCCCTCATGTACTCCGCAAGATATTTTGCGACGGCGAGGCTTGCCCCTCCCACACCCATCTGAAAGGAGAAGCCCCGTTCCACTATCCCTGAAGCTTTCATCAGCAGGAAGGAATCCCTGGCGATCTTCAGGTCCACAGGATTCCTTGTTATCCTCGCGGCTCCGGTTGCGATCTTCTTCGGATCTCCCAGGCTTTCAACGCACACTATGCTGTCTACAAGATACTGCGGTATCGAGATCCTGGGATTAAGCGGGTAATCGACAAGATTGTCGGTAATCGCTATGACATGCCTTGCATAGCGTGCATCAGTCATCGCATAGCCCATTGAACCGCATGCCGAAGGACCTGTGCTGCCTGTGATATTGCCAAGCGGATCGCAGGCAGGGGCAGCAAGGAATGCGACATCGATCGATATCGATCCTTCTTCGATGCCCCTCGCCCTGCCTCCGTGGCTTCTTATCACGACCGGTATCTCCAGTTCGCCTCTGGAAAGCAGTTTCCCAAGCTCACCCCTGACTCCGGACGTGTAGAGGCGGTTTATCAGGCCGCTCCTGATATAGTCTGCGATGCAGTCATGGACGTCCGGGATCGAACTTGGGGCAAGGGTCAGCCCCTTGAAGCCCATTTTCTCCAGGACATCAAGGACCATCGGCATCACCGCATCGCCGTTCCTGAGATGGTGATGGAATGAGATCGTCATCCCGTTTTGAAGTCCCGACAGTTCTACAGCCTTTTCAATATTCTCAACGATCTTGCTCCTTGACGGCATCGGACGGCGCAGCTGGATCCGAGTCCCGCCGAATGCGCCGGGCCGGCCAAGCATGGCATAGGGAGATGCATACGGGGAGAAAGATCCTGCTCCCGAAAGCTCGAGGGGGACCTTTCTTCCAAGTGAGTTCAGAACCATCTCCATCACGATCCGCTCCTTTCAAGACCATAGAGATCCGCAAGTTCGAGCAAGTGACGAGCCCTTGCCACTACAGGCGCATCTACCATTTTGCCGTCTACCGAGATGACGCCCTTGCCCTCGTTTTTCGCTTTTTCGGCAGCCTCTACGATGCGCACAGCCTTTTTCAGCTCTTTTTCATCGGGCATGAATGCCTGGTGTATAGTCTCTATCTGATCGGGATGGATCGCCGCTTTTCCGGTGAAACCAAGCCCTACTATCGACCTGCACTCCCTGAGCAGTCCCTCTTTGTCGTTTATGTCCGCCCATACCGTGTCATACACAGCCACGCCTGCAGCACGGGCTGCAACTACGACTCTGCTCCTGGCATAGAAAAGTTCCCAGCCTTCTTTAGTTTTTTTTACGCCCATATCCGCAGTCAGGTCCTGTCCTCCGAGAGTTATGGCCTCGACACGCGGGCAGGCCGATGCAATGTGGTATGCGTTTTCCACTCCGACGGCAGTTTCGATCATCGCATGTATCCGAACTTTGCCTACAGGGATGGAATTGGCTCTTTCTATCTCTTCGATCTTTTTATCCGCTGAAAGGACATCCGCCGGACCGTTGCATTTTGGGATCCTGACAGCCGCCGGCAGACACGGGATTATCTCACTCAGGTCATCGTCGAAAAATTCCGTATCGGCACCGTTTACCCTTACGGTTACGATGAGATCTTTAAAATCATAATCCTGTAAAAAGCAGGCGACCATTTTCCTTGCCGCATCCTTCTCGGCAATGGCCACCGCATCTTCAAGGTCAAGCAGTATGCTGTCAGCCCCGAAGACAGGCGCATGCTGGATCATGCCCGGAGAATCACCCGGTATGTAGAGCATCGAACGGCAGGGCTTCATTGTCCGGCCGCCCCCTTGCATGCACGGCTGACGGCGGTTTCCAGCCGGGCTTTTATAGTTATCTCAAGAGCCCCCTGATCCTGGATAGATATCTCCGCTCCGCCGAGTCCGTATTTTTTTAGGACGTTCTCAACGATTGCCTTCGTTCTTTCAGCAAAAATTTCGCTGTTGGCACCCTTATATTCAAGTTTGAGTTTTTCAGCCGGTGAAACCGTCACCAGACAGTCCGACGATTCCAACGTCCCTGCGCTGGCCGTATTAAGCAAGATCAATCCGCTCATCACCTTTCATTTCCGATCGTTGAAGGAGGGGGAAATTTCCCCCTCCCCCTTCGTATATATTACTTTATTTCAGCCTCTCTGCGACGGCATGGAGAAATTCTTCGGTGGTCACGACTTTTTTGTCATCCAGGTCTGCTATGGATGAAATATCCTTGGTCATTATCCCTGCTTCTATCGTCTCCTTCGAAGCCCTTTCAAGCCTGTCGGCAAAGACCTGAAGCTCTTCGATCCCGTCAAGTTCTCCGCGCTTCCGCAGTGCCCCTGACCAGGCGAAGATCGTTGCCATCGGGTTGGTCGAGGTGGCCTCGCCGTTGAGATACTTGTAATAGTGGCGGGTGACTGTACCGTGTGCCGCTTCGTACTCAAATACTCCGTCCGGGGAGACAAGGACCGAGGTCATCATAGCCAGGCTCCCGAACGCCGTCGCCACCATATCGGACATTACGTCTCCGTCATAGTTCTTGCACGCCCATATGAATCCTCCTTCCGAACGTATCACACGGGCAACGGCATCATCGATCAGCGTATAGAAGTATTCGATCCCGCATTTCTCAAAATCATCCTTGAATTCGGTCTCAAATATCTCCTGGAAAATATCCTTGAACCGGTGGTCATACTTTTTGGATATCGTATCCTTGGTGGAGAACCACAGCGACTGTTTCGTGGCCAGCGCATATTTGAAACACGAGCGGGCAAAGCTCCCTACGGACCTGTCGAGGTTATGCATCCCCATGACCACGCCGCCGCCCGTAAAGCTGTGGACGAGTTCCCTTTGGACCTTGCCGCTGTCGCCGTCCGCTGGCTCGAACGTCAGATATACTTTGCCGGGGCTGTCTATGACCATCTCAACATCCTTGTAAATATCTCCGTAAGCGTGACGCGCGATGGTGATCGGCTTTTTCCACGTCCTGACGGTGGGGCTGATGCAGTCCAGGAATATCGGGGCTCTGAAGACCGTACCGTCAAGTATGGCCCTTATAGTTCCGTTCGGACTCTTCCACATCTGCTTCAGTCCGTATTCTTCGACTCTCTGCTGATTGGGGGTTATCGTGGCGCATTTGACCGCCACGCCGTATTTTTTTGTTGCCTCCGCGGCTTCCGTCGTTATCCTGTCGTCAGTCTCATCTCGTTTCTTGAGTCCCAGATCATAGTATACGGTCTTCAGGTCGATATGGGGTCCAAGCAGTATCTCCTTGATCTTTGCCCAGATCACCCGGGTCATTTCATCCCCGTCCATTTCCACCAGGGGTGTCTTCATCGTTATCTTCATATCGTTCCCGCCCTTCAGATCCTATATGTACTTGATGACAGCTTTTTTGCGGTTTATTTCGCTTTGGATCTCATTCTGCCGCGAGTAGTGGTTCATAAGGCAACCGGCCAGTATGATCTCCCTGTCCTCTTTGGTGAGGTCGGGCATTTTAAGGGTTATCCCCGTCCTCACGGCGCCGCGGATGATCACTGCGTCGACCTTAGTCAGACCGTCCCTGATCGCTTTTCGGATACCGGGAATGAAGATCCAGTCACCCACGGAAAGTTTCTCTTTTTCTCCCGGAGCGATTATGAAAGGTATCATGCCCCAGTTGACAAGGTTGCTCCTGTACCGTTTCGTGGCGTACTCTTCAGCTATATTCGCCTCTCCTCCCAGCACCTTCTGGGAGGATGCCGCCTGCTCTCGGGCTGACCCGTCGCCGGGCTTTACAGCAAAGATAGTGCTCCCTATGCCGACATGTTTCACGGCATTCTCGATCCCTGTAAGTGCGAGGACTGACTTAAGTTCAAAGGGTACCTCTCCGCTTCCTCCTTCAGCCGTCTTCCTGCGCATGTTCTCGAGAGCCTGAGCTGCCTTCGCCCTTCCCACATATCCGGGATCCTTCCGTGAGAGAGCATATTCAGCCAGCTTAAGAGGATTGGAGCGAAGCGAAGAAGTTTCGCCGGAGGGTATCAGTTCATCCGTCGTCGTGACCGGATCTGTGATGACCGATGCCAGAGAGAGCATCAGGTTTTCTGCAAGCGGGTACATTCTGGGCCACGGGCAGATATTGGGACCATATACGAGCTTTGTCTCGGGATGCGGCTTGCCGTAGCCTCTATAGACCTTTTTGTCGTATATCTCCCTCCGGAACCTATATTCGACCTCGTGCAGCAATTCACCGTACGCTTCCGCAGAGGTAAGCATACCGCCGTTTGCCGCCGTTGCCGCGATAGATCTGGCATCCATCAGGGCCACTGAGGCAAGCTGCCCTGCGTTCGGCTTCGACCCCTCCCTGTTCGGGAAATTCCGTGTCGTGTGTCTGATGCTCAGGCTGTTGTTGGCCGGCGTGTCGCATGCCCCGAAACAGGGTCCGCAGAAGGCGGTCCTGACCGTTGCCCCTGCGGACATCAGATCCTGCAGGGTGCCGTTTTCCATAAGATCCATCATTATGGGCTGACTGCCGGGGTAGACACTCAGGTTGAACTCACCTATCCCGGAATTGTTGGACCTTAATATCTGGACCGCAGCGACTATGTTGTCCGGAGTGCCGCCGGCGCATCCCGCTATCACACCGTGATCGACATGGAGGCTCCCGTTGCGGAGCTTTTTCCTAAGGGACAAAGAGAGGCTTGGATTCTCTATCTGCTGCGAGGCCTCTTTATCGACCATTTCAAGGATATCTCCTGCGTTTTCGTTCAGCTCGTCGATCGTAAAAACGTTGCTTGGGTGGAAGGGCAGGGCGATCATTGGCCTGACCTTGTCAAGATCGATGATCACCGCACCGTCATACCATGCTGCATCGTCAGGTTCGAGCAGGCTGAAATCATCCGGCCGTCCGTGTATCTCGTAATACTTTTTAACAGGATCGTCGGTCCTCCATATCGAGGAGAGACAGGCCGTCTCTGTCGTCATAACATCTATTCCGTTGCGGAATTCCACAGGCAGACTGCTGACTCCCGGCCCTACGAACTCCAGGATCTTGTTCTTGACGAAACCATCCTTGAAGACCTTCCCGATAAGGGCAAGTGCGACATCCTGCGGGCCGACACCGGGATGGGGCGTCCCCTTCAGGTATACTGCGATGACCTCGGCCCGCGGGAAGTCATAAGTATGGTTCAGCAGCTGCTTCACGAGCTCCGGACCGCCTTCGCCGATACCCATCGTTCCGAGTGCCCCATAACGGGTATGGCTGTCAGATCCGAGGATCATTTTCCCGCACCCTGTCATCATTTCACGAACATAGGAATGTATAACGGCCATGTGCGGAGGCACGAACTCGCCTCCGAATTTTTTTGCCGCCGATAGTCCGTATACATGGTCGTCCTCGTTTATCGTCCCGCCGACCGCACACAGGCTGTTGTGGCAGTTCGTGAGAACATAGGGTATCGGGAATTTTTTCATCCCGCTCGCTATGGCTGTCTCGATTATCCCAACATAGGTGATGTCATGTGACGCAAGTGCGTCGAAATGTATTTTTAGTTTTTCGCCGCTTTTGTCTTCGTTGTGAGCCTGAAGTATCCGCCAGGCGATCGTTCCCTTTGACGCCGTTACTTTGTCCGGCAGGACACTTTCCATAGGATCAAGGCCGGCGTTTGTCAAGCGGTCGTTTATCTCCCTCATATCCATATTCTCCGCCTCTTCGACCAAGAGCTCTTTGCGGAGCAAATATACCCCTTTTCTGACCAACTTCAGCACTTCTATCCACTCCTTTTGGTTCCCCTATTTTTTCCTGCCTTTTACAAATTCCGGCTGTTCTTTGCTTTTAACGCAATACAATAGATCCCTGTTAAGAAATCTCCGTTTATGGCATTTGCACCACCCCCTATAATTACTTACTAATAACCTGATATGTTGTTAAATGTAAACTTCGTTTTTTCAGATGCCGTTTCACTCGGTAAAAGATGATATTTTTCTTTTCCGTTATTCATATGGAACGAACAATGATCTGCTTAGGAAAATGTGTCAGAAATTTAGCTGTGTTGCCTGAAAGAAACAACGGTCTTTGGTTTAACCGAGGTAATGCTTCAAAGCCTGGATCGATAAACTTTGCCCTTGTGAACATGCCGCCCGTTTTGTCTGTATCCTTCAGCAGGCCGGGCTCTCTCATAAAACTGTTCTCCGTCTTTATCGATATGTCTGTCAGACATATATATACACTTTACGCTTATACGTCAATATAATTTTCACAATTTGAGTCATATTTTGAATAGTACGATAATTTCAATCAATTTTAAGCCGTTACATTTCCATCAAAATATGCCGGGCAGAGTTCAGCGTTATATCGATCCGATACACGCCTGCAGCCGAGACAAGAGGCAAGGGCCGGAGTCAGCCTCCGGCCCTTGCCTCTTGTCTGCGTATTATGTCGTCCCTGTCAGTCCTATCTTCTTTTGAGGAGGAGTTTCATCGGCTTGATATTCGGAACAGCAACAGGGACCTTCTCAAAAGATCCTTCGGTATTCATCTCGTCCGTCTTGGGCTGAACGTTCTTGTCTTCTTCTTTTTTGTAAAGGACCTGTGTCGATTTCGAACCGTCGCGGTAAATGGTGATGCCCTTGCAACCCAGCTTCCAGGCAAGGACATAGGAATCAAGGACGTCCCTTACTGAGCTGTCATGCGGCAGGTTGACGGTCTTGGATACCGCAAGGTCCGTATACTTCTGAAAAGCTGCCTGGGTCTTAACGTGGAAAAGCGGTGCCACGTCATGCGACGTTACAAAAACAGACCCGATGACATCTTCTCCCAGCCCCTCCTTAAGGGCCTCCGCGTAATACCTGTTGACCTGCTTCATGACGACCTTGGTCCCGTCGACCTGGGTGCGCACCCTGGTGTGCTCAAGCGCAAACAGGGGTTCGATGCCTGACGAACAGTCAGCAAGCAGGGCTATCGTCCCCGTCGGAGCGATGCAGGTAAGGGTGGCGTTGCGGCGGCCAAGATGCACCAATGCTTCAGGTATCCCCTTCTCCTTGCCAAGCTCTGCCGAAGTCCTGTGCGCGGTCTCCCTTATCGTCGACATGATCTTTTCTGCCAGCTCCAAAGCACGGTCACTGTCGTAGGGTATCCTCAGACGGAAGAGAAGGTCGGCCCATCCCATGACTCCAAGACCGATCTTGCGCGTCTTTTTGACTGCTTCCAATATTTCCGGAAGGGGATAGTGGTTCACGTCTATTACGCTGTCCAGGAATCTCGTCGCAACGGCCGCGGTCTTTTCCAGGAGCTCAAAGTCGAATCCATCCCTGTTTACCATCTTTGCAATGTTCAACGAACCGAGGTTGCAGGCCTCGTTGGGATAGAGGGGAGATTCTCCGCACGGGTTGGTGCTGGTCAGTGGACCGAGTTCGGGTGTCGTGTTGCCCCTGTTGATGGCATCCAGGAATATTATCCCGGGATCACCGGTCCTCCACGCGGTATCGGCTATTTCACGCAGAAGGTCGGCCTCGGGGCCCGCCGGATCGGCTTCTGCCTTCTCCATGAAGCTGTCAAACACCCCTACCGAGATGTTAAAGTTGGCTATCGTCCCGTCTTTGTCCTTACAGTGTATAAAGTCGCGAATGTCCGGATGATCCGCATTAAGGATCCCCATGTTGGCGCCCCTTCTCATACCGCCCTGCTGTACGGTCTCGGTCGCCTTGTCGAAAAGACCCATGAACGAGATGGGACCCGATGCCCTCCCGTTGGTGCTGTTTACCTTGGAGCCGCAGCCACGCAGGTTGGAAAAATTGAAGCCGGTGCCTCCGCCGCTTTTGTGGATCAGCATCTGCTTTCTTATCGCCTCACAGATGCTCTCCATGGAATCTTCGATCCCGATCACAAAACAGGCAGCAAGCTGCCCGTGGGGAGCCGGGCGTCCCGAGTTCATTATTGTGGGGCTGTTCGGCAGGAACAGGAGTTTGGCCATCACATCATAGTATTCATCAGCCCACATGTACTTAAGCGGAGCCGTCTTCTCGGCAGACGCCACGTGGTTCGCGACGCGCATAAGCATCTGCTCGGGTGTTTCGCGGGGTTTTCCCGAGTCGTCCTTCCACAGGTAACGGTCGGCCAGGATCTCTTTCGCTTGTTTGTTGAATTCGGGTTTCTGCAGCATAATAAAATAAAACCTCCCTTTGGTTTTAAGGGCAAACGATCAACGTCAAATTATCTGACGGTGATAATTATAATAACATAAAAATTTATATCTGTAAGAGGAAAAACACTATATACAAGAAGATTTTATCCACCAAACACTACATATTGTGTGATTATTATGTGGATATCCGGTGGATGGGGTAAAAAAGAGACTTGAAGAAGCTTCTGTTATCTGTGCCAGGCGTCTTTTGTGAAGAGGACCAGGACTGTATACAGCTCCAATCTGCCGCAAAGCATGCAGAAAGACATAGATCCATTTTGCGAGTATTGTCTGCGTATGAAAGGTAGTCGCGGGCCCCACATCTCCGAGCCCGGGACCGATATTGCCCAGTGTGACCGCAACAGCGGTTATCGAAGTGACCACGTCTTCTCCTGTGTACGAGATCATCACGGCAGCCACGGCAAATATCACAAAATAGAGCGCAATGAAAGAAGAGGCCGAAAAGGCCAGCTTGTCAGTTATTGTCTTATCTCCCAGACGTATCGGCACATAAGCGTGTGGGTGGATGAATCTTCTCACCTCTGCCGAGATCTGCTTTAAAACCATCTGGATCCTGATGCATTTTATTGCACCGGATGTAGATCCGGCACAGCCGCCTATAAACATCAGCACGACGATGGTCATCTGCGTGATAGTAGGCCATTTTGAGAAGTCTGCCGTAACGAACCCGGTCGTGGTCATCATGCTCACGGCCTGAAAGGCAGAATATCTAAGGCATTCGATGATCGTCGGATAGCAGCTGTTTCTGAAAAGAGAAGTCGTGATGACAAACGTCGACAAAAGTGCTACCCCGGAATAGAACTTGAACTCCGGATCCCTGTACGGCTTAAGAGTCCTGTTTTTAATAGCGAGGAGATGGAGGCCGAAGTTCGCCCCCGAAACAAACATGACGGCAGTAAGCGACCAGTCGATAAAAGCAGAGTTGTACCAGCCTATACTTTGGTTCCGGGTCGAGAAGCCGCCTGTTGATACTGCGGCGAATACATGGCATACTGAGTCGTACAGATCCATCCCGCCTGCAAGC
>Ga0208694_1004315_pt1 | contig 12979 bp, 9 predicted proteins | sample AD_UKC078_MetaG_FD_184442 | JGI IMG/M metagenome (GOLD analysis project Ga0208694, IMG submission 184442) | Active sludge microbial communities of municipal wastewater-treating anaerobic digesters from USA - AD_UKC078_MetaG (SPAdes) (version 2) | ecosystem: Engineered > Bioreactor > Anaerobic >...
ATAGGACTGTTTGGCCTTTTCTGCTTCATCTGTTTCCTTGCTGAATACTCTTGCTGCGTTACTTATGAATTCTGCCTTCCAGCGGCTTAGCTGGTTTGGATGCACCTCATATTGAGCAGCAATCTCAGTCAGGGTTTTTTCTTCCCTCAAGACTTCCATAACTATTTTTGCTTTTTGTTCTGGTGTAAAATTTCTCCTCTTATCCATAATTCAATTCTAACTTACTTCTGCTGTTTTGTCTGTCTTGTTTTCTGGTATCATTATACTTTATCATGATATAATGAATATGGGTTAACTACAGGTTTGAAAAGGTAAAAAATTAGGAGGTGCTATATGAAAACGAGAAGAATGGTATCTATTGTTGTGGCGGTCGTATTTTCACTGGTTATGGTCGGCACAGCATATGCTTCTTTTACCGACATTGATAACAACAAACACAAGGATGCAATAGAGCAAATGTCTGAACTGGGGATTCTAAACGGGTATCCGGATGGAAGCTTCCGCCCTGACGGACTTCTTAACAGAGCTGCTGCGGCCAAGGTTGCAGGGTTTTTGCTGGGTTATACCGAAGAAGATGCCCAGGCAGCCGCTGAATGGGAGTCCATGTTTGATGATGTTTATAAAGGTATGGGGGACCATGAATGGGCTATGGGCTGGATTAACCTGGTAGCAAATGATGGTGTAATAAACGGATACCCAAACGGAGAGTACGGACCAGGTGATGAGCTTCAAATGGTGCAGTGGGTTGCTATACTTATCCGGACTTTGAGGCACGAGGAAGATGGTATGTCATGGCCTGATGATTACAACCTTAAAGCCGAATCGTTGGGACTTTCCGCAAATCTGTCCTATTCGGGAAGTTCTGTTGTCAACCGGGCGCAAATGGCCAGGATGACCAATACTGCCATATACGACGTTGAAATGCCTGATAGCAGGAAATTAATTGACATTGTGGAGTTCGATAAAGAAGATGAGCCTGCTGGAGAAGAAGGTCAGAACGGGGATGAACAGCATGAAGAAGTTTACGAAAATGTCAACCTGTCAATATCAGCAAGTAAAGCATTGCTGTCTGCAGGGGGAGGACAGACCACACAGATCACCGCTTATGTAACCCATAATGATTTGCCTGCAGAAGGGGCGCCAGTAGGATTTTTTGCCCATGTAGTGAGCAGTGATGATGACAGGAGCCAGCAACTGTCCACTTATAATACTGTCACAGATGCCGATGGAAAGGCCACTGTTACATACACTACCCTGGCAGCGGATGATAACGAGCAGATATTTATTATGGCTAATACACGGGACGATAGTTCGTCGCATGAATGGACAGAAACAGGCACACATATATTGGCATCGAATGCTGCATCCCTTATTGAAGGCCAAATTACAAACCCCTTTACAGGAGAGCCATATCTCAATGCAGATATAGATTTTTTTAATACTGAGAACAATAATTATTCTATGTTTGAAAATGCTTCAGATGAAAATGGCTACTACTCAATTGCCGTACAACCTGGAGAGTATCATATAAGGTTCTACCTGGATAAAGAAGGCGGGAATTACTACAGTGGCACTTACGAGGGTTCGCACCACAACTTTTCTTCTGATAAATTCAATATAAGGATTGAAATGGAAGTAGGCCAGAACAAAACCTACACCCTTGATACCGAAATGGGCATCATGAAAGGTGTGGTAAACAACCTGGGTTCCCATAGGAATTTATACTTCACACGCCAAGGCGAACGGTATTCAACGGTCATTGCAGAAGCAAATGAAGATGGCAGCTTCATTATTCCGTTGAGAGAAGGAATTTATGGAGTAGATGCTGAAGGCGGGCATATACTTAATTCAAATGTGAAGGTTGAAAAGGGTAAGGTTACTGACATAGGCACTTTTTCAAGATAGGAAAAATCGGACAGCAGAAACGGTTTCTAATAAAAAAACAAGGGGGGCCAACATTTTCTATGTGCATATTACCTCCAAAAGGTATATTTTTCGATTTTTCAATTGCGGCACATTTTTTTTGTAAATTGCACCCATATACAGGTAATTTTGTACCCACCAGAAAATTCCAGCGAGGAATAATTGAATTGTATCAATTTATTAGTCTTTAGACAGTAGAGACGAGGGGATGTTGCTTCGGTGAGCCTTTACTTATGTCTTGCTTATATTTATAAATAGATAGATATGTTCCCAAGAACCTTAAAACCATTGATATATTCCCGCATACCTCGAAAACGCTAAAAAACGGTTGACCTGTTCCCGAGAACCCTGACATCAATTATGGCAACTCAAGCCATGTTGAGACCATTTGCTTGATGTCTAAGGAATAAAGCTCGGGAAGCATTGAAAATACTGGATTTCATAAAATAAAAGTAAATCTGTCAACTCGACTTAAACCCTCGATATGGGTATGTGGAAACATATCGAGGGTGTTTTTTTGTGGTAAAAATGAGTCTTAAATTAGGTAAGGTTGAGTGGATAGAATAGATGAATTAGTAGGGTTGAGGAGACAGGATGGATGTAACATTCTATACACCTGAGATTATAGCATAGAATTTAGAAGGATTTGGAGTAAGAATTATTGAATACAAATCAAAAATCATGCGAACATAAAGAAAATGTTTGCAATATGATGATGCTAATGATATTATGTAATTATACATACATAGAGGTGATTATGATGGCAATTAGTTATAAAAAACTTTGGAAGCTTCTTATTGATAGAGATATGAAAAAGAAAGACTTGCAGAAACTTGCAGGCATTAGTTCTGCTACGATAACAAAGCTTGGCAAAAACGAAAATGTTAGTACAGAAATAATTCAAAAAATCTGTATAGCGTTGGAATGTGACGTCTGTGATATCATGGAAATGGATACCAAACGGAATTAGTATTTATTATTGTGAAATATCAATCAAATGGAGGCTTGTTTAATGATAAATATAAGAAAATTAGAATCAGAATTATGGGAATCTGCGGATCTCTTACGTCAAGGTTCTAAACTAAGTTCTCAAGAATATTGCATGCCGGTTCTTGGTTTAATCTTTTTGCGTTATGCATATAGCCGGTTTAAATATGTAGAGGCAGAAATACTAAAAGACCGTCCTGTACGTAATGGTCGTGTACTTCCCGTTGAGTCAAGTGATTTTAAGCAAAAAAGCGCTATCTTTTTACCTGAAAAGGCTCGATATGATTATCTACTCAATTTGCCAGACGATGCTGATTGTGGGAAGGCAGTCAATGAGGCTATGGAATTGATTGAGGCAGAGAGTACTCAATTGAAAGGAATACTACCCAAATCATATACTTCTTTCAGAAATGATTTGTTGAAAGAATTGTTGCGTATTTTCAACAATAGTGCATTAAACGAAATCAACGATGATATCCTTGGACGTATTTATGAGTATTTCTTAAATAAGTTTGCTTCAGCTATCGCATCGGATGATGGAGTTTTCTTTACACCTAAATCTTTAGTAAAGATGATTGTGAATATAATTGAGCCAACTCATGGGATAGTGTTGGATCCTGCCTGTGGCAGTGGTGGAATGTTTGTTTCTTCCAGCGACTTTGTCAATGCTGAAGGAATCAATGCTAATTCTGTAATGACTTTTTATGGACAGGAAAAAGTAGAGTTTAACGCGAAGCTATGTATCATGAATATGGCTGTACACGGACTAAATGCAAAGATCAAATCTGGTGATGAGGCCAATAGTTTCTATCATGATGCTCATAATCTGGAAGGTAGATGCGATTATGTTATGGCTAATCCTCCTTTTAATGTAGATAAGGTTAAAGCAGAATCTACTCAGAATGCAGGACGCTTACCTTTTGGGCTGCCGGGAGTAAATCAGAAAAAGGAAGTCTCTAACGCTAATTATCTCTGGATTTCATATTTCTATGCATATTTAAATGATACTGGACGTGCTGGTTTTGTTATGGCTGCTTCTGCTACGGATAGTGGCAATAAGGATCGAGAAATCAGAAAACAGCTTATTCAGACGGGACATGTAGATTGTTTAATATCAGTAGCCAATAATTTCTTTTACAAGGTTTCATTGCCTTGCTCCCTGTGGTTCTTTGATAAGGGAAAGAAAGAAGAATTAAAGGATAAAGTGCTTTTCATAGATTCGCGTAATTACTATACTGTAGTGGACAGAACACTCAATGAGTGGAGTGAATGGCAGATGAAAAACCTCAATGCCATTGTCTGGCTATATCGTGGAGAGAAAGAAAAGTACACAAAATTATTACAGGATTATAGGACTCAAATTATCAATGATTGCAGAGAACTAGATGCTGCATTTGAAAGTGTGTCGATATTGTTGAATGGCTATGGTGAGAAACTTAAACCATTGCGAGTTCAGATTTCAGATATCGTTAAAAAATCAGATGATATTAACCAGCTGTTACCGCTGAATGATTTGTTGAAAAAGTATACTACAGAACTTAATGCATCGTTAAAAACTCTTTTTGAGTACGGTGATGGATTGGAGAAGGATGAAGCTAAGGTGTTTGCTAAATCCATCGATGAATCCGCAACAACTTGGGATCGCTTTAAAAAGTCTGTTTCTGCTAGCCTAGAGGAGGTTGTATCTCAAATCAAGGACTGCCGTACAGTGATAAAAGAAGCAAAATGGCTCACTGAGAAATTCGGAGACGGCACATATACCGATGTTCTGGGACTTTGTAAAGTTGCAACTATAGATGAAATAGAAGAAAAGAACTGGAGCCTTACTCCTGGTGCATATGTGGGTGTTGCTCCATTAGAGGAAGATGATGAAAACTTTGAAGAAAGAATGACTGAAATACATAAGGAACTCTTAACTTTGCAGGCAGAAGCAAACCAGTTAATGGATATTATTTCGGCGAATTTTGAGGAGCTGGGGATATGAAGTGGAAACTACAAAAAATTGGGGAGATAGCTGACATTATAGATGGAGATAGGGGAAAAAATTACCCGAAACAAAATGAATTTCGTGATAAAGGGTACTGCCTTTTTCTGAATACTGGAAATGTAACTCGACAAGGTTTTAATTTTTATAATAACTTGTTTATTACTGAGGAGAAAGACAAGATTCTGAGAAAAGGAAAACTTATGCGCGGGGATATTGTTTTTACCTCGAGAGGGACGATAGGTAATACTGCTTATTATAGTGATAAGATACCTTATGATAATGTTAGAATAAATTCTGGCATGGTAATTCTTAGAGCAATACAAGGAAAAGTTGAGCAGAGATATTTATATCAGCTATTAAAGAGCGATTACCAAAGAGTAAGAATGCAAAGCTATATTACAGGAAGTGCACAGCCACAATTACCGATAAAAAACTTCAGTCAAATTGAAATACCTATCCCACCACTGCCAACTCAACGACGAATAGCAGACATCCTTTCTGCTTATGATGATTTAATTGAAAATAATCAAAAGCAGATTAAGTTGCTGGAAGAAGCGGCCATGCGATTGTATAAAGAATGGTTTGTAAAACTGCGATTCCCTGGACATGAAAAGACTAAGATAGAAGATGGTGTACCAGAGGGGTGGAAACTGACTAGAGTAAAGAGAATGGGACAAGTGATTACTGGAAAAACACCATCTACAGCGATAGTCGAAAATTATGGTGAAGATATACCCTTTGTAAAAATTCCAGATATGCATGGTGTTATCTACCCATTAAAAACCGAAGTGAAATTATCTGAGAGAGGAGCAAACACACAGAAGAATAAATTTTTGCCACCGAAGAGTATTATGGTTTCTTGCATAGCTACAGTAGGTCTTGTTTGCATAACTCACGAGGTATGCCAAACAAATCAGCAGATAAATTCTATAGTCCTTAATGACGAAGATCATTTATATTATATGTTTTTTAAGATGAAGGGAATAAAATCATTGCTTGAAGGTGTTGGAAGCAATGGCGCAACAATGACGAATGTTAATAAGACAAAATTTGAAAATATTGAGTTACTAAAGCCAGAAAATGAGATTCTTAAAAAATTTAACAATTTGGTTGAACCATTCTTTAGCAATATTCTTGCTTTGAGTAAGCAAAATGAGAAGTTGAAAGAAGCACGAGATAAACTTCTTTCTAAACTAATGAGTGGTGAAATTGAGGTGTAATAATGCCAAGAGGAAAATCTATCACAAAACTACTTTTAGATTCATCACAGGCTGCACTATTTGCAGGAATTGAGATACATAATAAGCCTAATATTCCTTATAGGTATCCTACGGCAACTATACTAATTGTAAACGCCTGGGAATTAGCGCTTAAAGCATATGTATATAAGTTTATAGGCAGAAAGAGAATCTTTGAAAAGAATAGTGAGCATACAATTTCATTAACAAAAGCTGCAGTGCTTGTGCGAGATAATATAAATACGGTTAAAAAGAACAAAGAATTTCAAGCTGTGTTTGATAACATCATATTATTGAATGAATTTCGATGTTCTAATATTCATTATGCTGATGAAAAGTTAGATCCTATCATTTTTATGCTTATTAGCAAAGCAGTACTGAATTATGATAATTTTCTGAAGGAGTACTTTAATAAAGACATTACTAAAAATGATAACCTGATAATATTACCTGTTGGTTTGAAACTACCTTTTGACCCTGTGGAATATCTTAAACAAAAGGGTGGCAAAGGAAGCAATAAATTCGTGAATAAAGTACTTGACAGCATTAAGACCTTGTACAAAGAACAAGTTCACGACACAATTATCGTTGGTTTTGATTTATTTACAGCGAGTGTTAAGAAGGCAGAAAACGCTGATTTAGTTGCTGCTATAGACCAAGCAAATGCTGATGTTAGACTAATAAAAGCGGTTCGAATTACAGATGATGAGAAGGCACCATTGGTTCGATTGGAACCTGAGTTGTTACCGTTATCCTATAAAGAACTACAGCAACGAATTAAGCTGAATCGGCCAGACATTAAGTTTAATAGTATATTCAATGATATTATGAAAGAAATAAAAAAGAATAACACATTATGTCAGACAAGATATTTAGACCCCAAAATAAAAACAGGTACAAAGAAGTGTTTTTATTCTGAGAAAGCAGTTGATGAAGTTATAAGAATGTATGACGAAGGGAGTGTATAAGATGAGCTGGGAATATTCTGAAAATATATTAGTGCAAAATAGTGCGGGAAACCTACTTCATGATGAATTAGAGTGGGATGTTCAGTTTGCCTATAATAAGGAAGTCCTCGGCGAGAATGGTACCTTCGGGCGTAAAAGTTATAAAGAAATTGTTTTTACCAGATACCTTCGTAAGGCACTGTTTGAAAATAACGACTGGCTAACTGAAGAATATTGTGATTCTGCTATTAAAACACTTCTTGCTTATACATCCTCTAGTAGCTTAATGCAGATTAATCGCGAAAAATATGGGATGCTTCGAGATGGCATTCCTATAAAAGTTAAGAAAGCTAACGGCGATCAGGAGGATAGGTTGGTCCGGGTGTTTAATTTCTCTGATCCTGAAAAGAACCATTTTCTTGCTGTAAAGGAGATGAAGATTCACGGTGATTTATATCGTCGCAGAACCGATATTGTTGGCTTTGTGAATGGCATTCCACTGCTTTTTATAGAGTTGAAAAAGCAAAATGTAGATGTACAGGATGCCTACACCTGCAATTACACTGACTATTTAGATACCATTCCCCAGCTATTTCATTTCAATGCCTTTGTTATGTTGTCCAATGGCTTGGAATCCAAAGTAGGTACTTTGGGTAGTAAATACGAATTTTTTAATGATTGGAAACGTCTACATGAAGATGATAGCGGCTCTGTGGAACTGGCAACCATGCTGAGAGGTATTTGTAATAAGAAAAACTTTATGGATTTATTTGAAAACTTTATACTTTTTGATACTTCTGGTGGTACAACGGCAAAAATCATGGCAAGAAACCATCAGTTCCTTGGTGTTAACGAAGCTGTTGAATCTTATAAGAATCGAAAACTGAACAACGGTAAGCTAGGTGTTTTCTGGCATACTCAGGGTAGCGGGAAAAGTTATTCCATGGTATTTCTTGCACAAAAAATTCGCAGAAAATTTGCAGGCTCCCCAACCTTTGTTATTCTGACAGACCGAGAAGAGCTGAATAAACAAATTAGTGATACCTTTGAAGCATGTGGTTTGCTTGGTACTACGAAGGCCAAACAGTTTATTGCTACTAGCGGTGAAGATTTAATTCAGAAGTTAAAAGGAAATCCAAGCTTTATCTTTACGTTAATACATAAGTTTAATAAACCAGATGAACCACCTATAATTCCTGACCATGACATCATAATCTTATCGGATGAAGCACATCGTACACAAAATGGTATATTTGCTGATAATATGTGTACATTGCTTCCTACAGCTTCCCGTATAGGATTTACAGGTACACCGCTGTTTGCTTACGACAATATTACCGAAAGAACATTTGGCGGCTATGTTTCCATTTATGATTTCAAGCGTGCTGTAGATGATGGAGCGACGGTTCCTCTTTATTATGAGAATAGAGCCGATCTACTGGAGATAGACAATCCAGAAATTAATGATGAACTACTAGATGCAATAGAACAGGCTGATTTGGATGTTAATCAGCAGGCTAAACTAGAACAGGAGCTAGCTAAGGACATACATGTCCTTACCAGTGAAAAACGTTTGGATACCATTGCAAAGGATTTTGTAGATCATTACTCTGAGTTGTGGACAACGGGTAAAGCCATGTTTGTTTGTATCAATAAAGTAACCGCAGTTCGAATGTTTAATTTAGCTCAGAAATATTGGGAGCTAAAAATAAAAGAAATTGAATCTTCACTGTCTGGAGCCACACAGCAGGAATACATGGAAATCAGCCGTAGGCTAGAGTGGATGAAAAACACAGAAATGGCGGTTATTATCAGCCAGGAACAAAATGAAGTAGCTACTTTTGAAAAATGGGGACTGGATATTAAACCCCATCGCAGTAAAATGGAAAAACGAGAAATGGACAAGGAATTTAAGGATCCTGATAATCCATTTCGAATTGTATTTGTTTGCGCTATGTGGCTGACAGGGTTTGATGTGAAATGCCTTTCTACAATCTATTTGGATAAGCCATTAAAAGCGCATACCTTGATGCAAACCATCGCACGAGCGAATCGTGTTTATGAAGGAAAAAGCAATGGTCTAATTGTTGATTATGTTGGTGTTGTTAAAGCGTTAAGGAAGGCTTTGGCTGATTATACAAAAACGAAAGGCGGAACTGATGGATCTGATCCTGCTCCTGATAAAGCAGAGTTGATTGCTCGAATCATTGAATTAACTAATGATATCATTGAGTACATGAAACAGCATGGTTTTAATTTGTCAGCTCTTGTTCAGGCAGTTGACTTTGACAAGTTGTACTTGGTTCAAGAGGGAGCCAATGCCATGTGCGTCTCAGAGGAAGTGAAGAAACGTTTTGAAGTTATGGCTAGGGAATTATTCAAACTGTTTAAGTATGTCGAAAAGCAGGAGGTCACAGATCAGTACCGAGCTTATAAAAATGCTATCAGTGCAGTTTATGACCAGATGCAAGAAAAAAGGAAGCATTCGGATAATACAGATTTAATGATTCAGCTGCACAATATAGTTAGTGAATATATCAATGTTGTTAAGCTACCAGAGCATGTAAACGAAGATGGTAGTGGATACTTAGTTGAAAGTCGCCGCTTTGATATTAGCCATATTGACTTTGAACGCTTGCAGCAGGAATTTGCACGTGTTAAGAACAAGAATCTTCTTATGAAAGATTTACAGGAGCTTATCAATGACAGGTTGGATAATATGATGAAGCGCAACCCATCACGTATTAACTATTATGAACGATATCAGAAAATTATTGAGGAATATAATGCTGAACAGGACAAAGCTGCCATAGAGAAAACATTTATTGACTTAACTAACTTCGTGAATGATCTGGATGATGAGGAAAAAAGATACGTGCGGGAAGGATTTAGCAATGACGAAGAATTGGCTATGTACGATTTGCTTTTTAAGGACTCGCTTACTCCGGCAGAGATTAAAAAGGTTAAGAAGCTTGCCAAGGTATTGTTGGAACGAATCAAGGATAAAATCAGTGAATTGGATCATTGGACAGAAAAGGAAGAGACTAAGGCAGCAGTCGAGATACTTATCAGAGATACCCTATGGAGTGAACTACCTGCTAGTTACGATAATAGATTATTAAATGAATATCGCCGAAAGATTTATGAGTTTGTATATACTACTTATCCGGCGGCGTAGAAACATTAACGACGAGCGTTATAGGTGTATAAAGGAAAGCTGGTGAAGATATTGAAGATGTATGTTGGGATCACGGACTATGACTGGTTTAAAACTTTAAAGCAGGCAAATTGTGACGAAGTGAACTTTTGGAAACCTGGAGGAAAAACAAATTTCAAAGCTCTTGACGAAGGTGATTTGTTTTTATTTAAATTACATAGTCCACAAGATTATATTGTAGGCGGTGGATTTTTTCTGAAGTTTTCAATATTACCATCTTCATTAGCATGGGAAGCTTTTGGATTAGCTAATGGAGCTAGGAGTCTATTCGAGTTACATGACAGGATATATAAATATAGAAAGACAAATCGTATATCTGATCCGGATCCTCAGATTGGCTGTATTATATTATCGATGCCTTTTTATTTAGAAGAAGATGACTGGATCACTGTTCCGGACAATTGGAGCAAAAACATCGTACAAGGTAAGACGTACGATACTTCTGAACATTATGGAAAGCTGTTATATCAACAAATACAGGAAGTGTTATATAGCCAGAGATTCAATAAAAATCTACTGAGAGAAGACTCCGTAAATAGCCGATATGGTAAAGAACAGAAGATAAAACCAAGAATAGGGCAGGGTGCTTTCAAGATCCTTATTACTGATGCTTACCATAGAAGATGTGCAATAACTGGTGAAAAAACATTACCCGTATTAGAGGCAGCCCATATTAAACCATTTAGTCTTGATGGATCTCATGAAATTAATAATGGTCTACTGCTTAGAAGAGATTTTCATACCTTGTTTGATCGGGGGTACATAACGATTGATAAGGAATTCAATGTTGAGGTAAGTCGCCGCATCAAGGAAGACTTTGGAAATGGAAAAGAGTACTATGCACACCATGGAAGTAAGTTGATAATTTTGCCGGGGAAAAAAGAACAACTTCCAAGCCCACACTATTTAGAATGGCATAATGAGAATATATATTTGGGATAAGTCATAGAACAAAGAAGGTGTAAGCATTATTCATTTATTGAAAAGGGGGATGGTGTAAAATGGCTCAGATTAATGCCAACAAATTGATCGACTTTATTAAGCTGTACTTTCCAGAGGATGCGACTGAAATCTCTGATGCATTGGATTTACTAAGCCTTGCATTGGATGGACTGCTGAGTAGCACAAATACGACTATAGCAGAATTCCATAAGAATAAAGATTTTGACAAAGGAATGGAATTGTGGGAGTTTTCTAAATCGGTGGCAGAGATCCAAGAAGAAATTAATGAATATTCAACTTTGATAAGCATAGATGCTGAAATTGATGAAGAAGAGCCTGAAGAAGAACCAGATGAAATAGAAGAGCAGAGAACCATACCAAATTATTCGGATTATGCAGTTGATTCTTCTATACCTCATACCCTTTATGAAGATTTCACCCATAAAAAGGTTGCTGCATTTTTATTTAATAATAATCGACATCCAGCAAAAGACTGGAAAGATGTGTTGCTGCAAACATGTGATTTGCTAGCAGAGATAGATGCTGCTAAGTTTTCAGAGTTTATTAATGACCCTGCCATGAGAGGAAGAAAGATTTCTTATTTCAGCAAAAAGCATGTTGATAGAAAAAATGCCAAAATGAAAAACATTGATATTTATGTCTGGACTAATTTGAGTGCAAACAGCATAAGAAATCTTATAAGGAAGCTGCTCAAGAAGTTTAATATAAAATTGACTAATTATTATGTTTATCTAAGAGCAGATTATACTCCATTACATAAAAATGAGAAGGTGAAAGATGAATTTGATACTATGCAATATGATTACAATAATGAGGACAAAATTGGGAAATTAGTCCGACAAACACTGAGGCAACTTTCAAATAGGCAATACCGATTTACTGATAAAGAATTAAACTCAATGTTGTCAAAGCAATGGTCAAAAGAAGTACTGAACATAGATTATCCACTTCTTAGAAAAGTTGAAGATGATAAAGATATTTCTGTTCAAATTAAGGATGGAATGTATGGCCGCTATTGGAAAGAGATTTTTGAATTTAACGGAATGAAGTTTTTGGCTACGAGCCAGTGGTATGAGCGACATAGAGAGCCTTTTACACGTTGGATAACAAATTTGCAGGATTAAAATCAGTATTATGACCTAATGTAAAAAAACACCCTAATGGGTGTTTTTTAGTTGTATGCAAATAATGTTTATAAATTATGTCAAGGAGGTGATGCCTATGCTTGCGTTGGTACATGTATTCTAGCTTTAATAACAAACTAAAGGAGGAAAACACATGATCGGTATCGAGCAATACCAAAAAATCCAGGAATACAAAGAACTTGGACTTTCCCAGACCAAAACTGCTAAAGCGCTGGGGATCACCTATACTTCTGTCAGTAAATACTGGAATATGAGCAAAGAGGATTATGCCAGGGAAGCTGAGCAGGAAAAGTATCATATGGATAATTATCGACAGTACATATTAGAGCAATTGAAAATATGCCCACAAATCCGAGATACCAATATTTATCTCAAATTAATTGAAGCCTTTCCTGATTTACAAGTTAAACGAGCTACTTTCTATCGCTATATGAAAGCTCTAAGGGAACAGCATGGGTATCAGCATGCGTATACCGGAACATCCGGACGGCGATTCCGGAAACATCCGGACACGAAACCGGAGGTATCCGGACACTTTGCCGGCTAACTTGATTGTAAAATAATTGCTGCAT
>Ga0208694_1004321_pt1 | contig 12968 bp, 13 predicted proteins | sample AD_UKC078_MetaG_FD_184442 | JGI IMG/M metagenome (GOLD analysis project Ga0208694, IMG submission 184442) | Active sludge microbial communities of municipal wastewater-treating anaerobic digesters from USA - AD_UKC078_MetaG (SPAdes) (version 2) | ecosystem: Engineered > Bioreactor > Anaerobic >...
TTGAGCCTTGCAATTTCTTCATTGGCTTCTTGAATGCCAAATGACACGCGCTGAGGTTGCTCAACACCTGCTTTTTTGGCATCCAGCGCTTCTTTAAGCAGGCCATTCAAACGCGTTTGTGTGGCGGCTTTTTTGGCTTCAAGCTCGGCTAAGCGTTTTTTGCCTTCAATAATAACGGGTGACTTATCGTTATTTGGTTTCAGTTCGGCATATCTTGCCTTGTAACTGGCAAAACGCGCCATGGTGACGGCGATGTTTTTTTCAACTGCGGTGATTTCAGCCTGTGTTTTGGCGATTTGCGCCTGATTATATTTGATATCGTCAAGGATATTGCTCGGTACAGGCTTTTTACGCTTTAGAATATTGTCTTGTTTTTCTTTGTTTTTTTGCAAAGTAGCGCGCGTGTCGTTAAGCCGCTGATTAAGGTTTGCAAGCGCTAACTCATCACTTTTGATATTGCGGTCACGGGCTAGATCAATTTCTTCAATGCTACCGTATGAAGCCAATAAGGCTGAATCGCGCCGAGATTGGCTGGTATTGGCGCGTTCTACTTCGCCGCTATCGGTTTTTTCATTGTAGGCCTCATTTTTTTTAACGATAACGCCCGTTTTGTTGATTTCGCTATTGCTGCGCCCGGCCGCATCTGCGGGCAGTTTGTCACCATAATGAGTGACGCCATTGGCATCTTTCCATTTGACGATTTTGCCGTCAGCGCTGGCTGGCTGGCTGATGCCAAACATTAAAAACAGACATGCAACCCATAGCAGATTGCGGGATGCATAGGCGAACACACCAGGACGGCGTTTAAGACCGTCCAAGCGTAGCGTGCTAATGTTTATAGGTTCAGGTTGTAAAAGCAATGGCTTCATTTTGCCAAGCACGGCCTTATTTCTCTGTAATGAATAAAATATATCATAGATATCATAGCGTTAATTCGATGTTATCACACCATATTGTTGACGATAGCGCTGAACTGCATGCAAATATTGCGCCAATTCTGGTTTATCCTGCAAATAATTGAGCAAATCAGTTAGTGTGGCAATGGCACACACGGGTAACTGGTGTTGCTGCATCACTTCTTGCACGGCTGACAATTCGCCTAGGCCTTTTTCTTGCCGGTCAATGGCAATAGCAACGCCACAGGCCGTAGCGCCGTTGACCTTAATCAGTTCTACGGACTCGCGCACAGAGGTGCCCGCAGAAATGACATCATCAATAATCAGCACGCGACCTTTGAGTGGGCTACCCACAATGACGCCGCCTTCACCATGATCTTTTGCTTCTTTGCGGTTGTAAGCGTAAGGAATATTGTGACCATTTTTGGCAAATGCAATGGCAATACTTGCCACTAAGGTAATGCCTTTGTAGGCGGGGCCAAACAGCATATCGAACGCAATGCCAGAATTTTGGATGGCGGCGGCATAAAATTCGCCCAGTTTCATCAGGCTTTCACCGTCGTTAAATAGACCAGCGTTAAAAAAATATGGGCTGCTGCGCCCCGCTTTTGTTTTAAATTCGCCAAAGCGTAAAACCTCTTTTTTAACCGCAAATGCGATAAACTCTTGGCTGAATTGCTTTTCGGCCTCTAATGCTTTGTTTTGTTGGCTCATAATGAATAAATTGCTTTGATAGACTAAGGAAAAATAAGTTTTGAAGATTATATCGCTAAACCTAAACGGCATACGTTCCGCAAATAATAAAGGTCTTTATACATGGTTAAAAAAACAAGATGCCGATATTATTTGTCTGCAAGAAATTAAAGCACAGCAAGTCGATATGACATCAGAAATGTTGAAACCTGAAGGGTATTACGGCTATTTTCATTATGCAGAGAAAAAAGGCTATAGCGGTGTGGGCATCTATTGTAAACAAAAGCCTGACAGCGTGATTGAAGGTTTAAGCCATGCCCACGACGATGTGTTAGATATTGATGCGGAAGGGCGCTATATTGAAGCGCGTTTTGGCAACTTAAGCGTGGTGTCGCTCTACTTGCCTTCAGGTTCTAGCGGAGAGGAGCGTCAGGCGTTTAAATTTACCGTGATGGACCGATTTTTACCGCATTTAAAAGCGTTGAAGCAAAGCGGGCGTGATGTGGTGATTTGCGGTGATTGGAACATCGCGCATCAAGACAATGACCTTAAAAACTTTAAGGGCAACCGTAAAAATTCTGGCTTTTTGCCTGAAGAACGCGCCTGGCTGACCACTTTGTTTGATGAAATTGGCTGGGTGGATGTGTACCGAAAGCTACACCCAACCACAACTGATGAAAGCTATACCTGGTGGAGTAACCGCGGGCAGGCTTGGGCGAAAAACGTCGGGTGGCGTATTGATTATCAAATTGCAACCCCCAACTTTGCCGGCCGAGCCAAATCATGCAGTATTTATAAAGCGGAGCGGTTTAGCGACCATGCACCGCTCATCGTGGAATATGAGGATGCTTAGACGTTAGACTTCAATTGCTTTGGCTGTTTTGTTCCATGGGGCAATGTGAAGCAGTAGCAGCATGCCGGGAATGGCCAATAAAAAGCATAGAATAAAGAATTTAAACCAGCCTAGGCTTTCAACCATATAACCTGTGGCAGCGTTGGCAAAAGTGCGTGGCACGGCGGCTAAACTGGTAAATAACGCAAATTGTGTGGCGGTATAAAGCGGGTGCGTAGTATGTGCGATAAACGCAACGAAAGCAGCTGTACCCAAGCCCACACCAAACGCCTCAATACCAATCACAAGGGCTAACCAAACCAGCCGCTCTTGCAGGGTAAATTGGTAACCCAAGAAGTTGAACTCAAAATATGCATTAAATAATGCGGGGTCGGCGGCGGCCTTTGCGAGCCACGCAAAGCCTAAAATGGCCACCATTTGCACAAAGCCAAATAGCCAAAGCGAGCGATTGATGCCGAGCTTAATCATCCAAATCCCCCCTAACAAGCCACCAATCACACTTGGCCATAGCCCGGCATTTTTGGCAATTAAGCCAATTTCAGTTTTGCTAAAACCCATGTCCAGATAAAACGGCGTTGCTAGGGCTGTGGCCATACTGTCGCCCAGTTTATACAGAAAAATAAAGGCTAAAATGAGCAGTGCGGTTTGCATACCGTTGCGGCTGATGAATTCCTTAAACGGCTCCACCACTGCAGCGCGAAGAGTGCGTGGCGCGCCATTTTTAAGCATGGGCTCAGTTACCATTAAGGTCATGATGATGCCGGGCAGCATAAATAAAGCCGTAATCATAAACACATGACTCCACGTCAGATGATCGGCCAAAATCAGCGACAATGACCCAGGTACCAAACCTGCGATTTTATAAGCATTCACGTGAACGGCATTACCTAGCCCTAATTCGTGGTCTAGCAGCAGTTCGCGGCGGTAGGCATCAAGTGCAATATCTTGTGTGGCAGAAAATATGGCAACGATAAAACTGAAAATGGTAATCGGGTGCGATAAGAATGCCTTTACGGTGGGCCAAACGGGCAAACTGAGGCTAAATAACCCGTTAAAGTAAGCATGGCTCTCAAATACAGGCGCTGTCAGATTTTTAGCAGAAACACTGCCAAACCAAAATACGCTGGCGAGTAACACCAGTTGGGTGAGTAGAATCCATCCACGCCGACGGCCAAGTGGTAAAGTGTAGCGGTCAAGAACGGGCGCCCAGAGAAATTTCCAGGTGTAGGGAAACAGAATCAGCGCCATCAGGCCAATCGCCTTGAGGCTAACCCCTTCGCTACGCAGCCATGCAGGTAGCAGGCTGATTAAAATGAAAAGCGGCAGGCCTGAGCTAAACCCTGTAAAAATGCATATCAGCATTTTTTTGCTGAAAAGCGATTGCCATACTGAAGGCTGAGCCGTGCCGGGTGTACTCACGATGAGGCTTTAAGTCGATACATCGCAAGATTGCCTAACAGATTTGGCATAAATTCAACCGCTTGCGCGTCAGTAATCACGCGGCGCTCTAGCACCGTAATATTGTGATTTTTACAAAACTGGTCAAAATCGTGAATGGTGCAAAGGTGCACATTGGGCGTATCAAACCACTGATAGGGCAACGTTTTAGACACAGGCATATTGCCGGTGAGAATTTGTAAACGATTGCGCCAATAACCAAAGTTTGGAAAAGTCACAATGACCTCGCGCCCAACGCGCAGCATTTCCTGCACAATTTCTTCCGTATGGTGCATCGCTTGCAAGGTTTGCGAGAGAATGACGGTATCAAACGACTGGTCTTCAAAACCAGATAAACCGTCCTCCAAGTCCATTTGAATCACATTTGAGCCATTTTGCATGCAGGCTAGCCAGTTGGCATCGTCTTTTTCAACGCCGTAGCCTTTGACTTCAAGGCTGTTGCGTAAATATTGTAATAACTCGCCATCACCGCAGCCTAAATCTAATACTTTTGATCCAAATTTGACCCAATTTGCAATTATTGCAAAATCTTGACGAAATTCACTCACATAATTTGTATTATTTACATTATTTTGCATCATTGCCACCAATCTCAATGTTGCTTAAATAGGTTCGTAAAATGTTGTGGTAATGTGCATCCGGCATTAAAAATGCATCGTGGCCATGTGCAGCGGTGACTTCCGCGTAGCTCACGGTAAGTTCGTTATCCAGCAAAGCTTTAACGATTTCACGCGAGCGCGCCGGTGAAAATCGCCAGTCGCTGGTGAATGAAACCACTAAAAATTGCGCTTTTGCCTGCTTTAAAGCCGAGGTTAAGTCACCGTTAAAGGGTAACGCAGGGTCGTAATAATCTAAGGCGCGCGTCATGCGTAAATAGGTGTTGGCATCAAATTCGCCAGCAAATTTATCGCCCTGATAGCGCAGGTACGACTCCATTTCAAACTCAGCATCAAAGCTGTATTGAATGTTGCTCTTGAGTTTGCGACCAAATTTAGCACCCATCGCGTCATCACTCAAGTATGTAATATGCCCCAGCATACGTGCAATGCGTAGGCCGCGGCGAGGTACAGTATTATGGGCATAATAGTCACCGTCGTGAAATTCTGGGTCGGTAATAATGGCTTGGCGGGCCACTTCATTAAAGGCCATATTTTGTGCGGTGAGATTGGGTGCTGAGGCAATCACCAGCGCGTGTCTGACGCGGTTAGGAAAAGCTAGCGTCCATTGCAGCGCTTGCATGCCGCCCAAGCTGCCGCCGATAACCGCGGCTAGGGTTGGAATGCCTAAAAAATCGAGTAGCCGCGCTTGCGAATTAACCCAGTCTTCAACAGTGACAATGGGGAAAGTTGACCCCCAAGGTTTACCCGTGACCGGATTAACGCTTGCCGATCCGGTGCTGCCGTGACAGCCGCCTAAGTTATTGACGCCAATGACAAAAAACTTATTGGTGTCCAGCGGTTTGTTGGGCCCTACAAGATTGTCCCACCAGCCTGGGTATTTATCATTTTCGCTATATTTTCCCGCCACATGATGCGTACCAGAAAGCGCATGACAAATGAGTACGGCGTTGGATTTGTCGTGATTAAGTGTGCCGTAGGTTTCATAAGTTAAATCAAACGCGGGCAACACCGCACCACTTTTTAAAGTGAGTGGCGTATCAAAGTGTGCGCATTGGGCTACGACGATACCGACGGAATTATTTTCAAGCATGCTGTAATTATACTATGGGTTGGCAAAAACTAACGGGATTAAGCTCAACAAAGCCAAGGCTAGGTTTTGGCGAATGCTGTATGAAATATAAGATATTTTGCTATAGATAAGACCTGTTTTTACAGGCATTTTTGACGCCAACCTTTTTCGATGCTCTAGAAGCCTTGTAAATAAAGGCTCGCAGGGAAAGATTTTTTTCTCGGCAACATAAAATGCAAAAAATCATCAAAATTATGTAGCCCAATGTTCGTTGATGATAAGCGGATTTTTGCCAATCGTGACGCGGTTATTACCACCGAAATCTTTAAATGTTTCAATTGAAACAAACCCAGCGTTCGACATTAAATCAGCAATTTTTTCTGCCTGATTGAATCCGTGCTCTAACATTAACCAACCTTGCGGCTGAAGATGCACAAGGCTATTCTCGATAATCATGCGAATATCCTTGAGGCCATCTTCACCGGAAGTGAGCGCTGACTTAGGCTCAAAGAGCAGATCGCCTTGGCTTAAATGGGCATCATTTTCTTCAATGTAAGGCGGGTTACTTACAATCACATCAAATCGCCGCTGACTAAGCTCATCAAACCAATGACTCAGCACAAATTGTACGTTGGTGATTTGCAAATTATCTGCATTTTTATTTGCAATATTCAATGCTGCATTTGAAATATCGACTGCGATAACGCGCGCTTGAGGTCGATGCTTGGCAATGGCCAGCGCGATGGCACCGGTGCCTGTGCCAAGGTCTAGAATTGTCTGGTTTGCGTTATTCTGAATTCGCGCTAAAGCTGTTTCCACCAAGGTTTCAGTATCAGGCCGGGGAATTAAAGTATCTGGCGTTACGAATAAATCTAAACCATAAAACTCGCGGCGACCTAAAATATAAGCGATTGGCTCGCCAACGATGCGACGTTGTAATAATGCCTCGAAATCTGCAAGTACCTTGTCGTCTACAACATCATGCTGATGGGCAATCAGCCAGGCGCGATTCACATGCAGTAGATGTTGTAAAAGCAATTGTGCTTCTAATTTAGCCTCATCGGATTTAAGTTGTGAGACTGCAGTTTGCAGCATCGTATGAATAGATGGCTTAGGCGGCATATGTTTGGTGTTGCACAAGCTGTCTTACAAACTTGCTTGGGCAGCGACTTTAGTTATCATCACCCAAACTTGCTAATAAGTCTGCCTGATGTTCATTTGACAGTGCATTAATCAGTTCATCCATATCGCCCTCGGTAATAGCATCAATTTTATATAGCGTGAGGTTAATGCGATGGTCGGTAATGCGCCCTTGCGGATAATTGTAAGTGCGAATGCGCTCGCTTCTGTCGCCTGAGCCAATGAGGTTGCGGCGCTCAGAGGCGATTTTGCTATTTTGCTCGTCTACTTGTTTGGCTTTAATGCGCGCCGCCAGCACCATCATGGCTTGTGCTTTATTACTGTGTTGACTGCGACCGTCCTGACATTCCACCACAATGCCAGTGGGTGCATGGGTAATGCGCACAGCAGAATCCGTTTTGTTGATATGCTGCCCCCCTGCCCCGGATGCGCGAAAAGTATCGATGCGAATATCGGCAGGGTTAATGACGACATCGCTGACTTCATCGACCTCAGGCAGAATCGCCACAGTACATGCGCTGGTGTGAATGCGGCCTTGCGTTTCGGTGTCGGGCACACGCTGTACACGGTGCCCGCCAGATTCAAACTTCATTTTTGAATACGCACCATAACCTTCAATTTTGGCGATAATTTCTTTGTAACCACCCACTTCGCCTTCATTGGCTGATAACACTTCTACTTTCCACTTTTGTTTTTCAGCGTATCGTGAGTACATGCGGAATAAGTCACCAGCAAACAGGCCCGATTCATCACCGCCTGTGCCCGCGCGAATTTCTAAGATGATATTTTTTTCATCATTGGGGTCCTTGGGCAATAGCAGCACTTGCAGGGTTTTTTCAACTTCTTCCAGTTTGGCTTTTCCAGCTGCAATTTCTTCTTGGGCAAACTCTTTCATGTCAGGGTCGCTCAGCATCGCTTGCGCTTCTTTGATGTCGGCCTCAGCCTGCGTAAACGCATGGTACTGCTCAACAATCGGCGTAATTTCGGCGTGTTCCTGCGTGAGTTTGCGATAGTTATCCATATTGTTGGTAACGCCCTCGCTACTCATCAGGCGGTTAATTTCTTCTAGGCGATCGCTCAAATTAGCGAGCTTGGTAATCATGGATGGTTTCATCGATTATTTCTTTTATATGGCTTGAGATTAATGGTTAATTTGGTAAATTTGGCGCAAAGTCTGCTCCAGCCTTGTGTGTTCTTCACCGTGCGATTGATTAAGGGCATGGCTGGGGGCATGTAGAAACTTGTTGGTGAGGGCGTTACTTAATATTTCAAGAGCCTTTTCCGGGCTTTCACCTTTCTGAATCAGTTTCAGCGCTTTGTCCAACTCTGCCTTACGGGTATTTTCTGCCTGGTCACGCAAGGCCTTAATGGTTGGAATGCCATCACGTTTTTTAAGCCACTGCATAAAATGTTCAACACGTGAGGCAATAATGCGTTCAGCATCTGCAGCAGCTTGCTGGCGATTGCCTAAACCCTCTTGTACGACTTGCGCTAAATCGTCTACGGTGTATAAAAATACATCATCTAAATCTTTGACTTCTGATTCCACATCACGCGGCACGCCGAGATCGACCATAAAAATAGGGCGATGACGACGCGCTTTTACTGCACGTTCAACCATGCCTAAGCCCACAATGGGTAACTGGCTGGCTGTACAGGAAATAATGATGTCGTAGTCTGCAAAATGTGCGGGCAAGTCTTGCAGCAAAATAGCCTCGCCTCCGATTTTTTCAGCCAACGCCGCACCGCGCTCCAACGAGCGGTTGGCGATGGTCATTTGTTTTGGCTTTTGTGCAGCAAAATGGTCAGCGCAAAGTTCAATCATCTCTCCAGCACCGATGAACAGTACTTTTTGCTCGCTGATGCTACCAAAAATGCGCTGCGCTAACTTGACGGCTGCAGCCGACATGGAAACAGAATTTGCGCCAATATCAGTATTGGTGCGCACTTCTTTAGCCACTTCAAAGGTACGTTGAAAAAGCTTGTGCAGCAAGGTACCAAGCGTGCCGGCCTCTTGCGCGATTTTGACGGATTGTTTGAATTGGCCCAAAATCTGCGGCTCGCCTAACACCATGCTATCTAAACCTGACGCGACACGAAAAGCATGCTTTACCGCCTCATCATTCGGCAGGGTATAAATATAGGGTTGAATCGCGTCTTTATCCAGTTTGTGGTATTGAGATAGCCAGTTGAGCGGTTTTTGTGGATTATCGGTACTGCAATAGAGTTCAGTTCGGTTGCAGGTGGATAAAATGGAAGCTTCAGCGGCATCATGCAGGGTGAGTTCACGCAATGCGCCTGCGAGACGGTCGCTATTAAAGGCAACGTGTTCTCGAATTTGAATGGGAGCGGTGGTGTGATTCACACCGATTACATAAAGCTGCATAAGGATGCTTGTGTCAATACAATTTCCGTCATTATACTGCGTTGCTCACAAAAAATATTTTCTAACATATAAACCAATATGCCGTGGCTTTATTTTTAGCGCATTGCCAAATAAAAACTTGCTTTAGAACAAACATCCCTGCGGCGTAATTTTGTTGTTTTGGCCAGTGTTTGGCAAAAAGTCTATTTTTTTGTTTGCGCTTTGCATGCGGTGTATGCAATCTTTTCACCGTCATTGAGCGTGGTTTCGTCACCGTTAATCACGAGGGTAATTGCGCCACTACTGTAACGGCCAGCGCCGCCTGAAGATTTTGGCAAACTTACTTCGTGGTGCGGGTAAATTAGCCAAGCGTCATTGCCGTTGTTGAGCATGCGCACATGAAATTGTTTGTTGCCATCACAGACGTAGGTAACGGCGTCTTGTGGGGTGCGGGAACTTTCTTTTGAGCCAGTGCTAAATGGATTTAAATTGATAGAACTGCAAGCAGTTAACATTATGGCTAAAGTGGTGAGAAGCAAGAATGGTTTTATTTGAAAATACATAGCGAGGTCCTAAAGGTTGAAATTTTTACGATTTTACTTGGAAACGTCATGTGAACGTAGTGATTCAACAGCACTGCCGCCTGCCCGCGTTAACCGGTCACGTACCGCTGTCCAGGCGAGGGTATTCGGCGGTAGCTCGATTAAAAGTTGGTTTACTTGTAGGGCATCTAATTCATGAAGGGTGCGATAAAGTGCCTCAGCAACTTCTTCAGGCTTTTCTGAAAGCTGTATCACTTTGCATGTAGGAGTATCACCTGCACCAATCAGCAGTGCAGCACAGGTTTGATTTGTATGCTGTATTGCCTCGCATGCGTGCATAAGGTCAGCCCTATGATTAAACAATGCCACTGAAGTGCGTGGCGAATAATGCAAAAGGTGTTGTCCGGGAACTTTTGGAGTTTGCGTATCAACGATGTTATGGCTGGTTTTATCAACAACTACCTGCGGTTTACCTGTAGCATGCGCAATTTGCTCTTCACTAATCATACCGGGGCGTAGCAGTTGCCAATTTCCATCTGCTGTGACGCTCACAATTGTGGACTCAATGCCAACCGTACAAGCACCACCATCTAGCACAGGTAGGTGCACACCTAACCCCGCTTCTACATGCGCGGCAGTCGTAGGGCTTAATTGCGTAAATAAATTAGCGGAAGGGGCGGCAACGCTTAACCCGCTTAATTCAAGCAATGCAAGTGTGGTGGGGTGGTTAGGCACACGCAAGGCAACCGTTGGCTGATTGCCTCGCAACACGCGCGACACATGGTCAAGCGCTGGTAACACTAAAGTCAGTGGGCCGGGCCAGAAGGTCTTAGCAAGCTGTATTGCCGTTTCAGGAAAGTCAGAGACCCACGCATATACTTGATTGATATTGCCAATATGCACAATTAGCGGGTGATCAGCAGGCCGTTGTTTGGTAGTAAAAATCTTTCGTAATGCACTATCATTGCTAGCATCTGCCGCCAAGCCGTATACGGTTTCTGTGGGTATCGCGACAACTTCACCACTTTTTAATAATGCAGATGCCTGCGCTAAACTTACATGCATAATCCGTTAAACCATCGCTTAAATCGTCATTTTACTACTTACTGCTTGTTTGCAATATTAAATCCCTTGATTTGCATAATATTTGCATGACTATCAGTTAAAATAACGCATCTTAATTAACTAAAGAATTTTTCATGAATCAAGTTGCAGTCAATCAAATTACAGTTGAAAACAACCCAACCCAAAGTCGCCTAGACACACTAGGTGTGAGTAAATGGCCGACATGGCAAAAAGAAGTGTCAACTTTTTCGTGGACATTTCTAGAGCAAGAGATTGCTTATATTTTAGACGGTGAATGTGTGGTGACGACCTGTTGCGGCAATGTAGTGAGTTTTGGTAAAGGCGATTTAGTGACTTTTCCTGCTGGTACAAAAATCACTTGGGAAGTTAAACAACCGCTACACAAGCATTACCAATTAGATGGTACTTTAATTGGCCGTATTTACCGGCGTATCAAAATCGCATTAAAACTTTAGGTTGGGCACAGCATGTTACTCATGATCGACAATTATGACTCTTTCACGTACAACCTCGTACAGTATTTTGGCGAGCTTGGGCAAGACGTGCAAGTTTACCGTAACGATGAGATTGATTTAAAAAAAGTTGCAACATTAAAACCGCGCCACATAGTGATTTCACCTGGGCCATGTACGCCAAATGAGGCAGGGATTAGCGTGCCGCTCATCCATGAATTTGCAGGCAAAATTCCTCTGCTGGGTGTTTGCCTAGGGCATCAAAGTATCGGCCAAGCGTTTGGGGGAAAAATTATTCATGCCAAACAACTCATGCACGGTAAAACGTCACTCATTCATCACAAAAATATTGGTGTATTTAAAGGCTTGCCTAATCCTTACACAGCCACACGCTACCATTCGTTGGTGATTGAGCGTGAATCGATTCCTGATTGCTTAGAGATTACCGCATGGACCGATGATGGTGAGATTATGGGCGTGAAACATAAAACGCTCGCAGTAGAGGGCGTGCAGTTTCACCCAGAATCTATCCTGACTGAATACGGTCATGAGTTGCTGGATAATTTCTTAAAAGCATATTAGCTAGGGTTTTTGGATATGTTCAAACAAGCATTCAACCAGCTTCTCACACGCGAAGATTTAAGTTTTGACACCATGCTGGCCGTCATGCAGCAAGTCATGAGCGGTGAGCTTACACCTGCGCAAATCGCAGCATTGTTAGTGGCGTTACGCATGAAGGGTGAAACGGTCGAAGAAATTTCTGCCGCGGCAACGGTGATGCGTGGTCTTTCTACAAAAGTGGAGATTCCAGACCAAACCTATTTAGTTGACACCTGCGGCACGGGCGGGGATGGCATACAAACATTCAACGTGTCGACGGCCTGTGCATTTGTTGCGGCCGCTGCTGGTGCAAAGGTGGCAAAGCACGGCGGGCGTTCGGTGTCTTCCACCTGTGGCAGCGCCGATGTGCTGGAGGTGTTGGGTGTGGATGTTAATCGTACACCGGCACAAGTGGCAGATAGCGTCAACGCGATAGGTATCGGTTTTATGTTCGCCCCCAATCATCACAGTGCGATGAAATATGCAGCGCCAGTGCGTCGAGAACTAGGCGTGCGTACAATTTTTAACCTGCTTGGCCCGCTCACCAACCCAGCGTCCGCCAAACGACAAGTGATGGGCGTTTTCGATAAACAGTTAACAACTAAACTCGCGCATGTGTTGCAGCATTTAGGTGCTGAACACGTGCTGGTGGTACACGGTGAAGATGGCATGGATGAAATCTCATTTTCGGGTGACACGTTTGTGGCCGAATTGAAAAACGGCAAAATTCATGAATACACATTGAATCCAGCGCATTTTGGCCTGCCACATCACAATCTCAGTCAGATTCAAGTCGAAAATGCTGAACAATCAAAAGCCATTATTTTAGATGTGCTCAACGGTAAACCGGGCGCTGCACGAGATATTGTATTGCTGAATGCGGGTGCAGCGATTTACGTGTCAGGCATTGTTGATAGCTTAGCTTCAGGCGTTAAAAAAGCGGCTGAAGTGATAGATAACGGCGCTGCTTTGGCAAAGCTGGCGGCACTTAAACAAGCAGCGGTTGCATGAAAAAATATCTCATTTTATTTGCAATTTTAAGTGCGTTAGTTGCTTGCAAACAAAATGCCAGCGCATTAACCAGCAACGCACAGCTAACGGCTGGCTCGCAAAGCAGTGTTCAGGCGTTCATTGACAACGCAGCGCTTGAACAAGCCTTTAAAGACAAAAAGAGTAACATTTTTGTTGAAGGCA
>Ga0208694_1004324_pt1 | contig 12961 bp, 11 predicted proteins | sample AD_UKC078_MetaG_FD_184442 | JGI IMG/M metagenome (GOLD analysis project Ga0208694, IMG submission 184442) | Active sludge microbial communities of municipal wastewater-treating anaerobic digesters from USA - AD_UKC078_MetaG (SPAdes) (version 2) | ecosystem: Engineered > Bioreactor > Anaerobic >...
CGTTGCCTCCGGTGGCCAGCCTGCCGGCTGCCGACAGCCTCTTCAGCCTGGCGCCGGCCGATCCGCTCGAATTGCGTCGCGTGGCGCGCAGCCTGCATTGCCACCAGGACATTGCCTCGAATGCCTGCATCGCCTTCGGCATGCTGGCGCCGTTTGCGGCGCTGGTGGATGCCGACCCGGCTGCCTATCGTGACCTGTACCGGGAGGCTGGCGTGCTCGGCCAGGTGCTCTACCTCGAGGCAGAAGCCATGGGGCTGCGCGGAACCGGCATCGGCTGCTTCTTCGATGATCCGGTGCATGGCGTCGTCGGCCTTGCCGACGGCCAGATCCAGACCCTTTACCACTTCACCGTGGGCCTGCCGGTGGACGATGGTCGCATCGAAACCGGGCCCGCCTACCCCCACCTGACCGAGGCCACGCCATGAGCCCGAATATCGCCACTTCGTCCGGCTTCCTGCGTATCGACGCCGCCACCGCAGCCGATCTGATCCAGCGCAAGCGTAGCGGCGTCCTGCCGGCGCTGGCCGTGTTCGACGTCCGCGACCGGGCCAGCTTCGAGCGCCGCCACGTGGCCGGCGCCGAGCACCTTACCGAAGCTCAGCTTGGCGGCATGATCCGTCGTATCGCCAAGACCACGCCGGTGCTCATCTATTGCTACCACGGTAACGCCAGCCAAGTTTATGCCGAGATGTTCACCGACTTTCGTTTCGTCGAGGTGTACAGCGTGGATGGTGGTTTTGACCCGCTCGATGCGGCGTTGACAGAGCGTTCCGGCGCGCGCGCGACGCCGATGCTGCCGCTCACCGCCAGTGCCGGCCTGAAGGAGTTCGTGGCCGAATTCGGTTTTGACCGGGTCGATCTGGACGCCACCCGCGAGCACGGCCTGACACCGCTGATGCGCGCTGCGCTGGCCGGCCGGGCCGATCTGATCGATGAACTCCTCGCCGCCGGTGTCGAACTGGCTCGTCGCAACGGCGACGGCAACAACGCCTTGTGGCTGGCCTGTGTCTCGAAGGACCCGGCCACCCTGCAGCGTCTCATCGACGCCGGTATCGATCTGGACAACAGCAACGACATGGGCGCCACCTGCCTCATGTATGCCGCCTCCAGTGGCCGGGCGGGCATGGTCGAGCTGCTGCTCGCGGCCGGGGCCGATCCGCACATCCGTAATTTCGACGATGCCAAGGCGGTCGATCTCGCTGCCACCATCGAATGCCTTCGTCTGCTGCGTCACACGGCCAACTGACTCTGTCCCTGGAGAGAAATCATGAACAAATACCGCTCGATCATGCATCTGATGGAACAGGTTGAAGGCCCGCTGAGCCGCGCCGGCGTGGTGCTCAGCGAAGCCTGGCGCAACAACGAGGAAGCCGTCGGCTTCTTCAGTCCCGCCAACGAGGCGCTGTCAGCCTACGTGTACGCCTACGGCCAGCGGCCGGGCTTCTACGGGATCAATCTGGACTTTCCGGAGCCCGACGGGGCGCCCTTGCTGCCGGTGCCCACCAGCGCCGAAGACCTGCCCATGGCGGCGGTGGTGCAGATGCTGCTGGAACACTTCGAGGTGCCGGTAACTGCCCTGGCCTGATCAGTGAAGGGTGCGCGGCATGGCCAGCGTGAATTCCGGAACCATCGCGTCGAAGCGCGTACCGTCCTCGGCCACCATCTGGTAGCTGCCCTTCATCGTGCCCACCGGCGTGGCGATGGTGCAGCCGCTGGTGTATTCAAACTGCTCGCCGGGGCGCAGCACCGGTTGCTGGCCGATCACGCCCTCGCCGCGCACTTCCTGCACCGAGCCTTCGGCATCGGTGATGACCCAGTGGCGGCTGAGCAACTGCGCCGTGACCTTGCCGGTGTTGCGCACGGTGATGTGATAAGCGAACGCGTAGCGGTCCGCATCCACGTCGGACTGCTCATCGATGAACTGGGAAACGGCCTGGATCTCGATGCTCTGCGCGTCGGTGCGGGTGGTCATATTGGTGGGCGATTCGGATGGGGAGGTCCTATTGAAGCCGAATTGTGGTGCCGCCGCAACCGCGACGGCTGACCCGGCCGCGTTGGCGAAGACGGAGAGGGGCGGTAGACTGTCGGGCTTCCCGCGTCTTCCCCGCCAGGATTCCCCCATGAGCTTCCGCATCGCCCCCAGCATTCTCTCTGCCAACTTCGCCAGGCTCGGCGAGGAAGTCGCCAACGTGATCGCCTCCGGCGCCGACTGGATCCACTTTGACGTGATGGACAACCATTACGTGCCCAACCTGACCATCGGCCCGCTGGTGTGCGAGGCGATCCGCCCGTGCACCACCGCGCCCATCGACGTGCATCTGATGGTCAAGCCGGTGGATCGCATCGTGCCGGACTTTGCCAAGGCCGGTGCCAACATCATCACTTTCCACCCGGACGCCTCCGATCACGTCGACCGCACCCTCGGCCTGATCCGCGACAGCGGCTGCCAGGCGGGCCTGGTGTTCAACCCGGCCACGCCGCTCAACTGGATGGACTACGTCATGGACAAGCTCGACGTGGTTTTGCTGATGAGCGTCAACCCGGGCTTCGGCGGCCAGTCCTTCATCCCCGGTACGCTCGACAAGCTGCGCGAGGCACGGGCGAAGATCGACGCCTACGAACAGAAGAGCGGGCGCCGGATCCTGCTGGAGATCGACGGCGGCGTGAAGGTGGACAACATCGCCGAGATCGCCGGTGCCGGCGCCGACACCTTCGTGGCCGGCTCGGCTGTCTTCGGGGCCGGCAAGGACAGCGATCCGCAGCGCTACAACTCGGTGCTGGCCAGCCTGCGCAGCGCTCTGGCGGGAGTCTGAACATGGGTGGCGTGAAGGCCGTGCTGTTCGACCTGGACGGTACCCTGCTCGATTCGATCCCCGACCTGGCGGAAGCCTGCAATCGCATGATGGTGGAGCTGGGACGCACACCCTACGGCATCGAGGTGATCCGCACTTTTGTCGGCAAGGGCATGGTCAACCTGGTGCGGCGCTGTCTGGCCGGCAGCGGTTCGGCGACCGAGGCGGAAGTCAATGCGGCGGTGGATGTCTTCCGCCGTCACTACGCCGTGGTGAATGGTCAGTGGACGACGCTCTACGCGGGTGTCGTGCCGGCCCTCGAAGCCCTGCGCGAGCGGGGCATCGCCATGGCCTGCGTGACCAACAAGCCGGCCGCCTTCACCACTCCGCTGCTGCAGCACATGGGCATCGCCGGCTTCTTCGGTGCGACGGTGAGCGGCGATACCCTGGCCGAAAAAAAGCCGCATCCGGCGCCCTTGCTGCATGCCTGCCAGCTGCTGGGCGTTGACGTGTCCGCTGCGCTGATGATCGGTGACTCGGCCAATGACGCCGAAGCCGCCCGCGCTGCCGGCATGCCGGTGCTGCTGGTCACCTATGGCTACAGCGAAGGCGTGCCTGTGGACAGCATTGAATGCGACGGGCTACTATCGAGCCTCGTCGATGCGCTGCCGCGCCTCCACGCTCCCCAATCTCCGGTTTAACCATCATCGTGACCCGCAAGCACATGATCATCGCAGAGGAGTTCCCAGCCGCACGTATCCCCAGCATTGGCGGATCCGGCGGCCGGTCATGGCTGCTCGCCTGAGCCTGCCCTGAACTGAACGGATCACGAGCGAGCCTCGTGATACCCTCGCGAAAAAAGCACCATGTCCTTCCGGAGTCTCCATGACCGAAGCAGAATTCAACGCCCTGGCCGCCCAGGGCTATAACCGCATTCCGGTTACGCTCGAAACCTTTGCGGATCTCGACACCCCCCTTTCCGTTTACCTGAAGCTGGCCAACGCGCCCAACACCTACCTGCTCGAATCCGTGCAGGGCGGCGAGCGTTTCGGCCGCTACTCGATCATCGGCCTGGCGGCCTCCACGCGCATCGAAGTGCATGGGCGGTCGGTGCTGCTGCTCACCAACGACCGCCTGGTTGAACGCCGCGACTATGGCGATCCGCTCAATTATGTCGCCGAGTTCATGGACCGCATCAAGGTGCCGCCGCGCGATCACCTGCCGCGCTTTGCTGGCGGCCTGGTGGGCTGCTTCGGCTACGACACTGTGCGCTACATCGAGCCGCGTCTGGCCAAGACCGAAAAGAAGGATGCGCTGAACACGCCGGACATCCTGCTGCTGCTGTCCGAAGAGATTGCCATCGTCGACAATCTGTCCGGCAAGCTCACCCTGGTGGTGTATGCCGAGCCGGAAGTCCCCAACGCCTACCCGCGTGCGGTGCGGCGCCTGAAGGAGCTGATCGGCAAGTTGCGCGAACCGGTCAATGTGCCGGCCGAACACCGCGCCGCGCCGGCTGAGGCGGTTTCGAGCTTCGGCGAGGAAGCCTTCAAGGCTGCCGTGCAGAAGGCCAAGGACTACATCGTTGAGGGCGACATCATGCAGGTGGTGCTCAGCCAGCGCATGAGCAAGCCCTTCGGCGCCAGCCCGCTGGCCCTGTACCGGGCGATCCGCAGCCTCAATCCCTCGCCCTACATGTTCTATTTCAACTTCGAGGAATTCCAGGTGGTGGGGGCGTCCCCCGAGATCCTGGTGCGCCTCGAGGACAAGGATGTCACCGTGCGGCCGATTGCCGGCACCCGCAAGCGCGGCGTCAACCACGAGGAAGATCTGGCGCTGGAGAAGGAACTGCTGGCCGACGAGAAGGAGCGTGCCGAGCACACCCAGCTTCTCGACCTGGGCCGCAACGACTGTGGCCGCGTCGCGCAGACCGGTTCTGTTCGCGTTACCGAGCAATTCACCGTGGAGCGTTACTCCCACGTGATGCACATCGTCTCCAATGTGGAAGGCAAGCTGAAGGACGATCTCAACGCGCTGGCCGTGCTGCGTGCCACCTTTCCGGCCGGCACGGTATCGGGCGCGCCCAAGCTGCGGGCGATGGAAATCATCGACGAGCTGGAGCCGACCAAGCGCGGCATCTATGCCGGTTCGGTGGGCTATATCGGCTTCCATGGCGACATGGACCTGGCCATCGCCATTCGCACCGCGGTGGTCAAGGACGGGCAGATCCACGTCCAGGCCGGCGCCGGCATCGTGGCCGATTCCGATCCGCAGTCCGAATGGGTCGAGACCCAGAGCAAGGCGCGCGCCATGCTCCGCGCCGCCGAGATCGCCGAAGCCGGACTCGACACGCGGCTGTGACGAGCATGAAAAAGGCCGCCCGGAGGCGGCCTTGCACGGGCTCGCAGAGTGCGCTCAGCCTAGAACGCGACGCCAACCTTGGCCTGCACCAGCCAGTTGTCTGCGCCTTCATTGCCGGTGGACACGGTCTTGTTGACGGTGTCCTGCCAGCGCGCGCCGAGGCCCAGGTTGAGCTGGCCGATCCGGTAGTCGAGGTCGGCGCCGACCTGCCAGGCGAACATGTCGGTGGTGCGGTTGCCGCTGTCAGCCTTCACCCAGCCAATGCCGGGGCCGACGCCGAGGGTCAGATCCTGGGCAATCGGCGTGGTCCAGCGCGGGTTGAGTTCGACGGAGGTCAGGTCGAGGCCACCCTTGTCGAACTTGGTGACCGACAGCTTGGTGCGGATGATGCCGGTGGGGGTTTGCAGCAGGCCGCAGTTCATGGCCAGTTCCAGGCCCCAGGCGTCGCTGCTCTTCACGTGTTGCGGGTCCATCACGCCGCCGGTAACGGAGGCCACGAAGGCCGGGGTGTAGTTTTTTTCGGTGATGGGCAGGAATTTCCAGTCGCCGGCCAGGGCCGGAAGGGCTGCGGTTGTCAGGGCGGCGGCGAGCAGGATGCGGGCGGTTTTCATGATTTTTTCTCGTGTCTGCGTGGAAAACGGATCAATGATTCCACAGCCGGCGGCGACCTGTCGGTAACCTTGGTTACAAAGTTTTGCCGGCCTGTATTCGCCTTGCGGGGCGTGGCTGGTGTCACGACAAAATATGCAATTGCGACCGCTCCGAGCCTTGCGCATGCGGCCGGCCGCACTTCCGGAAAGGATGCACAGCCATGCTGCTGATGATCGACAATTACGACAGCTTCACTTACAACCTCGTCCAGTATTTCGGCGAGCTGGGCGCCGACGTGAAGGTGTATCGCAACGACGAAATCACCGTCGAGCAGATCGCCCTCATGAAGCCCGACCAGATCGTCGTTTCACCGGGCCCCTGCTCGCCGAATGAGGCCGGTATTTCGGTGGCTGCCATCAGGGAGTTCGCCGGCAAGATTCCGCTGCTCGGCGTGTGCCTCGGCCACCAGAGCATCGGTGCGGCCTTCGGCGGCAAGGTCATCCACGCCAAGAAGCTCATGCACGGCAAGGTTTCGCCGGTGCATCACCTCGACAAGGGCGTCTTTCAGGGCTTGCCCAATCCGCTGACCTGCACGCGCTACCATTCGCTGGCGATCGAGCGCGAAAGTCTCCCCGACTGCCTGGAAGTGACCGCGTGGACCGATGACGGAGAAATCATGGGTGTGCGCCACAAGACTCTCGCGGTGGAAGGCGTGCAGTTTCACCCCGAGTCGATCCTGACCGAGCGTGGCCATGACCTGCTGCGCAACTTCCTTGAACAATCCAAGCATGTCTGAGAGGAGCATCGCCATGTCCATCACTGCCCAGGAAGCCCTGCAGCGCACCATCGACCACCGGGAAATCTTCTACGACGAGATGCTTTCGCTGATGCGCCAGATCATGGCCGGCGAAGTCTCGCCGGTGATGACCGCGGCCATCCTGACCGGCCTGCGGGTCAAGAAGGAAACCATCGGCGAGATCACCGCCGCAGCCACCGTGATGCGCGAGTTGTCCACCAAGGTGGTGGTGCCGGCCGATTCCAACTTTCTCGACGTGGTGGGCACGGGCGGTGACGGTTCCCACACCTTCAACATCTCTACCGCGACCATTTTTGTGGCCGCGGCGGCGGGTGCCAAGGTGGCCAAGCACGGTGGTCGCAGCGTTTCCAGCAAGTCCGGCAGCGCCGACGTGCTGGAGGCGCTGGGCGTCAATCTGAACCTCTCGCCGGTGCAGGTTGCCGAGTGCATCACCGAAACCGGTATCGGCTTCATGTTCGCCCCGAACCACCACAGCGCCATGAAGAACGTCGCGCCGGTGCGCCGCGAGATGGGCGTGCGCACCATCTTCAACATCCTCGGCCCGCTGACCAATCCGGCCGGCGCGCCGAACACCCTGCTCGGCGTGTTCCACCCCGACCTGGTCGGCATCTGCGTGCGCGTCATGCAGCGCCTGGGTGCCGCGCACGTGCTGGTGGTTTACGGCCGCGACGGCATGGATGAAGTGTCGCTCGGTGCGTCTACGCTGGTGGGTGAGCTGAAGAATGGCGAGATTCGCGAATACGAGATCCACCCCGAAGATTTCGGCCTGACCATGATGTCCAACCGCAGCATCAAGGTAGCGACTGCCGACGATTCGAAGGCCATGCTTCTCGGTGTGCTCGACAACAAGGCCGGTGCGGCCCGCGAGATCGTCGCCCTTAACGCCGGTACGGCGCTGTATACCGCCAACGTGGTGGATTCCATCGCCGCCGGCATCGTCCGTGCCCGCGAGGCCATGGCCTCCGGTGCCGCCCGCGCCAAGCTGGAGGCCTTTGTGGCCGCCACCCGCAAGTTCGCCTGAGAGATCCATGTCCGACATCCTCAACAAGATTCTCGCCGTCAAGCGCGAGGAAGTGGCCGCCGCCCGCTCCGTCGTCTCCGATGCAACGGTGCGCGAACTGGCCGCCGCCGAGCCCGCAGCGCGGGATTTCGTCGGCGCGATCCGCGCCAAGATCGCCGCTGGCCGGGCTGCGGTGATTTCCGAGATCAAGAAGGCCAGCCCGTCCAAGGGCGTGATCCGTGCCGATTTCCGGCCGGCCGACATCGCCGCCTCCTACGAGAAGGCCGGTGCGGCCTGCCTGTCGGTGCTCACCGACAGGCAGTTCTTTCAGGGCGCCCCGGAATATCTGCAGGGCGCCCGCAGCGCCTGCAGCCTGCCGGCGCTGCGCAAGGACTTCCTGGTCGATACCTACCAGGTGTTTGAAGCCCGCGCGATGGGCGCCGACGCCATCCTGCTGATCGCTGCAGCCCTGAGCCTGGCCGAAATGCAGGAGATGGAAGGCATCGCCGAAAGCCTTGGCCTTGGCGTGCTGGTGGAGGTGCACAACGGCGCCGAGCTCGATCTGGCCCTGCAGTTGCGCACTCCGCTGGTGGGCGTCAACAACCGCAACCTGCGCACCTTTGAAGTCAGTCTGCAAACCACCCTCGACTTGTTGTCGCGCATTCCTGCCGATCGCATCGTCGTCACCGAGTCGGGCATCCTCGCGCCAGCCGACGTGGCCCTGATGCGCAGCCATCACGTCAACGCCTTCCTGGTCGGCGAAGCCTTCATGCGCGCCGACGATCCGGGCGCCGGGCTGGCCAGCCTGTTTGGCTGATCGATGAGCGAGGCGCCGGACTCACCGGCCGCAGCGGGCCCCGCGGGCACGCCCGCCAAGGCGCCAGCGCCACGCCCGCCGGGTGAGGGCTGGCCGCGGCGCTGGCTGCGTCGTGCGCTGGCCGGCGTCATTGCACTGGTTACGGTCGTGGTCGTCGTTGTCGGCTGGCTGGGGGCCACCGACTCCGGCCTCCGGGCGGTGATGGGGCTGGCCGCGCGGCTCAGCGGCGGCATCGTCACGGTCGAGCGGACCGAAGGCTATCTGCTCGGCCAGCTCAAGATTGGTGCCCTCCACGTGCGCACCCCGACGCTGCACGTGGATATCCTCAACCTGCTCATCGACTGGCGCCCGGGCGCCCTGATGAGCGGCGCCCTCAAGGTGTCCACGCTGACGGCTTCCGAAGTGGTCGTCGCGACAGTGCCCAGCACCGAGCCGGCGAGCCTGCCTGCCAGCCTCGCGTTGCCGCGAGCGGTGCATATCGATCACTTTGAGCTGGACCGCCTTCTCATCGGCAAGCTGGTGGATGCGCAGCCGGCGCCGCCAGACATCGAATTCACGGCCATCGCCGGGGCCCTGGAGTCCGATGGTCGCCATCACCGCCTCAGCGGGCTCAAGGCGCTTGCGCCCTTCGGCCAGCTGGCCGCCGACGCCGAGATCGACGGGCAGCGGCCTTTCCCCCTCAAGGCTCACGCCAGCCTGGCCACCCGTCAGGCCGGTGAAGCCTACGACGTGCAGGCTGATGCGACCGGCGATCTGGAAGACCTGAAGCTCCTCGCCAAGGCCAGCGGTGCCGGCATGAGCGGCGATGCGGCCATCCAGGCCACTCCCTTTGCCGCGCTGCCGCTGCGTTCGGCCAAACTGATGATTCGTGACGTGGATCCGAGCCGTTTCCATGCCTCAGCCCCGCAGGCGCGGCTCGACATCGATGCCGACCTGGCGCCGTCCACCGCCAAGACTGCAGTTCCCGGCGAGGCCGTGACGGTGGCTGACTGGGTCGTTTCGGGCCCCGTGAAAATCGTCAATCGCCAGCCGGGTACTTACGATAGCGGCGCGTTGCCGCTCGAATCCCTTGCCGCCAGCCTGCGCTGGGCGGGGGGCGAGCTGGCGGCCTCCGGGCTCGATCTGCGGGTGCCGGGCAAGGGCCGCGCCACCGGTACGCTGCGCTGGCTGGCACCGGAAGGAAAGGACACGCAGGGCTTCGGCAAGCTGGATGCCGAGCTGCGCATTACCGGGCTGGACGCCAAACGGCTGGACCAACGCGCTGTCTCCACCCGCATCGATGGACAGATCAGCGCGAAGGCCGATGTCGACAGCCAGACCCTGTCCGCCGATCTGCGCGACCCGCAACTGGCCCTGCGCTTGAAGGCCCGCCACAGTGCCGGACAGGTGACCCTCGATGAAGTGCTGGCGACCGCGCGGGCAGCCCGTCTGGAGGCATCCGGCAAGCTGGCGCTGAATGGCGACGGCCACTTCGATGCGCGTGGCACCTTGACCCACTTCGACCCTCGCGCCTTCGTCGTCACGGCGCCACCGGCCGATCTCAACACCCGGTTCAGCGTTGCCGGCCAGCGCGTTCCGCGGCTTGCCGGCAAACTGCAGTTCGCGCTGACACCGAGCACGCTGGAGGGCAAGCCGCTGGCGGGCAAGGGCGAACTGGCCCTAGACGGATCGCGTCTTTCCGATGCGGACCTGAGCCTCGAGCTGGCCGGCAACCGGATCTCCGCCAAGGGGCGCTATGGCAAGGCCGGCGATGCGCTCGATGTGCACCTGGATGCGCCGGCCCTTGCCGCCCTGGGGCATGGCCTGGGCGGGCGTATCAAGGCGGATGGTGTGTTGCGCGGCAGTCCGGCGCAAGCCGCGGGCGAATTCGTGTTGCAGGGCGACAAGCTCAGCGTTGGTGCTGTCCGCATCGATACCGTGAATGGCCGTGGCACGCTCGCCGAAGGGCGCAACGGGGCGATTTCGGTGACGCTTGGTGTGGTGGGCCTGCACAAGGGCAAGGATGTCGATGCCGTGTTGCAACGCGCGAGCCTGGTTTTCGAGGGTACCCGGGCGGCCAACACGGCGCGTCTGGAGGTGTTTGGTCCCAGGCAGGTGTCGGGTGCGCTGAGTCTTGCCGGTGCATTGTCCGAAGGGCCGCGTTGGGAAGGCCGCCTGGAGAGCTTTGCGGTGCGCGGCGACTACCCGTTTGTGCTGCAGGCCCCGGCGCCGCTGCTCTTGTCGGCCGACAGCGTTCGTCTGGGGCTCGCCGAGTTGCGTGGCGGGGCCGGCGGACGCTACCGCTTTGAAGAGACGCGCTGGCAGACCCGCCATCTGCTCGCCCGCGGCAGCGTCACCGGAGTACAGGTTGGGGTGGCCGTCGATCCGGCCACCCGGGCGGTCAAGTCGCGCGGCGACTCCTTGCAGATCGGCGGCGAGTGGGACGTGGACATTGCCGATCAGGTGAATGGCTTCGTGCGCTTCTACCGCGAGAAGGGCGATCTGGTACTGCAGGGAGATTCGCCGGTACAACTGGGCCTGGATGACCTGCAGCTCACCGCATCGGCTGCCGCCAACCGCATTGCCTTCGGCTTCAGTGCCCATGGCAGCAAGCTGGGCAGCGCCGCCGGGGCCGGCACGGCACTGGCCGAACGCACCGCCGACGGCACCGTACGCCTGGTGCCTGACGCGCCGCTCCTTGGCTCGGCCCAAGTCGACATTCCGTCCATCGCCTGGGCCGGCCCGCTGGCCGACCAGAACCTGAAGACCGACGGCAGCCTGAAGGGCGAGTTCACGCTGGCGGGCACGCCGGCCCATCCTGAAACGGCCGGGCGTATCCGCGGTGACGCCTTGAGTTTCGTGATGGCCGACCAGGGCCTGCATCTGTCTGGCGGCACGCTGGTGGCCGATTTCAACAAGGATCGGCTCAATCTGGAGGAGTTCAGCTTCGTCTCGCCGAACCGCGTGAAGCCGCGCGAGAGCCGCATCAATGTGGCCGCGCTGACCCGCTTGCCGGGCACCCTCAAAGCGCGCGGGGAGGTGCAGTTGGCCAGCGGGCAAGGGCGTTTCACGTTCAAGGCCGACCGCCTGCCGCTGTTGCAGCGCACCGACCAGTGGCTGGTGCTGAGTGGTGAGGGCGAGGTTCTGAGCGGCTGGAGCTCGGCGCATCTCAAGGGGCGGATGCTTGCTGATGCGGGTTTCGTCGAGCTTTCCCGGACCCCGGCGCCCAGCCTGGGCGATGACGTTGAAGTGCTGGATCCGCGCAAGACTGGGGAGGCGTCGGCCAGCCCCTTCCTGATGTCCGTCGATCTGGCCATCGGCCTGGGCAATGCGCTGTATGTGAAGGCCCTCGGTCTGGATACCCGGCTGGCCGGCGATCTGCATCTGCAGTCCGGGCCGGGCAAACCACTCAATGCCAGTGGCGTGATCACCGCACAGGGTGGTGTCTTCGAGGGGTATGGTCAAAAACTGTCGATTGAGCGGGGCATCGTGACCTTCAACGGGCCGATCGCCAATCCTGGTCTCAATGTGGTCGCCCTGCGCAAGGGCTTGTCGGTGGAGGCCGGCGTCGGCATCACCGGTACAGCGCGCCGGCCGGTGGTGCGGCTGGTATCCGAGCCCAATGTGCCCGACCCGGAAAAGCTCGGCTGGATCGTCCTTGGTCGCCCGCCCGACCAGGGCTCCGGCGGTGAAATGGCCTTGCTGTTGCCGGCCGCCCAGGCGCTGCTTGGCGGCACTGGTGGCGGCATTTCGGCAAGTCTCGCCAATGCCCTGGGTTTCGACGAACTGTCGCTCGGCTCCAGCGTGGACTCGCGCAACCGGGTACAGACCAGCAGCGTGGCGACCGGCAGCGTCACCGGCACGGCGTCAAGTGCCTCGTCGAGCAATGTGGATTCGGTGCCCGGGCAGGTGATTACCATCGGCAAGCGCCTGTCGACGCGGGCCTTGCTGACCTTCGAGCAGAGCATTGCCGGCACCTCGAGCATCGTCAAGCTCACCTATCAGCTCACCCGGCGCATCTCGGTGATTGGCCGGGCCGGCAGCGAGAACGCTGTCGACATGCTGTTCACCTTGTCCTTCAGATAGACGACTTGATACCGGTCATGGAAGCCGGCGGCTGAGTCGGGCCAGATAGGGGCTTCCCGCCAGGAGTTGCCCCGTGCCCGAAAACCTCCATCCACGCCGCATTTCCATTGCCGTCGTTCCCGCCGTCGTGTTCGAAGGCTGGCGCAGCCTGCGCCGCTGCCGCTTGCCGGCGATGGCCTATGCGGCGGTGTTCGCGCTGATCGGCGTGCTGATCTTTACGCTGCTCCTGCATTTTTCGCTGGCGGCGATGATCCTGCCCTTTGCCGGCGGCTTCCTGCTGGTCGGGCCTGTGGTGCTGGCAGGCTTTTTCGGACTGCGGCGGGCGCTGGTGGCGGGGCGGCAACCGGGCGCGCGGGATGTAATCAGGGCATTTCGCCAGGCCCCGCGCGGGCTGTGGGTGATCTCGCTGGTGTGCGCGCTGCTCTTCCTGATCTGGATGACCGATGCGGCGACTGTTTACAGTTTCATGATCGGCGGCGCCGGGCAGGGCGCCTTGCTGCCGCCGGGCACGCTGCGCTTCC
>Ga0208694_1004329_pt1 | contig 12946 bp, 15 predicted proteins | sample AD_UKC078_MetaG_FD_184442 | JGI IMG/M metagenome (GOLD analysis project Ga0208694, IMG submission 184442) | Active sludge microbial communities of municipal wastewater-treating anaerobic digesters from USA - AD_UKC078_MetaG (SPAdes) (version 2) | ecosystem: Engineered > Bioreactor > Anaerobic >...
AATATATTCAGAAGCAGATAGACGAACTTGAAGAACATCTGAGAGAAACAAAAGGTCAGAACGGCAGCAGATACAGCGTAAAGGACATAGAAACAAAGAAAAAAGATCTTCAACTCAGACTTGCGAAAGTGACAGCTCCTACGTCTAAAACAACAGAAAAGGACGATCTGCTTGATTTTGAAAATCTCGGTTTTGACTATCTTGTAGTAGATGAAGCTCATGCCTATAAGAACGGATTTATTGTTTCAAAGATGACAAACGTTGCCGGTGTAACAGGTGCTGCTTCATCAAGAGCAGAAGATATGCAAATGAAGACTGACTACTTCAATGAAAAGCTCGGTCAGGGTCATATTCTCTTTGCGACCGGCACTCCTGTATCAAACACTATGACAGAACTGTATGTCATGACACGTTATCTGCGTCCGGATCTGCTTAAGGCTCAGGGAATCGACAGATTCGATGACTGGGCAAGCACCTTTGGACAGGTTGTCACAAAGAATCAGCAGACCAGTTCCGGAACACTTAAGTTAAAATCAAAGTTTGCAAGCTTCGCAAATCTTCCGGAGCTTATGGCAATGTACAAGGAATTCGCTGACGTTCAGTCGGCAGAAAAGCTCAACCTTCCACGTCCTCGGCTTAAAGATGACAAGGTACAGATAATAAAAGCACCTGCTACAAAAGAACAGAAAGCTTATGTCAAAGAGCTTGCTGACCGTGCACTGGCTTTCGAGTCGGGACTGGTTGAAAGTTCCAAGGACAATCATTTGGTTATTACCGGTGAAGCAAGGCTTGTTGGTCTTGGCAACATGGTTTTGAAATCACTTTATGAAAAAAGAAAAAAAGAACTTCCGGAGGATTTCGTTATAGAAAAGAACAGTAAAGTTGACCTTTGCATCGAAAAGGTTGCTGAACTGTATAAGAAAACCGATGAAACCAAAGGGGTTCAGATCATTTTCTCAGATATAGCAGTAAATTCAAATGACGGTAACTTCTCGGTTTACGATTATATTAAGTCCGAACTTATCGAAAAAGGAATACCGGCTGAAGAAATAATCTTTGCTCCGAAATCGGATGCAAAAAACAGAGAACAGATTTTTGCTGATATAAATGCATCAAAGTACAGAGTAGTAATTGCAAGTACAAGTACACTCGGAACAGGTGCAAATATTCAGCAGCACCTTTACGCATTGCATCATGTCGACATCCCTTGGAAGCCTTCTGACTTTACACAGCGTGAAGGAAGAATACTCAGACAGGGTAATAATAATCCGGAAGTTGAGATCTTTAACTACGTAACCGAAGGAACGCTTGACAGCTACCTGTATCAGACTGTAACAGATAAAGCAAGATTCATTGCACAGCTTCTTGACAACAATGCTCCTGCACGAGTAAGTGAAGACTGTGATGAAAAAGTTCTGACTTTTGCAGAGATTCAGGCGGCTGCCGAAGGCAATCCTGACTTCAAGAAAAGGATAGAAATATCAAATGAAATTGCAGAACTTACAATGCTTAAAGGCGAGTATGACCGAGAAACTGCGAAGACCAGAGAGCAGCTGAAAAATTATCCTGGTCAAATTGAAAGATATCAGAGCAGACTTGAAAAATGTAAAACTGATACAGCTACAGCAAAGGCTTTTTCCGGTGAAGATCTTAAAATAAAAACTCATGACGGAAGAACGCTTACTGATAAAAAAGAGATCAACAGTTACATCGTTGGTCTTGCTCAGAAGCAGAGATTCTCTGCAAGTTCTTCACCGAAATTTGAAGTGAATGACTTCACAGTTAATCTCAGCACAAAAGAAATTGACACCAGTGGAATGATGTTCTCTGACGGTCCGCACGTAGACTTTGTGATACATGGTGCTGATACATATACATCAGAAGCCGGTCATGCAGAAAACAGTGATAACTACATCAGACTTACAAACTTTTTCGAGAAAACTCTTCCGGGAAAAATCGAAAAACTTGAAGCAGCAATTGCTGAGACTGAAAACAATATGCATCAGGCAGAAGAAAGAATAGCTTCTCCATTTAGTCACGAAGAAGAACTGGAAAAGCTTCAGACAGAGTTTAATGAACTTGAAGAAAAGCTTGCAGGACTTTCAGAACAGAAGGATGATTTCACAGACTCTGATGAGATAGGCGTTATCACTCCGGATGAAAAGAAACCGGACATAAATGATCTTGTAAATGATGAAGATGATATGAGCAATTTACCAAAATTATAAGCGAAAAATGATTAAGTTTCTGTACTCGTTCCGGATCGGAACGGGTCAGAACTTATCATAAAAAGGAGGAAAAAAGAAATGGAAAACACAGATTTCAATGCTCTTGTAAACAAGGCAAGGCACGCAGATCTGCTTGAATATTTTCGTTCAAGCGGTTATCAGATTGAACAGCATGGAGTAAACTATTACGTGAAAGATTATCCGGGTCTTTGCATCAGACCGGACAACAACCAGTGGTACAATCACTACACAAATGAAGGCAGAACGAATAACTCACTGGACTGTCTGACTAATGTCTGCGGACGTGATTTTACTCAGGCAGTATTCGAACTTACCGGTGAAGATATTTCAATAAAAAGATCATCTGAATTCAAAAACAAGGAACATAAACCAAGGTACACTTCTTCTCCACTTCCTGTTCTCAGAAAGGACTTTTCTGAAAAAGAAAACAAGGAACTTAAGATGCCGAAGCAGTCAAAAAATATGAGAAGGATCTTCGCATATTTCTGTCAGACAAGAAAAATTCCTGCGGAAATTGTAGAAGAACTTGTTCACGCAAAACTACTTTATCAGTCAGACAATGATTTCGTATCAACCAAAGATGGTGAAGATCATACATTCAGAAATGCCAATGCGGTATTCGTTCATAAAGATGAAAATGGCAAGGTGATCGGTGCAGAAATTCAAGGTACAAGTTCTTATAAAAGATACAAAGGTGTAGCATCAGGAACCGGTGAAAGCTGCTTCATGTTTGCTCCGGTTCCGTCAGCAGATAAGAAACCGAAAAAGGCTTTTCTCTTTGAAAGTGCAATCGATCTTATGAGCTTTTATTCTTTCTGCGACAAGCAGAAACTCGTCGGATGCATACTCGTTTCCATGGCAGGACTTAAACCAACTGTTCCGAAAAAACTTGAAGCATCAGGTGTGCAGATCATATCATGTGTGGATAATGATGAAGCAGGAAAAAAGTTTGAAAGTGACAACGGATTTATTCGTCCGGAAAGTGTGAGAAATTATCTCGACAAAAATAATTTTAAGGACTGGAATGAGCTGCTTACTTTCAAAAATCTGAATCCGAATTTTGATCTTCTTGCGAATGCAAAAAATGAAAGTCAGGATAATATTTCGAGAGGAAGATGAGTATGGCGGAGAGAAGATCCGGAGCAGTTGAAGTATTTCTTACAGATGAATTATTCAACTCTCTTGTTTCTGTTTTAGATGTATTTATTCAAACCGACAGCGAAAGTATTTATACAAAATATGCTGTAAAACTAAAGAATAAAATCATGAACTATACAAGAATTTATAAACAGAATGATGAAGAAAAAGCTGCGATATATTTCTACGAAGAAGAAGCAGCAATGCTGATAAAATTATTTATCCTTTATAACAATGCAATCGAAAAACCATCGCAGAATTTTTTTGAAATATTTAAAAATAATAAATCATAAAATAATATTAATAATAATGATTACAATGATATAGATTTTCAGAAAAAGGGTCTGGGGAATTCCTCAGTATTGCGGAGCAATAATGCCGTCAAGGTCGCAGACTTTGCCCAAGCTGTTTTGCAATTCCGGAACGGAGCGTGCAAAACAGATATTGGGTAACACTATCCTTATTGCACGAACATTTCTGTTAATACGAATTTTAATGCAAATTCCTAACTGAAAATAGAAAGAAGGCACTCAGTGAAATCATTAAGCATTAGCTTCACATTAGGCAAACAAAGCAAATCTCACGCAGTTAATATAGACCATAATAACAGAGAATTTCTTGCCAATAATATCGATCCAACTAAACTGAATGAGAACAAAAAATATATAACAGAAGATCCTGAACAAGCTTATGAAAAACTATTCTCAGATGCACTAAGAGAATACAATGAAAAACAAAAACAACCATGCAGAAGAATACAAAATTATTACGAACACATTCAGAACAGTAACAGAGAAGAAGCATTCTATGAAGCAGTAATTCAGTACGGTGACAAAGATACTGCTGCGCACGGAACATCAACCGGTGAAGAAGCAAAAAAAATGCTTGATGAATATATGGAAGGCTTTCAGAAACGAAATCCAAACCTTTATGTATTCAATGCAATAATGCATAATGATGAAGCAACTCCACATATTCATCTTGATTTCATTCCGTTCTACACGCAAGGAAGACAGAAAGGTCTGAGCAAAGGTGTATCATTCAAAGCAGCATTAATCGAGCAAGGATTTTCGGCAACAAATGCAAAGAAAAATCAAGTTGTTGCGTGGGAAGAAAGTGAACGAAATGCGATGGAAAAGATTCTTAATGCTCACGGATTTGAACGTGAGGATAAGAATGCAAAATATTATCACATGGATGTTAATGAATATAAAAATGCAAAAGATGAAGCGAAAATAATTAAGGACCTTGCGAGAATTAAAAATGTTTCTGAAACAAATAAAGCAACTGATAACATAACTAAGCTGAAAGAAAAACTTGCTCAAACTGAAATCAAAAATCAGAAGCTCTATGAAATAAATAATTCAAGTTTCGTTCCTTGTTATTACTCCGATTCAAACAAATTAGCTCACGTTATTGCTGAACTCAATAACAGAAATATTGATTACTTTGAAACTGATACCGGATTCGAGATCAAGAGCTGTTACATTGATATTGTTCGTCAGGCAGAAAAAAATTACAAGCCAGTACGAAGTCCTCTTCGTGAACAGCTCCGAAATGATATTGATCGTCTTCTCCTCTCCTCCGATACTGTTGAAATGCTTCTTGATAAATTACAGGAAGCTCATTACGAAGTAAAGCAGGGCAAATACATTTCTGTTCGCCCGGAACAATCAGATAAGTTTATCAGATTAAAATCACTGGGCGAATTTTATAACGAGCTGGCACTCAAAAACAGAATCGCTGCAAGCAAGAAATTTGAAGCTGATTTCAATCTTAAATTCAAAACTATTGCAAACTTTGATACACTTGAAAGATACTCTGTGCAAACTATCTGCGTTTACTTTGTCGGCATCAAACAGAATAAACTTCCATGCAAAAAAATAAATACTCAGAAACCGTTCTCATGGAGAAATGATTCTGAGCTTGATAAGCTGCTGATCCTGAATCAGAAAATAAATTCCGGTGTAACTCTTGAAACTTTGAAAAAAGATTTTGAAGTAAAAGAAAAAAAGGTAAATGAGATCATCAATGAAGTCGAAGAACAGAAAAACTTCCTTGCCTACCTTGCCGAACTGAAAAAGAAAATAGAAGTCGTTTATGAAAACAAACCGGCTTCCCCTGCTCTGATCAGCCAGTACAAGAAAGATCTTGATGCTCTTGAAGACTTTAAGATCACAGCTGAGAACTACAGCAAGATCTATGAACTGATTAACAGCAATGAAGCAAACTTAAAGAAACTCGAAACAGAATTTCATATCATGAACAATGATCTGAAAGATGCAGCTGAGTATTTTGAATTTGCTCAGAAAGTCGCAAGTGGAACTTACGTTCAGGAGCTTGCGCATAAAGAGAAAATCAGAAGAGTTGCGGATTATGTTCCGAAGGGATTTGGAATACAGTGATAAAGAAATAACGGTAGAACGTATCACTATTGTGATGTGTTCTACCGTCATTGATATATTTAAAAATTATTCCACCGTGTCCGCTGATTCGCTTGTTCCTTCAGTTACAGTATTTTGAGGAGATGAAATACTTATATATGTTATAGTTTGATTTTTCAAATCTAAACCTATTCCGTAATCATATGTAAAATCAGCATCATAATAATAAATTTCATCAGCATTATTTTGTGATGGTTCTCCCCAAGCTTTTTTTAATTCATCAATTGTTGAACCTACTCTAATACCTTTAGCGTATATAGTGTTAGTGTTAGTGTTCTTATAATAATAATCTGTTGCTCCGTCCTTTAACTGGATTTTGATTTGATCTCCGATAATTGAAAAACCGATAGTGTATACTGCCCCGTCTATTTGTAAGTCAACATCTTTACTTTCCCATTTTCCAATAACATCAGAAATCGGATCAGCACCATTTGTGATCACTGCACCATCGTCAAGTAATTTCTGAAGTGTTAATGGCATTGTGTACACTTTATTTCCTAACTGAACTTTACTTTCAGATAATTCCGCATCGAGTATTTCCTGAGTCGGTTCAATAACGACCTCTTCTTTTTCTTCTGTTTTATCATCTATGCCCATTGCTTCGTTGTATGAAGGCTGTTCTGTTCCGTTTGGTATATCTTCCTTCGGTCCGCAACTTGTCATGGCAGCAGTCATTGTTCCTGCAAGTATAAGAGCTAAGATAGCGTTCTTTCTCATTTTCTGTACCTCCGTGAATTTGAGTTTGTCACAAATAAATATATCACAGTATAATGCACTGTGTCAATGGTTATAATTCAAATTCTTTGACTTTACGGTAAAACCGGTTCGGTTTCATTTGCATATGTGCCATTGCTTCCCTTGCGGTTTGTTTTCCGCTTCGCCAGATTGCTACTTCCCTGCGAAACTGGTTTTCATCGAAAGGTATTGCTTTCCGTCCGGTGTACTTACCTTCCTTTTTGGCAATATCAATTCCTTCTCTCTGCCTTTGCAGGATCATTTCCCTTTCAAATTCAGCAAGTCCGGCAAATATCGTGAGCATAAGCTTGCCCTGCGGTGTTGTAGTGTCAAACTGTTCCTTGATACTTCGGAACTCTACATGCTTCGTTCTGAATTCATCTATGATGTTAAACAAATCTCGTACAGAGCGTGCAAGCCGTGAGTATTCGGTGACGATTACTGTATCACCTTCACGAATGTAATCAAGCATTGCCTGAAGCTGCGGTCTGGCAGCGTCTTTCCCGGAACACTTGTCAATAAAAACTTTATCGGCACTCAGCTCATTGAAAACTTCGACCTGACGAGCTTCATTCTGATCATGCGTTGATACACGGGCGTATCCGATCAATGCCATAGCATCAGCTCCTCAAAAAACTAAAAGTGTGTCATTTACATTATACCACTTATGACATATATGTCAATAGTAATAGAACAACTTAAATGACACACTTTTTGATTATATCAATAGAGTATACCCTATTGACATAGTTTTTTATTCTACAGAACATTCCTCCCTTAATCTGATTATCCTCTGTCTGAGGAGTTCGTTTTCTTTTTCAAGAAGCTCCAGTCGTTCGTTCTTTGCCTTGTTCACTGCTCTGTTCCTTGCTCGGAGATTTTTCATGCGTTCAGCTGACTTTATACGGTCAGATTTCTTTCTGCATTCCGGGCAGTATTTGATACTCATGTGACTGTACCAGTCGGATGAATTGATGTCAGAAATTATCCTTCCGCAGCTTTTGCAATATTTTTGTTCCTGCAATTTTTGTCCCCTCCCCTACTCGAATTCGGATAGTTTTCGTAACAGTTTTCGTAACTACGTTCCGCTAAATTTCCGATTTCTTTTACCAGCAGGGAACGGAGTTTTTTCCTTTCGGTATATGCCATTTTCAAAATCATTTCTGTATTGTAATTATCACCGGTAAGAAAAAAATCGTAATGGCTCTTTGAACCGTCTTCATCATCTGCCCAGTTCACTGTGAGATTTTTCATGTATCTTTCCGGGTCACAAACTTCAATGTCTGTAATCAGGTTTTCAAGGTCATTGATCCGGTTCATGATTCGGTTTACAGTATCAAGCTGAACCGATATCTCATCTAACTTGAAATCAGTGATCTGATGCTCCGGCTCTGACCTGACTGAAAAAGAAAACTTTGATTTTCTGAAAGCTGCAACAAACATCACGATGAATATAACAACTATGAATCCTGCTGCTCCTTCGCTCATATCATCACCTGTTCCTTTTGAATTTGCCCGTCTTGCCGTTAGCTCAGCATCAGGATCAATATCCCATTCTGTCTCTTGCCACAGCGTTACCTCTCATTCAGTTCCTTGACATATTCTCTGGCTTCTTCCTCTGTGTCAACATATGCTATCGTCCATGCCGGGCGCTCTTCGTCATATACTCTGTAGGCGTTCATGTAATCCAGAAAATAATAAGTCACAATATTACTGTTAAAAATCAACATCAACGTCTTTTTCTTCGATGAAAGGTATGTTTCCACTAATCGAAAAAGAATATCTGTCCTGTGCAAAACACTCTGTAATGCCATCAAAAACAGCGATACGCCTACCTGCTCTACTTGACGCTTGTCCAAATCTCTCAGGGAACACTTGGTCAATAATACTTTCAAATATAGCGATTGCATCTTCTCTTTGAAAGTCTAGAGGCAATGTTGTGGCATATGATGTTGATACAGTTTTTACATCATCATCTTTGGTTTTTTGGCTAAATCTTGATGTGATTTTTATGTTAACAATCATAACGACCGTCCTTTCTTAATGTCAAGTTGATTCAACTGCTTTAGTGTGAGTCTTCTCTGTTCGTCAATTGTTTCGTTTGGTAAATCTAAGTTATTTAGTATTTTATCCACTTGTCTACGTGCTTCAGCTTTTATCAACAATGGTGCTCTATACTCAAAGTCTTTTTTTGATTTTTCAAATATTTCATAATTGTTTTTTATTATTTCGTTGTTTTGAGCTAGATCTGATGCTAATCTACGAAGTGATTCTTCTTTGTCATTTAATTCTTTTGTTTTAGTTTTTACTTCTTCTTGGAAAAGTTGAGATTGGTGTTCAGTTTCTTTTAATTTTGTAGATGCTTCAGATAACATATCATCTTTATTGTTTATTATTGACTTTGCTATTTCAACTTGTTTTTTGCCAAAAATATTTGGAGAATTTAAAGCTTTCAGGAATTCTCCAGCTTTAATTTTTAGATCAGATACTTCTGCGATAAGTTCTTCTTTTATTTTTGGGGTAAGTTCTTCTTTAAGGTTATCTTTGATTTCTTTGTACTCTCTAGGAGTGAATGTTTGATAACGTCCTTTTTCTTCTTGGGCAACAGTTATCCCACAAGCTGTACAGATATTCCTAAAAACCTCACGTTCACTTAATCTTTGCTCGTTTATAGCGTTTCTCCCCGTTCCATAGCCCATCTGCTCTAAAGCTTTAGCAATGCCTTGTTGTCTCTCCATGCCTTTTTTATATCCATCTGCAAATGGAATTACGTCAAGGTGAAGATGGGGAGTATGCTCATCACAATGAATCACAGCATTAAACACATAAAAATTGGGGTTTCTCTCTTGATAGCTTTTTATTTGTAGTTCTTCAGAACCATACATGTATATCTTAATAGCCTTTTCTGCTAACTTAGCCCCCTCTGGATTATTAATATACCCCATGGTGTCCTTATCCCCAATACCTATGACCCATTCGTAAAAGCTGTTTTGTTTGTCGTTGTTTGTTGATATTTCGTCTAGTTTAGCATCACCAAACAGCTTATGGAAATAGTTGTTTATTTTTCTATCGTTGCGTTTTTGTTTGTCGTTGTAATTTTTTTGTGCCTCCCCAAATATTTTTTCATAAGCATCAATAATGCTTTCTTGTTTGATTATGATGTTATCTTCTATCCTTTCTTTGTCAATATTAGGGGAAAGGAAGTCTCTATTGTTGTGCCCTATTTTTCCTTTTCCCCTAGCATATGATATCCTTGGCAACCCCATAAATTACGTCTCCTTTCAGCTTGATTTTATTGATACCGCCCCTGTTCTGCTACTCTTGTCAAGAGTAGCCCTTTAGTACCTTTGACAAGTATATACATGCGTATATCCTTATCAAAGATACAAGGGGTCTGCCGACGGCTTTGGATTTATTTTTTTTCCAGTAAGCCCTTTTGTTTAACCTTGAAAGTTTGCTATGCCAAATTTTTGGAATAGCAAATCGCTGATTTTTTTGCACGCTGCTAAAGCTTTATTTTTATCTTCCTCTGATGTAGCAAGCTGATAATCTTGTTTAGCTAATCTAAAATCTTCCTTCAATTTGTTTAATATATCTTTGTCTAATTTATCCACAATAAACATCCTCTCTTAGTTGTATTATTCGCTTTCTTAATAAGACAGTGCTTGCTATATTTGAAGAGGTGTGTGCTCTAGTAGCTGTTCATTCCAGTCTTTACAGCCTTTTGCATGAACGAATTTTAACTGGTGTTCCAATGCGAATTGTCTGCCATTTTCATCATTATCAACGCACAGAATATGTTCAGCATTTTTATATTTATCCATGTAGTTCTGCAAGACTACAGTTTTAAGTCCACTCATGGACACAAGAAGAACATCACTTTTTTGGGGATAGAGCTGATGAAAGCTAAGTAAATCTATTGCACTTTCAAAATACGCAACTTGTTTCACTTGACCCAAGCATAAAGTAAAACCAAACCCTTTTTGTTCTGAGGATAAACCTTTGAACCTTGTATCTCCTGTTCCATGCAGTTCTGCACCTACTTTGTTATTGTTGAAGTCATAAATATAAAAAACACAATTACCGTTTTTATCTTGCCTTAAAAAGCCTTGTTGTATTAGTTTTGTTATTAATTTGTACTCTAATCCTCTTTTTTTGCACAAATATGCAATCACTCTTTTTTGGTTAGTCGAAACATCAAGTTCAATGTGCTTTGTTTCTTCTATTTCGACATTGGGCAATTCGCCAGTAAGTTCTCTTACAGCCTGCACGAACGTCATGCCGAGAAACTTCACACAAAAGTCAATAGCAAGACCGCCCTGCTCTGAAGAGTGCCTGTACCACTTGTGAGGCTCATTAGCAGAAATATAAACGCTATCATGTGATATCAATACAAATTCTTTTCCTTCTCGTTTTAGGGCTATTCCTTTGCTCTGGCAATAGGCTATAAGATTTGCGTTTTTAGCACTACAAACAACATCATCATCAAAGTGTTTCACACGATACACCTTCTTTTTGGCATACAGCTTTAAATTCTTCATCAAGTTTTGTTTGATTTTCAGTCATAGACTGTTCTTCACGTTTAACAATTTCAGCAACAACAGTTTTGTTGCCAAAATCAAAAGTAGCCTTAATATTTCGTATATCTTTCCATTCACCTTTGCCAACAAAATCAGGATTAACTTGATATGTTCCAGGGGCAATCCTCTTAAATATTCCCGACTTCGTAAAATCCGTTAAAGCTTTGTTTATGCTGTCAATACCTAATCCAAGAGTTTTAGCAACTGTTTCTTTCAGAAACTTGTTGATTATTATAATCTGTCCACCAGTAGTATCATCAGAGTTTGCATAGGACATATGTTTCAATAATGCAATCAACACTGGATTCAATCCTTTTCGTAGACCTTTCACTGTAAGTAGGCAATCTAAATATAATTTAACATAATCAGGTTCATCAGTTGTTCTGCATACAACTTTACTGTTCATCACTTCTCCAGTTTCACTGCTATAGTGATGTTCTTGATAAACAACTTGTTCTTTTCTGTGTTTCAAAAAAATACCTCCTTTCAATTTTAATTGTAATGTAGAATGCAATATCATTGTAACACAAATTACAACGTTTGTCAAGATTTTTTTAGGTATGGTTGTAAAAATTATTACAATGGCATGGTAAGATTCTTACAATGGCATGGTAAGATTCTTACAATGGCATGGTAAGATTCTTACAACGCCAAATCCCGAAAACCCACCAAAATGCGTCCTTTAAGAAAAAACCCTCTTCTATTCTATTTTCATAACAATTTTTTTTAATCAAAAATAGACCATAATTACTTTTATTTTTAGAATGAAATGAATGACGTTGTCAAGTAACATTACATAAAAAAAAGTAATACTATTATCTCTCACAGGTAATCACATTACCCGAGAGAGGTAACAGTATTTTTCTAGTCACAGATTAGAACTCACTCTAGTAATCCTAGAATATAACTCTAGCAATCCTAGAATGTAACCCTAGTAATCCTAGAATGCTAATCTCGGCAAAAGTCCTATTTCCGTCATTTGAATAAATTCTCTCTTCTATTATATTAAGTACATTTAACCTCAATATTATATTATCAGCATGTTTTTGTATCATTTTTTTTGACACAAGCGTGTCAGAAATTTGACACAAGTTAAATCTATTGTGATAACCCTACAAAGGCTAATTGGAAAATAAAATTCAAGCTCGACTTTTCTAAGCAGAACATACTGAAAATTTTAAATAAAAAGGGCTTGTTGGAAAAAAAACAAATAGGTACTGGCATAGTTTTACATTCTATACCAATACCTACTCTTAATTTGTTTGTATTACAGCGTATTACAACGTATTACATTATGTATTTGGGAGTTTTACTTGACCTTTTATTTGAAAATCTTCTATCACCAAAACTTTGGCGAGTTCTACAGGGTTTGTTGCCTTTAGAAATTTGTTGCTACCTTCGATTCTATCAACTTCAATCAAACCTTTTGATATAAGCGTTTTAACTGTTGCATTTATGTTTTGTTTATGCTTAATTTCAAGAATATCAGCTATTTGTGACTGCGTGAATGTGTTTGTATGCAAGAGCATTAACACTTTGAAATGCGAAGTGTCGAGTTTTGTTTTTGCTAAATAGTCACAATATTTTTGGGTAAATGTTATTTTCTTATCTTTCATGTTGTTACTCCTTTAATTATGTATTATTATATAACGTTGTGTTGTTACTCCTTTAATAAATATATTCAGAAGCAGATAGACGAACTTGAAGAACATCTGAGAGAAACAAAAGGTCAGAACGGCAGCAGATACAGCGTAAAGGACATAGAAACAAAGAAAAAAGATCTTCAACTCAGACTTGCGAA